>ENA-OYXU01000385-OYXU01000385.1-human-gut-metagenome-genome-assembly--contig:-NODE-385-length-18315-cov-5.191950_pt1 | contig 18315 bp, 15 predicted proteins | sample MGYA00243243_ERZ653435 | MGnify/ENA primary metagenome ERZ653435 (study PRJEB26926, sample SAMN06165113) | human gut metagenome | biome: ENVO:00009003; feature: ENVO:2100002; material: ENVO:00002003... | reverse complement strand
AAGCCACTCGAAATGGCAGATGACAACATCCGGTATCTTGCCGTGCTTAACGAAGTGGAGGAAGCCATACGCCGGAAAACGCCCCAAACTGTCTTTTCGCGTTTTACACCTGACGGCTACAAGATGTTTGAAACACTGCTACGCAAAACCGGAACAGTAACTCTCGTTGGTGAAAATCAGAAATATGAGTTTGTAAAGGCCAACGGACAGATTCTCGGCCGATTCTGTAAAGTGAAAATCAGATTTAAAGACGGCAAGTCGTTTATGGAAAATCTCGTATTCCGCTTCAATGAGACGGACGGGAAAATACAGTCGGTGGCTTTTGCACTAACCCAAAAAGCTGAAGATGACATTTTCAATGCGGCTTCTTCGTGGACAGACATCTCACGCTTCACCATACTCCAATTCATGGAAGATTACCAAACAGCCTATGCCCTGAAGCGGCTTGACTACATTGAAAAGATATTCTCCGATGATGCCATCATAATAACAGGCACTGTACTTAAGACTGCGCCACAGGTTAAAATGGAGGGTGTCGCACTCGATATGGGACACAAGGATGTGCATTTTACAAAGCAGAACAAGCAACAGTACATGACAAATCTCCGCCGTCACTTCAATGACCGCGAATACATTCATCTCACATTTGAAGACAATATAACAAAAGTGATAAACGCCCCGCGAATACAACCCGGAACGGCATTCGCCATACAGATCAGCCAAATGTACAATTCACCGGTTTATTCAGACAAAGGTTATCTTACTCTTGTTCTCGATGCCTCGAAAGAACTTCCTATAATTCATGTACGCATGTGGCAACCGGACAAAAAGGAGATGATGACGATAGAGGATTTTATCAACAAGTTTGAATTTTAAAACAATCAGAAAATCATGAAACAAATTTTTATTATTATTTGTGCGATAATCATTTCGTTCAACAGCTATGGACAAACAGACAAAAACCATCGGCAGCTCACACTTCATTCATTCAAAGAGTCGGCATCGGCAAGCGGACTGCCAAACCTGATGGCATTGTTCAATCAGGACAAATGGCCCAAAGACAACGATGGCAACGAATATTGTGCACTGGTACGTGTGACGTTCGAAAACATGCCTGCAAACGAAGCGCGAAACGTCAGTTTCAACTTTGGCAACAGTGCCCCTTTGAAGACAATACAAGACCATATTGACGATCCGGAACACGAACTATGGCTGTTCGTCACTCCGTCGGGCAGAGCCTTTATGGAGGCAAAGACAGAAAAGTACGGTGCAAGCAACCGTCTGCCAGACTTAAGTCTGAAACCCAAACACATATATGATGTGGTGTTGAAAAACGACAAAACCATATCCATCAACATCATCACCATTCCCCAGGGAGCTACGGCGACACTCGAAACAGGCCAGCGAGCCACGACAAACGCTACAATAACCGATGTCGCATTGGGCCGTCACATACTTACGATAAGTAAGGACGGCCGTACCCTGAAAACGGAAAATATAAACGTGACGGAAGATAATGTTAAGTTTGAATACGACCTTAGAGAAACAAAACGCATACGGTTTGAAAGTGACCCGAAAGGAGCCACGCTTTACGTGAATGATAAGGAATGTGGCACAACACCATGCGAGCTGACCATTCCTTTCGATTCATACAGCATAAAAGCCATGTTGGGACCGGGAGAAACCGATGTCAAGTCCATCACGGTAAACAGAGAGTCGGAAGACATCATAAAAATGGAACCCGTGAAAAAGAAGAAGTTTGAAGTGTATGCCATATACAACGGCTCAAAGGTTGACGCCGACTTGTACATAGACGGCAAAAGCAGCGGAACCCACCAGCCATCATATACACTGGAGCTGCCGATTGGCAAGACCTACAACATGAACATGATGTACTATGGCAACGGCAAAAAGCGGAAAATAAGGGTCACTCCGAATATGTCGGAAGAGCAGATGTTCAAAATATCGGCAAGAAACAGGTTTGTATGGCCTTGGCAACGCGAATATGACGCATGCCCCGCCGGAGTGTCTGCCAGTTATGTGACAAAACAGTTGGTGACAACCGGCGAAGGCGAGAAGCTGAAAGAAAACGGTGTTTGGCCAGACGGTCAGAACAAGTCGCTGCACGGCATGCAGTTCGGTTTCCACCTGCAACCGTGTTTCTCATTCGGTTTGGGTTTGTATACAGGTCTCTTCTATGAGTTGTATCTGTCATCAAACGATGATTACGATTACAACAATTTTCAGGAGCATTGTCTTTATCTGCCAGTACACGGATTCTTCCGCCTGCCTTTGGGCAAGAAAGTAGCCCTGTCGGTACACGGTGGTCTCGGCTTCAACTACAGCGTATACGGAACATATACAAGCAAGGAAGATTATATAGAGGATTTTGACGATTTCTACGGAGAGGACGGTTTTCCGAAACGTTTCAACATGGCTGCCGAAATAGGAGCCGGACTACGCCTTGGACCCATACAACTCAATTTCCAGTATTCAAAGGGTATTAACGACCACGAGTCGTATAGCACCGTGGGGGACTATAAGACTGTGCAGAACAAATACACATTCGGCATTTCATACATGATAAGCAGCGACGAATAAACACTGACCAGATATAATATCAAAGAATATGAAGAATACGACAGTGATCTATTTAAGTCTCATTCTTTTTCACATGGCAATACTGTCATGTGAAAAAGAACATGAGCCCAAACCGGATGTCATATCCACTCCCGATGTCACGTCATTGGGAATTGCTCCGGTAGCCAAGTACACAATATTTGACGATACTTACAACATGCGGTATTCGAAAGACAACCGCATGATTCAGCTCAGCGGAGAAAACATGAGTTTAAGCCACAATCCGATAGAATTCATGCTGAACGGACACAAATGTATCACAAATTTCGTTCTGAATAAATCCGGATGTGCAACATATTTTGAAGTTGTACATTCAGACGGAAGCCTATATTGCAAATATCATATGAAATATGACAGTGACAATTATATGACAGAGATAGTCAAAGAAACTCCTTGGAACAATTCTTCAATGAAATGGGTCATAAGTCGCGGTGAAAATGGACGGATAGAAAATATTAATGAATATGAAAACGGTGAACTTTGGAGGAAAGCAACCTACACTTACGGGAAATCAAACATAATGGTAAATCACGACGGAATATTCGTGATATGCCCTGTAAATGATATAAATAGAAGTTTCTCTTTGTATCTTACAGGGCTTATGGGACGGCCGTCCGGTGTACTGCCACAAAAATATACGGCTATAGAATATTTAAAAAATGGGCCTTCACATATTTCAGGAGAATATACATACACAATAAACGGTAATCATGTATATGCGGTATCCGAATATGCATACTTTGACGATTTGGACAATACATACATAATGTTTACATCCACTTATGTTTATAAAGGATTATACTTATATGACTAATAATAAGAAAAAGAATTATCTGTCAGCGGTACGCATTATCGCTGTCGTACTTACCGCAATCGTTCCCGGTGCGGTATGGTCGCAAGAATCGTTCGACGATTTCAAGAAAAGAATGAACGACGAATTTTCTTCATACAAGACAGCTAAAGAAAAAGAGTACGAGGATTTCAGAAACAGAGTCAACGAAGAATATACCGCGCTCGTCCGCAAGGCATGGAAAGAGTTCAACGCGCTTAAAGGTATTCCCGCACCAAAAGATGACAAGCCTGTGCCACCCAAGGTGTATCCTGAAGATGACAACAGGAAACCTATAGAGGAAAAGCCGGTTGTTATCGGCGAAATTATACCGGAAGTAAAACCCGAACCACAACCTGCCCCCGTTGTTCCCATAAAAGAAAATCCCAATCCTGCTGTTACTTACCACGCCTTTGTCTATTTGGGTACGGAAATGAAGGTGCGTCTTGACAACACTCACAGATTCCACCTTAACGGATGTAGCGAGAAAAGCATTGCGGAAGGATGGGAAACCCTGTCCGGAAAGAAATATAACGATGTGATTAACGACTGTCTTGCTCTCAGACAAAAACACAATCTGTGTGACTGGGCATACTTACAGATGCTTGACAAGCTGTCTGTTTCATTCCTGAACGGCAACAACAATGAAGCCACCCTGTTCACAGCCTTCCTTTATTGTCAGTCAGGCTACAAAATGCGTATGGCTACCGCCGGGAACAGGCTGTTCATGCTTTATGCCAGCAAACACGAAATCTACGACAAAAACTATTGGGTGATAGACGGCGAAATGTTTTATCCGCTCGATTGCGATCAGACACAGATTTATATCTGCCAGGCCGCTTTTCCAAAAGAAAAGCCACTGTCACTGCTTGTCAACAAAGAACAAGACTTCGCTTACAAACCGTCAAAACCACGCCGTCTGCAGTCAAAACGTTATCCTGAGATTAAAGCGGAGGTGAGCATCAATGAAAACATGATAGAGTTTTTTAACTCCTATCCCACGTCTATGCTGAACAATGATTTCGGAACACGTTGGGCCATGTATGCCAATACACCGCTGAACAAAGCGTCAAAAGCCATGCTGTACCCTGCCCTGAAAGCAACGGCAACGGCAAACAGGACACAAGCCGACGCTGCCGGAAGATTACTGAACTTTGTCCAGACTGCTTTCACCTATGAGTATGACGATAAGGTATGGGGATGTGACAGAGCTTTTTTCGCAGAAGAAACACTTTTTTATCCATACTGTGACTGTGAGGACAGGTCAATACTCTTTTCACGCCTGATACGTGATTTGCAGGGTCTTGATGTCATACTGGTTTTCTATCCCGGACATCTTGCCACAGCCGTACGCTTTACAGAAAATGTGGCAGGAGATTATATTATGCTCAACGGCAAACGCTATGTTGTATGCGATCCCACGTATATAGGTGCACCAATAGGTGCCACGATGCCGGGAATGGACAATGCAAAAGCAAAGGTGATAATTCTCTGAACCGTAACAACACGTGAGAAACGGCCACCCGCTAAACAAGCTCCACAAGCTCGGCCACGGTGGCCACATCACGGTTGCTTAAGATTCAGCCAAGAACCTAACGAATTTCTGCAAACAAATGTTCCACATTGACTGTTTGGTCTATGACACCTGCATTGGCATTAAGTTTTAATCCCCACGGAGTAACCAACGTTATGTGTAAAGCATATCGTGTCTTCGTTACACTACGGAACGTTGAACGGCGTTCACGCAGTTCCTTATTGTATTTAGGGGTAATTTCATAGTCATATGCCGAATATTTCATTTCGCAGAGATTGATTACTTTGTCTCGACGTGTTATCAGCATATCTATCTGCGCACCAGAAGTGTACTGATCACCAGCAAAACGCCATGAACTTACCTCTGTTTGTACGCCAGCAATACCCAAGGCTTGTTTGATTTGTGGAACATGCAACAGACACACTTGTTCAAAGGCAATACCAGTCCATGCACGTCTTGACGGACTATCAATAAGGTTTGTCCAATGGTGCTCATCTTTGCCATTATACTTTTCCACAAATCTTTTGTAGAAAAGAATGGATAAGTCTGTGAGTTGATACAGTGCATCACGTTCTTTCTTGCCGAATGCACTATATTTCCTGATAAAATCGCAACTGACAAGATTTTTAAGTGCTTTGGTAAGTGTCCCGTTTGCACTCACTTTCGCCTGTGCCACAATCTCCTGTCGAGTAATGCCCATATTCTTTTTACTGATGGCATCTACTATGCGCATATAGAAGTCAGAATCCTTGAACAACGACCTAAACAGAAATTCATATTCATCATGAAGGGGCGCCCCCTCGCGGAAGAACATTTCGTCAACATTAGCATCAAGACTCAGCTTCTTTTTCAACATACTCAGATAAAGTGGAACACCTCCAAATACCATATAAGCGTCAAGTGTCAGAGAACGGTCCCAATCCACGCCATTCGATTTTAACAAGGCTTCTGACTCTTGGAGGTTGAATGGAGCAAGATAAATACGTTCTGTTGTACGGTTGTAAAGTCCACCCTTACCACTTATAAATTTATCTGTCATCCATGTTGTAGCACTTCCACAAACAATCATCTTTAGGTTGTCTTGCGTGACCCCCCAACTGTTCCAAAACCATTCAAATGCTTTGAGGAATTGCCCTGATGGCACATCAAACCAAGGCAATTCGTCGAGAAAAACAACGATGCGTTTCTTTCGTAACCCTTTCAAGTAGTCACGTAAAGCAGTGAATGCATCCATCCATGTTTTAATGGAAGAAAGAGCTTTGTTCTCCTTAGTATTTTGATAGAGCATATCACAGAAAGCATCCAATTCGTCCTGCTTGCTGCCTTCGAAGATGCCTGTGGCGTAATAATCAAACTTATCATTGAAAAATTCCTTTACAAGAAAAGTTTTGCCTATACGTCTGCGTCCATACACAGCAACCAACTCGGACTTATTCGAGTTGAATACTGAACTCAACTGTTCAAGTTCCTTTTTCCGTCCGATGATTTTACGTACCATATCTTTGATATTTATGGGCACAAAGGTACAAATTTTAATTAAAGCAAACGAAAGAGACGAAATAAAATCAAGCTATAAGCCTAAAAAAAATCGAGTTATAGCTCAAAAAAACATCACAATTTGTATTTCTGACAGAGAGTATGACAACACCAATAGGTGCCACGATGCCAGGAATGGACAATGCAAAAGCAAAGGTGATAATTCTCTGAACCGTAACAACACGTGAGAAACGGCCACCCGCTAAACAAGCTCCACAAGCTCGGCCACGGTGGCCGCATCACGGCTGCTTCCATCGTTACGAACAAGACGGAAGGCTGACGGGGTGACCTCTATCGAAGTTTCACCGGACAATACATCGTCAGCCGCCTCTATGCCATGGCGGCGCAAAGCCTTGCGCACCATCGCCTTGCGCAGACCGTCGCATCCCGAGAGCCGTATGCGGCGGACAACGTCGACAGAGACAGAGAAAAGCCCCGTCCGGTCATCAAACGATATGCCACGGCCGGAAAAGAACGAAGACAGACTGCCGTCGATGGCCATGTCTTCGGGCGAGCCGGTGGCAAGCACGCCACCGGAAGAAAGAAGCCACACCGTGTCGGCTATCTGAAGAGCCAGATCGAGGTCGTGAGTGGACAGGAATATCGTCTTCTGCATGGAGTGACCTATACGATGGAGCAGCTGCATTATCTCCACCTTGCTCGGAAAGTCGAGAAAAGCCGTCGGCTCGTCAAGATATATCACCGGCGTCTGCTGCGCCAAAGCCTTGGCTATCATCACCTTCTGGCGCTCACCGTCGCTCAGCGTGCCTACCATACGCTGCGCCAGAGAGGCGATGCCAACCATTGCCATCGCCCCGTCAACCACCGTCATGTCTTCCGCCGAACACGTTCCCCAAAAACCAGTATAGGGCGAACGGCCGAGGCTGACGAGCTCACGCACCGTCATATTCACTGTGTCGGGCTTGTCGGTGAGCACCACGCCGATGGTGCGTGCCAGTTCACGGTCGCCGAACGTGCCCATCTCCCGCCCGTCTATATACACACTTCCACCAAGCGGAGGCTGAAACGATGAAAGAGTACGCAACAGCGTACTCTTTCCCACTCCATTGGCTCCGAGCAGACAGGTCAGCTCGCCACAGCGTATCGACGCGCACATGTCGGCGGCAACCGTTGTCACACCCTCTTTGCCACGATATCCTATTGTCAGTCTGTCAAGACGTATGGTCTCCTTGTTAGGTTTCATAATCACGCTATACTTTGTCCGATAGATGTTTTGCCGGCAAAGTTACGCAATATTGAAACCACGGCCAAATTTTTACTGCAAGTATATTAACTCTGCCATACAGAATAATTCTGGAGTTTCCTTGAACGAAGTGAAAAACTTTGTCCTCGGTGAGCATAGCGATTATTGTTTGTAAGACTTTGTAATTGAGCACTATAAAGTTACAACAATTTTCGCTAATCACCAAATTTACAAGTGATTATAATTCATCGAACTCACGTTAAGCTACAAGATGAAATCAAGGTAGTTCTCACGATTGATGTAGGAGAAAGGAGCATCGGGATAACCTTCGGCAAAAGGGCGCGGCACCTTTGGCGTCTTCTTTCCTGCCTTAATCTCGAAGGCTTCTATATCTTGTCCGTTCTCCTCTATGAGGTCTATTTCCTGATTGTTGTATGTACGCCAGAAATAGAATTTGAGTCCCATGCGGTGGTTCAGACTTCTTTTCATTCGTTCGCTTATAATAAAGTTCTCCCACAAGGCACCCCGCTCCACCTCCGTACGTTCGTTGTAAGGGCGGAAGTCACGCAACACGGCATTACGTATGCCGTTATCTTGGAAATACCATTTCGACGCTTTTGACACCTCCTTGCGCAGATTGCGTGAAAATCCTCCCAGCCTGTATATCACGAAGACCTTTTGCAGCAGGTCAAGATACCGCTCCACGGTGTTGCGGCTGAGCGACAGCTGTCTGCCGAGTTCGTCGAGCGACACCTCGCTGCCCACTTGCCATGCTATGAGCCGCAGCAGGTCGTGAATTTTTTGAGAATGTTTAACGCCGTCCACCATAAGTATGTCGCGCAGCAGGTAGGCATCAACCACATCTTCAAGATATTCTTTCTTTTCCTGATCTGAATCGAGAGAAAGCAGTTCGGGATAGTGTCCGTAAATCAGCCGGTGGTCGGTATTGACCATTATCTCAAAATTATTCTCTTCTGACGATATTTCTTTCTCAGACAGGGGCGTGAGCATGAATTGTGTGCTTCGTCCCACAAGCGGTTCGCCAGCCTGATTGTGCAGCTCGAACGACGAGGAACCGGTGGCTATGACGGCGATATCGGACAGTTCATCGACTATGAATTTCAGTTTCATGCCAATGTCGGGTATGTGCTGAGCCTCATCAATGGCAAGCAGAGATATTCCGCTAAACATACGCCGGTAGTTGGCTGTCGTTTTGTTTTCAAGGATTCTTGTGGTATCCATGCTTTCTCCGTTGAGCAAGAGCGTCTTTCCCTTTTGCCATCCATCGACTATTTGTCTGAGCAAAACGGTTTTTCCCACTCTTCGTGCTCCAAAGAGTAACATTACCTTCTGCGACCTGATGCGCTTCTCTATTTCAGATTGCATGGTTCTTTTTATAGCTCCCATATCTGTCTCTTTTGTTCCTATATGTGGCAAAGATAATACAAATACCCAAGAGAAAGAAGAAAAAGTGGAAAATTCTTCAGTGACATTGAAGAATTTATCGGAAATTTCTTCAACGCCACTGAAGAATTTTCCACTTTCCTTGTATTTCTTATCTGATTCAAGTTTCGCAAGCTACATTCCATACACCAGCCCGAGACGTGCGGTGAACGTTCGGGCAGACACGTCGTCGTGATACGAATAGTGGGTGTTGCGGATATAGTAGGAAGCCGACAGGTCGAGAGACAATTTTTCCGAGAGAGACAGTTGCAGACGCGGATTGACCACAAGCAGCTGCGCATTGCCCTTGTCACCCTGGGCGTTGAGGTAGAGCGGGTCGGTGGTGCTTAGGTCCTTGTCTTCATAGCCCTTCCATGTGTATATGCTGTAGAGGTCGGCATTGATGAAAAAGCGTCCGTAACGTCCGAACTCCATCATCGTGTGCACCTTGGCACTGTAGCCGCTGCCCATGTTGTAGTCGCGGTCAATCACGTTGTAGTAGTCGCTGAGCGAACCGCCAAGAAGTATGCCGCTGACGAAGATACGCTGCTCCAGACGGGTGAGATTGCCCACGCCGGGGAACTTGTAGATGATGCCCGGCCCCACCGCCGCTGCCTCCGATATACGGAAAGGCACCTGACTGCTGCCGTCCTTTACAGGCTGCGAGTCGTAGTAGTTGAAATGCTGGAAAAAGCCGAACTCAGCCTGCATGCCGTTGGAAGAATATACCGGAGCGCTCCAGAGCTGTCCGAGCAGATGTATGCCGCTGAAGAGCGGCTGGTTGGAGCTAAGCCCCATGGTTACATCGGCCGTGAAATAGTCGTAAGGCCGGTTGACCGACTCGTCGAACGGGTCGCCGTAAGAGAGTCCGACGTTGATGTACGGATTGGTCTCGCCGCGGAACAGCGAATTGTTGTCGGCCAGATACCGCAAGCCGGCCGACACACTGAACGACACCGGCAGGCGGTCGTAGTCGTGGTATTTGGCACCGGTGTGCCTCACACGCCATGCCTCACCACGGACAATGCGGTTGAGCCCGCGTATGGGGCACACCACCGTGCCGAGAAACTCACGCCAGAAACGGGCCAGACCGCGCTTGCTGTCATCGTAAATCAAATCGCTGATACGGTAGGTTATTTCACCCAGACAGACACCGCCCACGGTAGTTGCCATAAGGTCGTTGATGGCCGGCGGTTCCGTTTCGCACATGATCTCCCACATCAGACTGCCGCCAAAGGCGTACGGCACCGACTCCCAGAAGTTCATGCCGTTGCTGCGGGCGGCGTTGAAATAAAGTCCGCCATGGTAGGGATGGGCAAACAGATTGGTTGAAAACTGGTCGTTGTCCCACACAAAACCGGTCTTTATGTTGTGGCGTACCGTACGCGGAGAAACCTTTGCGAAGTCGGCATCGAGCGCAAAACGGTCGAAACCGAGCACAAAGGCATTGATGCCCACAACCTCGGCAGCCGCTATCCACGGATGTCTGCCCGACGGGCGGACAGACATGTCAGGCATACCCGAAGCATAAGCCGTATCGGGCGTACCGGCCTTGAGCAGTGGCTGCACGGGAAGGCTGCACTCCGCATCGGCCGGCATGTCCACCACCATGCGCAGATAGCGGGCGGCCATGCTGTCGGTCTCGGCAGCCGTAGGCCCCACGGCAGAATCGGCGGAAGCATTAACGACAGAAACCAGGACAGAATCGGCAAGAAGCGTATCTGCCCCACCATGGCATGGCAGCAGCGAAAACACAAAAAGAATGAGAACGGCAACCGTCCGGCCGTAACCTGCAAAGAAGCACGTACGGCGGAGGATATACGGAAGGGCGAAAATGTGCGTCATAATCAGTCGTTGTTATGTGTGATGTAAATCAGTACCTGCCGCCGGAGGGCAGACGGAACGTCAGTCCGGCCTCGGCTATCATCCTGTTACGGTAGTGCCGCGAATGATGGTAATAGCGCGTGTCGCCATATCCCACGGTTACGAAAGCTCCGAGTATATGCCATTGACAATCGAGGTTGACGCGGGTCTGCAACGAGTAGAGACGCTCGGGCTTGTCGGCGGAGTTGCGCGCGAAGGTCTCCACATGATAGTAGCCCACATCGCCGCTCACCGTGAGACGGTGCGACAGACGGAAATACTGTCCGATACGGTAGAACAAGGCTCCTGAAAAATCTTCGTCGAAACCCATATAATGCGAGCCGAAGCCGATGATGCTGTATGTACTGCGATTGCGGAAACGCACTGCAAGATTGAGTTTCGTGGACGAACCGCCGTAGACCATCATGTCTATCCGGGTCTTGGGATTGACATTGACAAGTCCTATCTTGTGGGCGACGGTGTCGCGGCTGTAATTGATAAGCCCCACCTGCACGCCGCGCGGATGGGCTATGCACACGTTGAACAGACCTATCTGCGAGCCGTTGAGCGTGTCGGCGTAGTTGTATGCCGCCAACTGCACACCGCGCATGTACGACGAACAGACGTTGGCCGCACCGGAGAACTGCACGCCACGCTTTACGCCCATCGCTATATTGGTGACGGCACTCAGCTGCAAGCCGCGCATGGGCGTGGTGCAGGCGTTGGTGAGACCGGCCAGCTGAACGCCGTTGAAACGCGACGCGACATTGGCTATACCGGCTATCTGCACACCGCGCATGTCGTCACTGCCGGCATTGAGCAGTCCGGCCAACTGCACGCCATAGGCACGGCCGTGGCTCAGGGCGGCCAGGGCAGACACGTTGACGCCGCGCATCTCACGACGTGTGGTGCCAGTGAGCAGTGACAGCTGCATGCCGCGCAAGGTATCGACATTGGCAAACAGACCGACGTTGAAACTGCTGAACAGCAACGAATCGGCCGTATGACGGTTTACGCCGATGCCTATATTGGGCACATGCCGGCCTTTACAAGGTTTCTGGGCACTGCACGGCGCGCAGAAACACGGCAGCAACGCCAACGACAGGGTGACGCATGCACACGAAACCGACCAAATATTCATTATCTTATACCGTTTACTGATTTATGCGGCAAAGTTAATAATTCCATTTCTTACATCCGTCTCATTTAATGAAAAAAATATATAAAAAGAGGGGCATGCCATCACGGCACACCCCCGTCAACTGAATCTTAGACATGTTATTATGTTGATACAATACTAACGTGCTCTTACTTGGCTACAGCAGATGTGTCGCAGGCCACAGAGTCACACGAGGCACTGTCACAACATGCACCGGCGGCCTGAGTCTTGACAGTGTCATTCTGAACGATGCTGTTTACATCTGACCTGTTCTGTCCACCATTTGCGAATACGCCACTAACCGATACCATTGCCAAAGCAATAACTGCCATTACTGAAAACTTTTTCATAATCTTTTCTCCTTCTTTTTTTAATTAGTAAATCAATAAATGTATCTGCCATACGTAGTGCAACAGGCATGCCAAAAACGCCCGACAGAGCATAACATATTGACTGACAGAAAAGTACAGAAAAACAAGGTATTCAGAGGAATTGTGGAACAGTGTGGAGGAGTGTGGATATTTTCTACAGTTTCCTTCCACAGTTCCATCAAGCCATCAACAGGATATGCCGTATTTGTCAATCTTGTTGTAAAGCGTCTTGCGGTCGATGCCAAGCAACTGCGCGGCACGGCTCTTGTTGCCTCCGGAAGACCGCAATGCGGCAACAATCCTGCTCTGCTCGTCATTGGCATCGTACAGCGGCTGCACCACCTGCTGTGTTGTTGCGGCAGAAAGCGACGGAGCCACATCGGCAACGGTGATATATCGGGAACGTGCAAGCAAGACCGCACGTTTTACAACATTTTTAAGTTCGCGCAGATTGCCCAGCCAACTGTATGCGGCAAGCATCTCGGAGGCCTTGGCGTCGAATCCCGCTATGTCACGGTCAAGCTCACTGTTGGCCTGACGGAGAAAGAGATCGGCAAAAAGAAACAGGTCGGCGCCACGGTCCTTCAACTCGGGCATCTGTATGGTGAACTCGTTGATGCGGTGGTAAAGGTCTTCACGAAACGTACCGCGGGCCACAGCCTCCGACAGATTTTCGTTGGTGGCACACACCAGCCGGAAGTCAACCTCGACTTCACGGGCCGATCCTACCGGCCTTACACGGTGTTCCTGTATGGCACGCAACAACTGCACCTGCACATCGTAACCCAGATTGCCCACCTCGTCGAGGAACAAGGTGCCTCCGGCAGCCTCGACAAACGCCCCACGCTTGTCGGCCACGGCACCGGTGAAAGCCCCCTTCACATGCCCGAAAAACTCTGAGGCGGCCACGTCTTTGGGTATGGCTCCGCAATCAATGGCCACAAACGGACGATCGGCGCGGCGGCTCTGATCGTGTATGCTGCGGGCCACATACTCCTTGCCTGTGCCACTGGCACCCAGTATGAGCACCGACATGGGTGTGGGTGCCACAAGGTCAACGTAACTGTAAAGCTGGCGGGCGGCCTCGCTCGTACCACGGAGATAGCGCGGCGGGGCGGCTTCTTCCTCACGCACGGACACGGCAGCGTCGCGGCCGGCTTCGGCCAGTGCGTCATTAATCTTCTGCAACAGCACATCCGGCTGTACCGGCTTGGAGATATAGTCGGTGGCCCCCGACTTCATGGCCAGCACAGCGTTCTGCACCTCGGCATAGCTTGTCATGACGATGAACGGCACTCCGCTACGGCTTTTCCTGAGCCATTGGAGCAGAAACAGGCCGTCGCGGTCGGGAAGGCGCATGTCGGACAGAATCAGACCGACACTACTGCCGCTGTCTCCGGACAGCAGTTTCACCGCGTCACCTACACGGCTGACCGTATCTACACGAAATCCTTTCTTTCCGAGCCACGTCCGCAACATCACGGCAAACGTAAGGTCATCCTCTACTATGAGTATGTGATTGTTCTTTGTCATGCAGTATTAATGCAAATATTTTGCAAATATAAGACTTTTTAGAGAACCGCAGCAGATATATTTACGTTTTTTGTATTTATATAACACTCCGCCCACGGCTCTTTCATTTAACTTTTGTTGCAAGGTCCAAATAACGATGTTACGTGGCTCAAGTAACAGTGTTACAAGGCTCAAGTAACAGTGTTACGTGACCCGGATAACGATGTTACTTAGGCCGTGTAACAAATCTTGCGGCCATACTTATAGCTGCTATCGAAACATTCACTAACCGGCGGCTCCCGTTATTGATAAAATTCCGTTCCTTTGCAGCGCAAATTTTAAAACATCAAAATATGAACTATCCTTTGATTGCATGGAGCCTCATCGTGGGCATGATAACCGTGATTGTCATGGTGCGTTTCGTCATTGCCTCAGGCATCGGACGCAGGAACCGCCATCCTTTGGTGGATATAGGAAGCGAGCGTGAAGAGTTTTTCGTTCCGGGAGACCCGGTCAACAGTGATGACTATGACGACGAAGACTGACAACCGCCGGCCGACATCGCAGGAGCTGTGCTTCTTCCTGTCGCGCTATTGCTCGTGGCTGCTCGGATGCGGCGCCACGTGCATAAGACTTGAAAAGAACGTGTCACGCATGGCACAGGCCTACGGCAAGGAGACCGACATGACAATCATGCCCCGCCACGTCCATATCTCGGTGTGGGAGAAGGGCACGGCCGACACCGTCACGTCGATAGCCTCGATGCACCATTGCCCCACCAGCTTCAACATGAACAGCCGCCTGAGCGAGCTTAGCTGGGAGGTGGCCGACGGTAAAATAAGCTTCGACGAAGCCATCGGGCGGTTCAACCGCATCATCTCCGATGACAACCAGAACCGGTGGACGGTTCTCCTGCTCGTCGCCCTCGCCAACGCGTCGTTCTGCCGGCTCTTCGGCGGTGACGCCGCATCCATGGCGATAGTGGCCGGGGCTACCATGGCGGGATATTACATCAAGCAGCTGCTCCTATCCCGCGGACTCGACCTGCGGATTGTATTCATCGCCTGCGCGTTCGTCTCGGCCGTTCTCGGTGCGACGGGATGCCTGTTCGCCATCGGCACGACACCGTCGGTGGCTCTCGGAACAAGCGTGCTCTATCTCGTGCCGGGCATTCCGTTCCTCAATTCATTCAGCGACATGCTCTGCCGCCACTACATCTGCGCCATCTGCCGCTTCGCCGACGCCCTCGTATTGACGGCCTGCCTCTCGGCCGGACTGTGTTGCGCCATGCTGCTGATGGACGTGAGGATGTTCTGAATAATGAACATCAGAAAACAGAGAAATATAAACAATAACATACCTATTATTAATGTGTAGCAATTCTCTTCAAGACGCATTGTTCGCGGCGATTGCCGCCATAGGGTTTGCGGCGATAAGCAATCCGCCGCGACGGGCCTACATCTACTGTGCCCTAATTGCGGCCATAGGCCACTCACTCAGATACATGCTCATCAACGGCGACATAGCCTGCATCCACATCGTTGCGGCCACCCTCCCCGCCTCGTTGTTCATCGGTACGCTCGCCGTATTCATGGCACCGATGGCAAAGACTCCGGCCGAGACATATCTATTCCCGGCGCTGCTGCCGATGATACCCGGCATATATGCCTACCGGGCGTTCGGGTCGCTGGCGGCGTGCATGCTTCAGGAGAGTCAGGAGACATTCGGAACATACTTCTATCTCTTCGTCCACAACGCCCTCACCGCCACCGGAATAATACTCTGCATGGTTATGGGTGCGACACTGCCTATCTTCATTTTCAAAAAAATCGCCTTCCAGGCAACGAGATAACCGCCAAATGGCTATCTTTGCAGTCAAGTAACAATTCAGAACGGCAACACCTACTTATTTAAAGATGGAACTGCGTCAACTAAGATATTTCGTAAAAGTGGCCGAGACGCTCAACTTCTCCGAGGCGGCCAAAGTGCTGTGCATAACCCAGAGCACGCTGTCACAACAAGTGAAACAGCTCGAAAACGAACTGGGCACCACGCTGCTCGTAAGAAGCAGTCACATGGTAGACCTGACAGAAGCCGGCCGCGAGCTCCTGCCCTACGCCCTGAAGACGCTGCGCGAGGCGGAACTCTGCAAGACGCGCATCAGCGACCTCAACAGCCTTGCGGCCGGCACGCTCAACATCGGCGTGACCTATTCGTTCAGCCCGATACTTACCGAAACACTCATCACCTTCGTGCGGATGTACCCCAAAATCAAGCTGAACATCTTCTACAAGCCCATGACAGAGCTTATGGAACTGCTCCGCGAACGCGAGGTTGACTTTGCACTCGCCTTCCGCCCCACGCGCCACACCGACGGCGTGGAGTCTCACATTATTTTCCAAAACTATCTCTCGGCCATCGTCAGCACGAGCCATCCGCTTGCCAGCCACGACCGCGTAACAATAGCGGAACTGGAAAAATACGACCTCGCCCTGCCGTCGAAGGGTCTTCAGGCACGCAACGCCTTCGAGCATATCGTCACCCCGTACAACAAGTTCCGTATACGCATAGAACTGAACGAGGTGAACATCCTCCTGAAACTCATACGCCAGAGCAAGTTCGTCTCCGTGCTCGCCGAGGCCACCATCCACAACGAGACGGGCGTGAAGGCCATCCCGCTCGACATTCCAGACAACGAGATGAGCGGTTGCGTACATACGCTGAAGGACACCTACCACAAGAAATCAATGCTTGAGTTCATCCGGCTGCTCAACGAATCGCTCGCCGTAAAGGAACGGCAGAATGAGTGGATTGACAAATAATTTGGACGTCCAGCCATATATCTGAAATGTGAACGTCAAACAAAAGGAATTTCCGCAAAATAAATCCGCAAATCATTTGAATTTATTCTGCCGGCTAACTTATTTTTATTAATTTTGCACGTATGAACATCAAGACGGACAATGTGCCACACCACATCCACGCCGGCAGGCTCCTGTTACCCAACACCTTGCTGTTTAATGAGGTGGAGAGAATTTTGGCCGGCGGACAGTCGGTCAAGCTGAAGGCAACGGGAAACAGCATGCTCCCCTTCATTGTCGGAGGACGTGACTGCGTACTTATCCAACGACATTCCGGAATCGGAGCGTTACAGGTAGGGCAGATTGTCCTGGCACATTTGCCGGACAGCCGGTATGTACTGCACCGTATTGTCCGTATCTGCGGAACGGAAATCATTCTGATGGGGGATGGCAACTTCCGGGAAACGGAATGTTGCCGGTTTTCCGACATAATGGGAGTTGTCACAAAAATCATCCGCAACGGCCGTTATGTCAACTGCAATGCAAAACTTGAAAGATACAAGGCGGAGATATGGGGCAGACTTCTCCCCGTCCGCAGGTATCTGCTATACATATACCGACGGATATGGATATAAAGGATGGAATGGGGATAAGAGAGGGGGCTAGATGGCTGTGGAACACCTCACAGGGGTATCATTCCCACATATTGGCGGCCATACTTGCCGGAACAGCCCGTATCGGCGTGTCACTCATGTTCGTTTGGCTCTGCAAACACCTGATAGACATCGCCACCCGTCAGACCGACGGAAACATAACCACGGGACTGGAAGCCATGGCCGGATGCGTTGTCATGCAACTGCTGCTGTCCTCATCCGTCAGCCGCCTCTATGCGCATACGGAAATAAGCCTGCGCAACAAGCTGCGGCAGAGTCTGCTCGAACATATTCTGAAAAGCCGGTGGAACGGTCGTGAACCCTTCCATTCCGGCGACATGACCAACCGCATGGAAGAGGATGTATATACAGTGACAGGTCTGCTGGCCGGTTCCATACCTTCGGCAGTAATCACGTTATTCCAGTTGACAGGTGCGGCACTGTTCCTGTTCTGCCTCGACCCGCGACTGGCTTTTGTCATCCTGTTCATCATGCCATTGGCATTGCTGTTCAGCAAGTTCTATATGAAACGGATGCGACAACAGACACGTGAGATACGTACCATGGACAGCCGCCTGCAAAGCCATTTGCAGGAAAGCCTGCAACACCGCACACTTATTTCCACCTTAGAATATACCTCGATGGCGGCAGACACGATGTCCACCCTACAGGCAGGACTGAAACGGCTGGTGATGCGGCGCAACTCGTTTTCCATCTTTTCAAGTTTCATGGTACAGGCGGCTGTCTCTTATACACATCTCCGAGCCCAC
>ENA-OYXU01000384-OYXU01000384.1-human-gut-metagenome-genome-assembly--contig:-NODE-384-length-18329-cov-6.127832_pt1 | contig 18329 bp, 10 predicted proteins | sample MGYA00243243_ERZ653435 | MGnify/ENA primary metagenome ERZ653435 (study PRJEB26926, sample SAMN06165113) | human gut metagenome | biome: ENVO:00009003; feature: ENVO:2100002; material: ENVO:00002003... | reverse complement strand
GCCTTATCGTCGGCAGCGTCAGATGTGTATAAGAGACAGCATTGATAGAAGCCATTAAGAAAGAAATCATGTAAGTAAAAAATAAGGATGGAACATTATGATTATCTTATTGTCGGTTCGGGGCTATTTGGAGCTACCTTTGCGTATCGTGCTAACTTGGCCGGCAAAAAATGTCTCGTAATAGACAAACGTCCACAATTAGGTGGTAATCTTTATTGTGAGACCATAGAGGGAATCAATGTGCATAAATATGGTGCACACATATTTCATACTAATAATAAAGATGTATGGAGATTTGTAAATTCTATTGTCGAGTTTAATAGGTACACTAACTGTCCTGTGGCAAATTATAAAGGCAAATTGTATAATCTACCGTTTAACATGAATACTTTTTACCAGATGTGGGGCGTAACAACTCCGGAGGAGGCCCAAAATAAGATAGATGAGCAGAAAAGAGAAGCGGTGGCTGCACTTGGTGGAAGGGAACCGCAGAATTTGGAGGAACAGGCTTTGACTTTGGTCGGAAAAGATATTTTCGAAAAACTTATTAAAGAATATACAGAAAAGCAATGGGGACGTAAGTGTATGGATCTTCCGTCATTTATCATAAAACGTTTGCCTGTGCGGTTGGTATTTGACAATAATTACTTCAATGATAAATATCAAGGCATTCCTGTGGGTGGTTACAATAAATTGATAGAAGGCTTATTGGCAAAAATAGAGTGTAAAACCAATATAGATTTCTTTAAGTCAGAATATAGAAAAGGTTGGCGAGATATTGCAGAAAAGCTTGTATATACAGGGGCATTGGATGAATATTTTGACTACAGATTGGGTAAGTTGGATTGGCGCACGGTGTCATTTAGGACAAGAGTAGAAAGCACATCCAACTATCAAGGTAATGCAGTTGTTAATTATACTTCTCATGACAAACCATATACGCGTATTATAGAGCATAAACATTTTGAGATGTTTGGAGCGGAGGTTTATGATTGTTCCAAAACTGTTGTGAGCGAAGAATATTCAACAGAATATAAGCCGGGAATAGAGCCATATTATCCGGTAAACGATGATAGAAATAATTCTTTGGCGGAGGAATATCGTAAATTAGCTTTGCTGGAGAAAAATGTAATATTTGGTGGCAGACTCGGACTATATAAATATTATGATATGGCACCTGTTATTGAGCAGGTGTTGGAAATTAATGTGTTTTGATATTGCATAAATGATTAGTCTTCGCGACTATCAGACAGATATAGTATCACGTGTCTTTGATGCGTGGCGCACCTGCCGTAGTGTGATGGTGCAGATGCCTACGGGTACAGGCAAGACGCATGTTCTGACGGAAGTGGTGAGATGCCTCACCCCCGACCCCTCTCCAAAGGGAGAGGGGAGTGGTATGCCCTCATGCAAGAACGATGCGTCCTTGTGCAAGAATGGCATGTCCTTGTGCAACGGAGCCGGTGACGGCTCTGTATGGATTGTGGCGCACCGCCGTGAACTGGTGGCGCAGATAGAGGACACTGTCGGGAAAATGTTGGTAGCTGATTCTTCCCTTTTCCCACTTCGTTCTTCACTTATAAGGGTGATGTCCATCCAGTGGCTCTCGAGACATTGGGATGATGTGGAGGGTAGGCCCGGTCTCGTTGTCATCGATGAGGCGCACCATGCGCGTGCCGACAGCTATCGTGAACTGTGGACAAGATGCCCCGAGGCAAAGTTTCTCGGCCTTACGGCCACGCCCTGCCGTATGAACCGCAGCGGATTTACCGACCTGTTCGACACGCTGGTATGTTCGTGGAGCATATCGGAGTTCATCAGGAAGGGCCGCCTGTCGCTGTTCGATTATGTCTCGATACGTCCCGACAGCGGCGAGCAGCGTCTGATAGACTCTCTGGAGCGGCGCGGTGCCGACGGCGACTACCAGCAGAAGGAGATGAACGCGGTGCTGAACAGCCGCGGCAGTATCGTGCGGCTGTATGAAAGCATGGCGGAATACGCCGGCGGCAAGAAGGGTATCGTCTATGCCATCGGCATCGACCACGCCCGGAGCATTGCCGCCTATTATAATAAAAAGGGTGTAAGCAGCGTGGCCATCGACAGCCGCACCCCGGCGGAGGAACGCCGGAGGGCTGTAGAGGAGTTTAAGGCCGGCCGGGTGCGTGTGCTTGTCAATGTTGACGTTTTCAGCGAGGGCTTTGACTGCCCCGATGTTGAGTTCGTGCAGATGGCGCGTCCCACGCTGTCTTTGGCAAAATATCTGCAGCAGGTCGGCCGCGGACTTCGCAGGTCTGAAGGCAAGACTTCATGCGTGCTGATAGACAACGTTGGTCTTTACCGCGTGTTCGGCCTGCCAACTGTGGCATGGGACTGGGAGGCCATGTTCCGCGGGGAGGTTGCGGGCAAGGGCGTGTGCATGACGAAAGGAAGACATACGGCCGGCACGTTGTCTGTAATGCCTGCCGAGGCAGTGCCGCAAGACGGCATGATGGAGGTGATAGTGTCTCACGACAATCTGCTGTCTGCAATCGAAGACCAGGACAGGGAGCAGGCTGCGGCAAGGCAGAAGAAAGCGTTGCAAACGGATAAATCAGAGAAGAACCCTCCGGAACTGAAGGCATGGCAGGACGAAGAAAGCGGATATTGGGGATTGCGCTGTGGCCGGCGTAAAACTACCGGAGCGGTATATGCCGGGGTGTTTGACATACGCTACAATCTTGTGGCCGTAAGATTCATGAACAATAATTGCGGACTTGTAAACACCGATGGCATGGTTGTTTGGGAGAAGGGCAACTGTCGGTCAATGCGGTTTGCCAAACATCATTTCCTGACGGTGGAGACCACGGACGGTCATTCCCGTTTCGTCGATTTGTACGGCCTGCGGATGTATAATGAACGGCCGGAGGTGAGGCGGTTCGGAGATGTCGAGATGCTGAAGGTGGGGCAGGCATACTACAGTCGCACGAAGAGACTGTATGTCAACAATCATGGGCTTGACGGCGATTACGTTATAGACCGAAAATACTATGTGTTGATTTTCGATTATAAGACACCTTCATTCCATAATATGCAGGATTTGTCGGCCGACAACAATCGGTGCGGTTATGTGTGTCTTCTCAGTGGCGACCATGAAAGTTTTTATTATATACATTGTTGGCTGGCCGACGGTAGTATAATAGTGGCTGACGATGCCGGCCGGTATTATCATGCGGCCGACGGCAGGGGTAGGGAGTATATCGGCTGTTGCGATTCGGCGGAAAATATGGCCCTCTGCAGGACTGCGGTTGACCGCATATCGAGGCAGGCACAGGAGACACGCCGCGCTCTTGACACGGAGAGGAAAGAGAAAAGGCTCCGGCTTTTGGACAAGTCCGGCGATGCCGTCCCGTTCCGCTCGGGCATGAAGTGGGGGCTGAAGATAGGCGGGCGTGTTACGGTTCCTCCCGTTTACCGTAATGTCAGGCCGCCGGTGGGGCGGTATTGCGCGGTGGAGAAGAACTACCGCCAGTGGGGTGTCATTGCCATTGACGGTACGATGCTTGTGGAGCCGAAGTATCAGGAGATAGACATTGGCAATAACGGTATGGCGGTATTGACATTTGTCACAGGAGAAAAAGTCTCTGTCAGACTGAAATGACAAATACAGAAAGCCCCGTATGCGACTTGGAAAAAGAGTCGGGTACGGGGCTTTTTCATTTCTTCCCGGTATATGTGCCATATTTAACGTACGATGATTTTCTTTCCGTTACGGATATACAGTCCTTTGCCGGGCTTGGTCGTTCTCATGCCGCCTACGGTATGGAACACGCCGTCGGTGGGCTTGGTGCGGCTGTCTGCCTTGATGTTGTCAATGCCGGTCAGCATATCGCGTATCTCGTCATCGGTCATACCTACAATGTGCCTGAAATATATCCAGTTATAATCGGCTATGTATTCCTCAACCAGATTTGCGGGTACGTGTAGGGTGGCGTCGGCATAAGTCATGGTGTGAAAGCAGGACTGGTCTGCCGTGACGACTGTTGGGGATAATGAATAGAGATGTTTTAATCTTAAATGTTGTGTCTTGGCGCTTAGCACATCGTTCCCGATGACCCTTACTGTTTCGGGAAGTACGAATGTCTCACATTCGGAAGCCACGGGATAGGCCTGCAACGTGTCCATAGCCTTGTTGTAGAGCACCCCGTTCTGCACGGTGTGCCATACATTGTTTGCATTTGCCGATATCTCTGTCAGGTTTCCGCATGATGTGAAGTTGCTCATCTCCACCTTTGCGTCACCAATGTGTGCCGATGTCAGATTGTCGCATGAACTGAAGCACGAGCTTCCCACGCTTTCCACTGTCTTCGGAATACGGACCGTGGTGAACATGCCGTACCGCAGTGCACCGGCTCCTATGGCCGTCACGTTACGCTGCATGCCGTCTATGGTTACCGTCTGCGGAATGTCGAGTATACCCTCCGGCATCTTTACATATCCTGCGAGTTCGGCTCCGTACGGGTCGCTGGCTGCGTATATCATGCCGTCCGCCTCGTGCACATCGCACAGTACCCGGTATTGTCCCCATACGCTGTTGTTTCTGTAAACATCAGCGGCTTCGGACCTTACACATATCGAGGATATGTCGAACGGACTGGTATAGTAGGGGTTTGATGACGGTGGTCGGAGTCCGTCAAGAACCATTGTGTTTACGGTGAAGGCTTTGGCACCGATGTAAGTTACCGTTTCCGGTATTCTCACCTCAAGCGCATTGTCATGGCGGAACGCCCCGTCTTCTATCCTTTTCAGGCCGTTGGGCAGGTTGACGTTTTCGAGACTGTAGTTGTAGATGAAGGCTTCTTGTTCGATACGTTCCAGACATTCCGGCAGACAGACTCTTTTGAGAGGTGTCGTTCGGGCATCGGGAGCTTTCTCATATCTTCCGAAGGCCCTTGCAAGTATGGCGGTAGTTCCGTCGGGCACGGTGTATTCAGCTTCGTCACGGTTGTTGGGATAGTACATCAGTTCGTGGTGGTCAGTCCCCCTTATCTTTCTGAAAAGCACGCCGTCTATATCGAAATAGGTGTCATTGCCGCCGCCGGCAATGAATATGTTCCTTAGGTTGGGTATGGCTGCCGACAGACTGTTGTCGTGGTATATGTCGCGGATTGTATGCGGTATTCGCAGGTCGGTCACGGCAGTGTTCCATCCTACAGCACTGATGTCTATGCTTTCGAGTCCGTCGGGCAGTGGCAGCTCCTTCAGTTCCGGACAGTTTGCAAAAGCCTCGCTGCCGATATGTTTCACGTTGCCGTGCAGTGTCACAGTCTTCAGCGAGCTGCAACTGTAGCACACAAAACCGCTTATTTCCGTCAGTTTTACCGGAGCGGTGAATGTTTCGATGCCGCTTCCTTTGAAAGCCTCATTGCCGATGTATTCCACGTTGTCCGGGATGTCGATACTTTTCAGTTGGGTGCAGAATTGGAAAGTCTCGCTTTCTATGCGTTGCAGGCTGCTTGGCAGTTCTATATGTCGCAGATACGATTCTATGTCAAAGTCGTGGACCCGGCAGAAACTTTGTTTGCCGATGGAGCCTACCTGTGCCTTTATGTATATTTCCTCCACGCCGGGGAGTGTCTGTCCGTCCGGACCGAAAACATAGTCGCGTATTGATGTTACGTTGAGTTGGTATGCTCCGCAATTTACCGTTTCCGGTATCGTGATGCTTTTTTTGCCATTTGATATGCCTATAAGTTCGGCATCGCTGTACGACTTGGCGTAATATGTGAAATCGCCGTCGTATATTTTCGGTCCGTTTGCGTAGTCCTTCCATCCGTCGGCGTTGGCATAGGTGTCAATCAGGGCGATGTCATCCACGAAAACCGTCACATCGTGACTGAATGCATCCGGCGCAAGTGTTGGCGGGATGGCGCCGGTGGGGTGGATTTCGGCATGGCTGAACGCCATTCCGCCTATGAATTCGAGGTCTTCCGGCAATGTAATGACCCTTTCCGAACCGTAATTTCCAAACGAACTATAAAAGGCTTTCCATTCTATTACTTTCAGTTTGGCGGGCAGCTTGATGCCTGTCAGGCTCCGACATTCGGCGAAAGTGCCCACCCTTATCGTGTCTGTATTCTCCGGTAGGTCTATGTATTCCAGTTGCGAGCAACCTTCGAAGGCAAATTCTCCGATATACTCCACGGTTTCGGGCAGGGAGATTTCCGTAAGGGAGATGGTGTTCCGGAAAGCCCCTCGGTCTATCGTTTTCAGTCGCGAACCTTCTGTAAAGAATACTGATTGCAGTTCGGGGCCACTTAATCTCGCAATCTTTTCCACTGTTTTTGGTACGGTTATTTTGGCGAGATTCTCGTGACGTGACGTTAACGCAATATTTACAGACGTCACCGTATACGTCACTCCGTCATCTTCCACCGTCTCCGGAATGTTCAGTTCGGTGTCATCCGGTCTGTCAACGTTGTCCAGTTCTACCGTGCGTGCCACCGCATCGAGGATGGTGAAACTTAAATTATTGACGGTAAAACCGGTACAATGTGCTGTCAATGCCATAATCACGGCAATGACCGATGATAGCAGTCTTTTCGTGTTCATAATATTTTTGGTCAGTTAATGGATATAAGTTGATTGGTATTTTTTGTGGGCGGCATTGCTGCTCCGGATGGTTACGGATAGCATGAGAAAGCGGGTGGGCATGGGATGGGGACGGTCTGAACCCGTTGCCAGATTATTTTTCGAGTATATGCGCGGCCAATCCGTCGGCGGCTTGGATGATGGCTGTGAGCGGATGGTCGCTCGCTTCGGATATATTGCACTTGTCTTCGTAGCTTTGGAACGGCAGATTCCACGCTCCCATGTGCCATCGGATGGCGAGAATCTCGTCGTTGGTGAGTGTCAGTCCGAGGCGTAGAAGCATGATGACCGACTTTTCGCCGTGTCCCAGTGGGAAGCGCGAGTAGTCAGCCTCGTAGGTGTCGTACTGTTCCCAACGGTTCTGTTCGTCCTTGCGCCACTTCTTTGCGGTCTTGTAGATGTTGGCCTTGCACACGTCGTGCAGCAGGGCGGCGATGGTGATGCTCTCTTCGGTGAGCTGTCCGGCCAGTTCCGGCTTTATCCCAACCATCTGTTCGCGCAGCATCATTGCCATGCCGTGAACGTTGAGCGAGTGTTCCAGCAGTCCGCCCGCGTGGCTCAGGTGGCGGTTGACGGAAGCCGGCGCCTCGAAGAAACCTACCTTTTCGAGATATGCAATCACGCCGTCGATGCCTTCGCGCTTTGTGGAGCGGAGCAGTGAAATGAATTTGCCCTTCATATAAATTAAAAGTTAAGAGTTGAGAATTAAGAGTTGCGAATTGAACGTTAAGAGTTAAGAATTAAAAAATATAAGAGTCAGGAACAAGAGGCAAGTGTTTTAATGCAGAGTCTGCAAGCGCGCAAAGATTTTATAATATCATCCGATGTTATGCTTTGTGCCTTTGCGGACTCTGCGTTTTTTTTGTTGTCAGTGACAAACTGTTACTTCGTGCAAGGTGTCCACGGCTTCAGCTGCTTGAAGAAGTCGTTGCCCTTGTCGTCGACGAGGATGAAAGCGGGGAAGTCCTCTACGGTAATCTTCCATATAGCCTCCATGCCCAGCTCGGGGTATTCCACGCACTCGATGCTCTTGATGCTGCTCTGCGAGAGCACTGCGGCCACACCGCCGATGGTGCCGAGATAGAATCCGCCGTGCTTGCGGCATGCCTCGGTAACGACATCGCTGCGGTTTCCCTTGGCAATCATCACGAGACTTGCGCCGTGATCCTGGAATTCGTCCACGTACGGATCCATGCGGTTGGCCGTGGTCGGGCCCATCGAGCCGCAGGGGTAGCCCTCGGGAGTCTTTGCCGGACCGGCGTAGAGCACGGGATAGTCCTTGAAATACTGCGGCATTTCTTCGCCTGCGTCAAGACGCGCCTTGAGTTTTGCGTGTGCGATGTCGCGTGCCACGATGATGGTTCCCTTCAGGTTGACGCGCGTGCTTACGGGATATTTGGTCAGTTCGGCGCGCACGGCGTCCATGCCCTTGTCGAGGTCGATGACTATTCCCGTGGTTCCCTCGCCCGGCTTGCGCAGCTCTTCGGGTATGAGTTCCGTGGGGTTACAGTCCATCTTCTCCAGCCAGATGCCGTCTTTGTTTATCTTAGCCTTTATGTTGCGGTCGGCCGAACAGCTCACGCCCATGCCGATGGGGCAGCTTGCGCCGTGGCGCGGCAGGCGTATCACGCGGATGTCGTGAGCCAGAGCCTTGCCGCCGAACTGTGCTCCGAGGCCTATCTTCTGTGCCTCAACGAGCAGCTTGTTTTCGAGATCGATGTCGCGGAAAGCGCGGCCGGTCTCATCGCCCGTGGTGGGCAGGTTGTCGTAATACTTTATCGAGGCCAGTTTTACGGTTAGCAGGTTCTTCTCTGCCGACGTGCCGCCGATGACAAAGGCGATGTGGTAGGGCGGGCAGGCAGCCGTGCCGAGGCTCTTCATCTTCTCTACGAGGAAGGGAAGCAGCGTGCCCTCGTTCTGTATCGTGGCCTTGGTCATGGGGTAGAAGTAGGTCTTGTTGGCCGAACCGCCGCCCTTTGCCACCATCACGAAACGGTATTCGGCACCCTCCACGGCCTCGATGTCTATCTGTGCCGGCAGGTTGCAGCGCGTGTTCACCTCGTCGTACATGTTGAGCGGGGCGTTCTGCGAGTAGCGCAGGTTGTCCTGTGTGAACGTGTTGTAGACGCCGAGCGACAGTGCTTCCTCGTCTTCGAAGCCCGTCCACACTTGCTGTCCCTTCTCTCCGTGGATGATGGCTGTGCCCGTGTCCTGGCAGAAAGGCAGCACTCCCTTGCATGCCGTCTCGGCGTTGCGCAGGAACTGGAGTGCCACATACTTGTCGTTCTCCGACGCTTCGGGGTCGCTGAGTATCTTTGCCACCTGCTCGTTGTGCGAGCGGCGCAGCATGAACTCAACGTCGTGGAAGGCCTGCTGTGCGAGCATCGTCAGCGCTTCCTTTGATACCTTGAGGATTTCGTGACCCTCAAAATCGCCCACCGACACGCCTTCCTTCGAGAGCAGGCGGTATTCGGTGTCGTCTTTGCCCACTTGGAACATGGGGGCATACTTAAATTCCGGTGTTGTTGCCATAATAAGTTATATCTTTTTAGTGATGTTTGTCGTGACTGCAAAGGTATCTTTTTTTTCTGACATTCCGCTTTTTCTGCCGTGTAAAATATGCGGGCATGATGTAAAATTGCTTTTTCTGTTGTTGGCGGCGGCGGGGGATGCTGATTTGTAATGTAAAGAAAACATGCCGGAAAAACGCTTCCGGAAAAATGATGAAATGGAAATGGCGGGTCGCCGGATATGCCGCTGTTTCCCGGAAAACGTCTTGTTTTATGACAAAAACATGGATGCCAACATGCCAAAACGGCCTTTTTGTGTTCCGAAAAGCGCCTTATTGCAGTGCGAAACGGCCGCTTTTGCCATGCAAAACGGCGTATATCGGAACGCAAAGAGGCCGTTTTGGCACTGTTACGGCTCTGAATTTATTGCACACTTGTGGCTCTGGCTAATCTAATTGTATAAACATCAGGGCGTTAGACATGCACGTGCTGTTTTGCGATATTTGCGGCCGGAGATGGTGATTTTCGTTTCAAGCAAATCCTGCGGTGCTTTTTGTTGAATTAATTGGCTGAAAGTTTGGCTCCCGTCATGTGGCGGTCTGTTTTTTATACTGCGAAACATTTTATCTGTAAATCTGTATTTATCAGGATTTTATTGTATCTTTGCAAAGGATAGGCAGCACTCGGCAATACGCAAACAAGTTTGCATTGCGCTCGTTTGCACTGTCCCTGCAAAAAATACTGAACTATAACAAAACGGTTGAAACTATGATATATCCCATTGGCATACAGAGTTTTGAGAAGATTCGCACCGACGGTTACGTCTATGTAGACAAGACCGCGCTTGTCTATAAGATGGCCACTACGGGCAGCTACTACTTTCTTAGCCGTCCGCGGCGGTTTGGCAAGAGCCTGCTCATATCCACACTGGAGGCGTACTTCAGCGGCCGCCGCGACCTGTTCAGCGGCCTCGCCATCGAAAAACTGGAGACGGAATGGGTCGTGCACCCCATCCTGCATCTCGATTTGAACACAGCCCGTTACGACAGTCCCGTGGCATTGCTCAACGTTCTCAACGACACGCTCGCCTGCTGGGAGCGGCTCTACGGCACGTCCTCGACCGAGGTTACACCCGAGCTGCGCTTCAAGGGCATTGTGCGCAGGGCTTTCGAGCAGACGGGGCGGCGCGTGGTGATACTCGTCGACGAGTATGACAAGCCCATGCTTCAGGCCATCGGCAACGCGGGTTTGCAGGAAGAGTACCGCAACATCCTCAAGGCATTCTACTCGGTGCTGAAGACTCAGGACCAGTATATCCGCTTTGCCTTCCTCACGGGCGTGACCAAGTTCGGCAAGGTGAGCGTGTTCAGCGACCTGAACAATCTGAAAGACATCTCTATGGACCGCCGCTATATCGACATCTGCGGCATAACGGAACGTGAGATACACACTTATTTCGAGGCCTCGCTGCACGAACTTGCCGATGCCACCGGCTCCGACTACGATACGGTGTGCGAGCGTCTGCGCCGGCTTTACGACGGATATCACTTCACTAACAACAGTGTCGGGATATACAATCCGTTCAGTCTGCTCAACACTCTCAACAAGTCTGAATTCGGCGACTACTGGTTTGAGACGGGCACTCCGTCGTTTCTCGTCCATCTTCTCCGCCATGCCGACTACGACCTTAACAATTTGCAGGAAGAGTTTGTGTCGTCCGACCTGCTCAACAGTGTTGATTCGATGTCGCAAAACCCCATACCCGTGATTTACCAGAGCGGTTATCTCACGATAAAGGGATATGGCGAACGGTTCAAGACATATCAGCTCGGTTTCCCGAACATGGAGGTTGAGAACGGATTCATAAAATATCTCCTGCCGTTCTACACTCCTGTGAAGAAAAATCAGACCGAGTTTTTCATCGCCAACTTCATAAGTGATATAGAGCGCGGGCGCCCTGACGCTTTCATGCAGCGCATGCAGACGCTGTTCGCCGACACGAGTTATCAGGTTTCGGGGCGCATGGAAGTCTACTTTCAGAACTCGATGTATCTCATTTTCAAGTTGCTCGGGTTCTACACCGAGGTGGAGCGCACCACAAGCCGCGGGCGCATTGACATCGTGATGAAGACATCAAAATACATCTATATAATAGAGGTGAAACTCGACGGAACGGCTGCCGATGCTCTCCGTCAGATAAACGAACGCGGTTATGTCGCTCCTTTCGCATCCGACGGAAGGCGTGTCTACAAGATAGGTGTCAATTTCTCTTCGGCCGTGCGGGGTGTTGACGAGTGGCTGACGGAAGGGTGATGTCCTTTTATTGCATTCCGATTGGCGTAATTATTAATACATAAAAAACGGAGATACAGAGTTTGTATGATTCTTTGTATCTCCGTTTTTTATGTTAAAATATCAACTGCTTCTTGTTGGCTTGCCTGTTTTTAATATCCGAAGATTTCTTCTGTTGTCAGTCTCTTGACAGGACCTATTTTCTCCAGTAACTTCATGTCGAGCTGTTTTTCGTCGCCGAGGATGATGTACCTGTACGGTTTGTGTGCCATGTTCTGCTTTTCAAACTTGATGATATCATCGAGAGTGAGAGAAGGCAGGGCGTTGTAAATCTTCTCGTCGATGTCATAGTCAATTCCGCGTTGCATGGCACTGCGGTAGGCGTAGAGCACATTTTCGCGGAGGGTTCGCTGACTCTGCAGCTTCTTGACAATGCTTTGGCGGGCTATATCGAATGCAGCCTGCGACTGGGGGATAGTGTCAACAATATTGTTGAACACACTGATACAGTCGCCCATCTTGTCATTCTGCGAGATGATGTAGGTGAAGAACGACTCAGGTTGTGTCTTTCGCCACGGTTCATTGTAGTAGGCTGCGGCACTGTATGCCAGTCCGCGGGCCTCACGCAGCTCTTGGAAAACTATGGCATTCATACTGCTGCCGAAATATTCGTTGAATACTGCTTTTACCGGAGCTTCATCCACATTCCACTGACGGTTTTCGTTGTGGAACTGCACCATATAAATGTTCTTTGCGTCATACGGGGCAATGTATATTTCGTTGCCCGGAGTTGTCTGCATGGTATATTCCTTTCCGGTGGGAACGGGAGCCAGTTTCTTCGGTGTCTTGTGAGTTTTGGTGATGAGCGAAGCCAGCTGCTTTTCCGTGTAAGGACCGTAGTACATCACCGAGTGCTCGATGGAGTTGAGGTCTTTTATCATATTCGGCAGCATTTGGGCACCGCCTTCGCGCAGTTCTTTCTCGCTCAGCGTGTTGCGCAGCGAGTTGTATGGGCCATACTGTCCGTACTGTCGCAGATAGGCGAAGTTGTAGTTTTGGTTGGTTTTGTAGTCTTCGCGGTTCTTCTTAAGCAGGTTGACGTACTTTTCGTATGATTCTGCATCGCCTTTGGCGTTTTTCAGGAAGTCCTCGAAGAGAGCCAATGCCTTCGGCAGATTCTCGTTGAGGCCGTTGAGATATACCCAAAGTGTGTTCTGGCTGGCTGAAAGCGAGTAGTTGCAGGCCAGTTTGTAGAACTCCTGTTTTATCTCGGCCGACGTCTTCTTGTCGGTGCCTATGTAGTAAAGATAATCGGCCACGAGGTCTATGCCCTTTACGTCTTCCGTGCCGAAATCGTAGCAGAAAGCCAGTGTAAACAGGTCGTCTTCGTCGTTGTGCTTGTACAGCAGCGGCAGGTTTTTGATTTTCGACACCGTCAGGTCGGTCTTGAAGTCAATGAACTGCGGTTGTATCGGTTCCGTTTCCGCGTTGGTTATTTCTTGAAGGAACTTGCTGCTCAGGTCGCGGTTGGCCGGTATGGCCGTTATCTGCGGCTTGTCTATTTTCTTCAGAGTGGTGTCGTTGCCCATTTTCTTGTATACACAGACGAAATTGTCGTTGAAGTGTTTGCCGGCAAATTCCACTATCTGCTGCTTGGTCATCTTCTCGATACGGTTGAGCTTGTCGGTCACGTCTTCCCATTTCTCACCGTTGATAAATGCGTTCACAAAAGCGTCAGCGCGGTATTCGTTGCTTTTCAGATCCTTGTAATACGCAAGTTTCATGTTGTTGATGACCGAAGGCAGCAAATCGTCGGAGAAGTTGCCGCTCTTCAACTTGTCTATCTCGCCGAGTATCAGCGTGCGCAATTCCTCAAGGCTTTGGTTGTCTTTAGGCATTCCGCTGATGACGAAGCCGGAATAGTCGGCCAGTCCGTAGTTGAAAGCTCCTATGCCTCCAGTCAGCATCTTCTGCTCCAGATTCACTTCGAACAGTCCGGCCTTGCCGTTCGCAAGCATTTGCGAGATGACATCAAGAGTGTCCGACTGTGCATTGGCGGCGGCATTAAATCGCCAGGCCATCATCAGTCTTTCTGCCTCCTGCCCTATGACGGTAGTGTCTTTTATAGCCGTTACAGGTTTCAGAGCCGGATATTCCGGACGTGAAAGGTTTGCGTTGGGCTTCCATTTGCCGAAATACTTGTCTATCAGGGCTATCACCTCGTCGGGATTCATGTCGCCGGCCATGCAGATGGCCGTGTTGTTGGGTACGTAGTAGCGGTTGAAGTAGTTCTTGATGTTGGTTATCGAGGGGTTCTTCAGGTGGTTCTGCGTGCCTATTGTTGTCTGTGTGCCGTAAGGGTGGGTGGGGTAGAGAAGTTTGAAAAGCGACTCGAACATCTTTCTGTTGTCCTTGGCTATGCCGATGTTGTACTCCTCATATACGGCTTCGAGCTCGGTGTGGAATCCGCGTATTACCATATTCTGGAATCGGTCGCTTTCCACTTTGAGCCAGTTTTCCACCTCGTTGGCCGGTATGTCCTCCGTATAGCATGTCACGTCGTTGGATGTGTAGGCGTTGGTTCCCTCGGCACCTATCGATGCCATCATCTTGTCATACTCGTTCGGTATGAAATACTGTGCGGCTATCTGCGACAGACTGTCTATCTCATGGTATGCCTGGCGGCGTGCCTGAGTGTCGGTGAGCTTGCGATAAGTTTCATATCGTGCCTCGATGGCGTCGAGCAGTGGCTGTTCCTTGGCATAGTCGGTGGTGCCGAACGTTTTCGTCCCCTTGAACATCAGGTGCTCTAGATAGTGTGCCAGTCCGGTTGTTTCCGCGGGGTCGTTGCGGCTTCCTGTACGCACGGCGATATAGGTGTGTATGCGCGGTGCGTCCTTGTTTACCGACAGGTAGACTTTCAGTCCGTTGTCAAGCGTGTAGATGCGCGTTTTCATCAGGTCGCCTTCGACGGTCTGATACTTGTAGTCGTTGGCCTGTGCCGTGAGTGCGGCAGCCGTAAACATACAGGTTGTGATAAATGTTCTTAATTTCATTGTGTTGTTATTGTTTGTTGTGTTCTCTTTGTGTTTACTGTTCCAGCTTGGCAAGGAAGCTGCCGAGCGTGTCTTCGTCAACGTCGCCCAAGGCATATTCGCGTTCGGCATCGTGTCGTATGGCACCGGTCCACTCACGCAGTGCCGCCTCATATTCCCGGTCTATGCGTGCGATGTCATCTCCGGTAAGGGTGTCGAGGTGGAAATAGTCGAGTATTGCGCTGTAAGTCCAGTTCCATTTGTAGGCGTCGTAATTGGCGTGCATGGCCTGAAAGCGTTCCTCTATCGCCTGCACATCGTCAATGGCCCCGCTTCTTATCTCGTCTGCCATCAGCGCCACTTCCGTCTCCGGCACAATCAGTCCTGCCAGATCTGTCCATCCGCCGGTGCCGATGCTGCTTTCCGGCAGCTCGCAGAAATGGTTTCTTACCGCTTTGCCCATATACAGTCGTATGGCCATGTCGTAGTATTTAATGCCTTTCTGCAGTGCACTGTTGCGTATCGTACATCCGCCGTAAGTATACGTCGCCATGTCCTGACCCTGTTCCTTTCTCAGTTTCTCGAGTGTGTTTTTGCCGCGGATAATGGCCTGTACGGTGTATGGGCCGAGCCATTCGAAGTTGACAATGCTGCTGCGGTTGGCTCTCGGACGCATGTCACGTTTGGGCCATTTCTCCGTGTCGCGGTATGTACCCACGGTGATGATGTTTCGGCCGGGCACGGCAAAGGCCGTGTCTCCGGAAGCTATAATGTATGAGAACGGCAGGTCGCGCGTATCGGGGTGGTTCTGTATCTTTCCCATGAGCATGGAGAAAGAGCCTATCTTTGCCGGCATGAGCAGATGTGCCCCGCTGGCCGTCTTCGTTCCTCTTTCCAGTGTGCCGTAGTGAATGGGGCCGAGCTTGTAGGCATGGTTACTGTAATTGGTGCCAGAGCCGGCGTTGTAGAATGAGAACATTCCGCCGATGAGCAGGGTCGACTTGTGGTGGCTGACGGTGAACGGGCCGCAGAAAGCCGAACATGCCTCGCCGTTGTCCATGTATGAATTGGCAAAGAACACGCAGTTTTCGGCGGAAAATCCCTTGCCTATGTGACAGGCTTCTCCCACGAAACAGTTGTCTACCTTGGCTCCGCCAACAATCGAGGCTCCTGCGGCCACAACCGTGTTTTCGCAAATCACGTCGTTGCCTATGTATATTGCGGCCTCTTCATTGCCCGTCAGCGTACATTCGTTCAGTCGCGACGCACAGTTTATTTCGCAGTCGTCTCCAACTATGGTGTCTATTATTTCGCGGGTGTTCACCAGTTTCACCCTGTTGCCGATGCTTCCACGCTGTTTCCGGTGGCTGTCCGTATGGCGTCTTGCGGCATCTTTCAGTGCCTGCCACAGTTCGCTGTCGGAGGCATGGGTTACCATAAACGCCGCCATCTGCGATGTCAGTCCGTCGTAGATGATGACGTTGCCGTTTCCGGCTTCGTTCATCACCGGTATTATGTTCATCTCGCCGTATGTGGCGGCCTCGTCGGATGTCATCCGCCCCACGTTGGCTATGTAGCACTCTTCGCCTATGTCGTAACGGTTGATGTGGCATCCGATGTTTTCTATCAGGCTGTTGTCGCCCACGCTGACGTCGCGCAGTACGGCATTGCGTATTCCCGAGTGGCGGCGGAATCCCTCTTCTGTCTCAATCTGTTTGTCAAACACACCGAGGCACACGTTGCCGAAAAATGACACGTTGCTTATGTTGTCTGCGGTGAAGTCTCCAGCCACGCTTATGTTTCCCCAGTCCTCGGCATGGCATCCGTTCTGTTCGAGGGTGCTTATCTCGTCGAGGGTGAGACTGCGGTAGTCATCGGGGATGTAGTCCGGTCTTTTACTCATAGTTTTCGTATAGGAAGTCGTTGTACGGATATTTCTGTACATGCAATTCGCGTACGCGCTTGTACAAAATGTCGCGCAGCTCGTCTATATTCTGTTTCTCGCGTGCCGATATGAACAGGCAACTGTCTGCCATTTTGGCCATCCATGTAGCCTTCAGCTCGTCAAGCGATATGTTTTCGCGTGTGGGCGGTGTCAGGTCATCTTCGTCTTTCTCCACCCATGTATATGCGTCAATCTTGTTGAACACTATCATCGACGGCTTGTCGGCGCACCCCAACTCTTTCAGGGTGTTCTCCACCACCTTTATCTGTTCCTCGAAGTCGGGGTGGGATATGTCCACCACGTGCACCAACAGGTCGGCCTCGCGCACCTCGTCGAGTGTCGACTTGAAAGAGTCTACAAGGTCGGTGGGCAGCTTGCGGATGAATCCCACTGTGTCGGCAAGCAGGAAAGGCAGATTGTCTATCACCATCTTGCGCACCGTGGTGTCGAGCGTGGCAAAGAGCTTGTTTTCGGCAAACACGTCACTTTTCGACAGCAGGTTCATCATCGTCGACTTGCCCACGTTGGTATATCCCACCAAAGCCACGCGAATCATGCGTCCGCGGTTTTTCCGTTGCGTTGTCTTCTGCTTGTCAATCTCTTCAAGACGCTGTTTGAGCAGGGTTATGCGTTGCAGGATGATGCGGCGGTCCATCTCGAGCTGTGTCTCTCCGGGGCCGCGCAGTCCCACGCTGCCTTTTCCGCCGCCGCTGCCCGAACCGCCTCCCTGGCGCTCAAGGTGTGTCCACAGGCGTTGCAGTCGCGGCAGCATATATCTGTGCTGTGCCAGCTCCACTTGTGTCTTTGCTTCGGCTGTCTGTGCTCGCATGGCAAAAATGTCGAGGATGAGACTCGTGCGGTCGAGTATCTTCACCTTCAGCTCCTTCTCTATGTTGCGTATCTGTTTTGCCGACAGCTCGTCATCGAAGATCACCATGCCCACTTCGCGTTCGGCGTCTTCCTCCGCCTCTATGTATTGTCTTATTTCCTCCAGTTTTCCGGAACCCACGTATGTCACCGAGCTTGGCCCGTTCACCTTCTGCGTGAAGCGTTTTACGGTGACGGCTCCTGCGGTGTCGGCCAAGAACTCGAGTTCGTCAAGATACTCTTTGGTCTTGGCTTCATCCTGGTCTTTGGTTATCAGGCCAACGAGCACTGCGGTTTCGGTTTTGGCTTCGGATATTACAAATTCTTTCATCAGGTATACCTTACTTATAAATATTCTGCAAAGTTAGTAATTTTCCGGAAATATACAAGCGGTACACTGTATATTATATTGCCAATCAGTAAATTTTGTATCAGGCACGCTGGTTAAAGAATAAAAACATATTGGGCCTTTGGTTCTTAAAATGCTTGAAAAGTGAGCTGAAACAGTATGCGGTATTCGTCTTTCTGATCGGTTTTCATTACTTTTGCATTGTAACATCGGTTCTGTACATTGGGCTTGACGGAAACCGTTCCGTAGAAGAAAGCCGTGGCGGAGCGTTGGTGACAACGTAAAAAACAGTAATGGCTTATGCGAATAATAGGAAACTTGTTGTGGTGGCTTTTCGGTGGACTCGAGGCTGCTATCGGTTATTTCACGGGAAGTCTGGCTATGGCCGTAACAATCATCGGCATCCCAGTGGCGTTGCAGACGTTCAAGATAGGTTTGTTGTGTCTGTGGCCTTTCGGAGCGGAGGTGAGGGACACTGAGTGTCCGACCGGTTGCATCCGTATTCCGCTGAACATCCTTTGGATTGTCTTTGGTGGCCTGTGGGCATGGCTGATGCACATCTTATTCGGAGTGTTGCTGTTTGTCAGCATTATCGGCATCCCGTTTGCCCGACAACACTTCAAGATGGCAGGATTGTCGCTCGCACCATTCGGAAAAGATGTCGAGCTGCATTTTTAACAAATTGCGAAAGGTGACTGTTCAAA
>ENA-OYXU01000376-OYXU01000376.1-human-gut-metagenome-genome-assembly--contig:-NODE-376-length-18614-cov-9.719812_pt1:0-17500 | contig 18614 bp, 17 predicted proteins | sample MGYA00243243_ERZ653435 | MGnify/ENA primary metagenome ERZ653435 (study PRJEB26926, sample SAMN06165113) | human gut metagenome | biome: ENVO:00009003; feature: ENVO:2100002; material... | reverse complement strand
ACGGCTAAAAGAGAAAGAACAAAAACTATTAGGATGGACTGCAAAGAGGGAACTATCCAAAATCAATTACCGTATTCATACAGATGCCATTAAAAGTCATTTGATACCAGAAGAGATAACGTTGGCGCAGTCAAGCATCATTTATGCTGAGGAAGCAGACGTGCTAAATGTGGCAATGTTTGGGATGACCGCTAAGCAATGGCGAGAGGCTAATCCCGACTTGAAAGGTAATATCCGTGATTATGCAACCATCAATGAATTGATATGTCTGTCAAATATGGAGAATATTAATGCCGTGCTTATTAATGATGGCATACCGCAGGGAGAAAGACTAGTGAAACTCAATCAGATTGCCATTCAGCAGATGCAAGTGTTGGAAGGAAATAATAGCAGGAATCTATTAAAATAATTTTCTACTCAAGTTAATTACTCTTTTCCACCTCTTCTCATTCCGAATAGAGAAGTTAAGCCCGGTTGCGCCGATGGTACTGCAATGCAATGTTGGAGAGTAGGATGCCGCCTTCTTTTAAGACGAGGAGTCCAGAGCAGAAATGCTTCGGACTCCTTTTTTTGTGTATGTATGAGAAATTTTATCTAAAAAGATTTCTGTATTTTCAGATAATTCACTATCTTTGCAGCGTAATACATTTGTATCTTAATCCAGCGACAGTGGCTGGTTATGTCACCTTATAATCCTGATAAGCCTCGCCATTCACGTCAAAGTATCTCTTAACCGTTAAATTCTGATTTATGGAAGAGAGTATATCATAGGCAAGATGACAATTCATTTAGAATAATCTTCTTACCTATGACACTAAAACTTCTTGTTGTAAACTTTTAGTTATTTTTTCAATACCTTTTTAGTTTTGCCATTTCTCATGTGAATAATGTTTACCCCGGATTTTACGGCATGTCTTCTTTTGCCGTCTATGCCATAGATATCCTGCGTTTCATTAGTCTCATCTACTGTAACTCCATTTAGCCCGGTCGTACCAATGGCTTTTATATTTCCGAATTGTGACCATGGTTCGGTGTTTTTATACAGCTCCACGGATTCTTCGGGTACATATAAGGTGGCAGATTTGATATGGAAGAAACCTAAATTGTCGCCATAATCATCGCTATGTACAATCGGGCAGTTTATAGCCTCGCATATAACATCCGTCAGTTCCCAGCATCCGTCAAAACTCTCACTTCCAATATTCGTCACCGATGATGGAATCTTTATTGATGTGAGAGCAGAGCACCCTTCAAAGCAGCAATCTCCCAAACTTGTTACCGATGATGGTATCTCTATAGCCTGAAGAGCCGTACAGCTTAAGAAGCAACCGCTTCCCAAACTTGTCACCGATGATGGTAGCTCTATTGTTTGAAGAGATGAACATCCCCTGAAACAATAATTCCCCAAGCTTATCACCGATGTTGGGGATGTTTGGATAGTTATTGACTGTAGAGTCGAACAATAGGCAAAGCACCAATCCCCCAAACTTGTTACCGATGATGGTATCTTCATTGACTGTAGAGCTATACAGTTATAGAAACACTTATCCCCAAAACTTGTTACTGATGATGATATCTCTATTGACTTTAGGACCGTGCAGCCATAGAAGCAACCTTCTCCTAAACTTGTTACTGATGATGGTATCTTCATTGACTGTAGAGCTGTACAATAATAGTATGTAGATATTGCTGGTTATCAACTATTTGTAGTTAATACGATAGAAAAGTGAAGCGGTTTTTCTTTGGAAGCATAATTATAGCTAAATTTTAACAACTTTAACTTTTGTAAACCACAATAATTATAGAAGTGTGCAAGTTCTGTACTGATAATATTGCTTATAACCTTTATTTATACACTATCATGCAATCTAATGAAGTTTCGTTATTTCAAGTCTGACAGGGGTAATTTATATAATACAATGTTAAAATATAGTTAAATGGTAGTATTATTGCTGTTTTTATAGAATATATTTCTTCAATAACGAAAATAATTTGTAATTTTGCAATCGAATTACGATAATGATATAAATACATAATCCTATGATAAGAGATTTCTGGGTAAAGAATTATCTTTCCATTCGAGATAAACAAGAGTTGAGTTTCTTGGCTAAGGGACCTTCTTCGGAACTTATTACAGAAGTTGCCGAAGGAGTATTCTTGTACAAGTTAGGAATACTATACGGTTCCAATGCTTCTGGAAAATCAAATATGCTGATTGCTTTGAATGAGGTTTTTCGTTTGTTAGTTCTGCCTAAATCAGACACTGCCCAAAGAATAAACGGAAGTATACCTTTCGTACTCACAAAGGATGAGCCAACTGAAATGCACGTTTCATTCTATGCCAATGGCATTAGATACGACTATGATGTGAAATTCAATGATAAGCACATCTTGAGCGAAACACTGTATTATTATCCGAACAAATCAAAGTCGTTGTTCTATGAGCGCACATTTGTCGGCGATAATGTACAGGCGGAAATCAAGTTTGGTTCAAGTCTCAGGCTGCTCATAAAAACTCAAGAGAGCATTCGTGAGAACACCTTGAATAATCATAGCGTTTTATCTGTTTGTAGAAAGGCTGCTTTGAAAGAAGATATTGCTCAATTCAATATTCTTCATGGTTGGATTATGGAAAACTATCACGATGTAGATGGAGACGGCGAAAAGGGACTTGTTGAAATTCTAAAGGAGGCCTATAATGATCCTAAAAAGCGTAAGTTCTACAACACCATGCTTCAAAAGGCTGATTTGAACATCTTGGAATATAAACCTATCATAGAAGATCGCTTTGTACCTAATGAGTTCCGTGAACGTATTCAAAAGGAAAATATTCCGGAAGAAATGAAGGAGGCACTGCTTAAACCCACCTCCGACTCCGTTGCATTTGTCAATCACTCTATAAATGGAGATTTTGACATTCCTCTCAAATGGCAGTCAAAAGGTACTCAAAAATATATACGCATTCTAGAGGCATTATATGACATGATAACAAGTTCTCATGTGTATTATCTTGATGAATTAGGTGAAGATTTACACAATGACTTGTTATACTACTATCTCAATGTCTTTATATTCAACTCGGAAAAATCACAGTTGATTATCACCAGCCAGGAAACGACATTGTTGTCACAAGATCTAATCAATGAAAACAGAGGTGTTGTATGGTTTGTTGAGAAGAACAAAGAAACGGCCTCTTCCGAGTATTCTCGCGGTGATTCTTTCGGGCTGCACAAGAATTTGTCTCTGTATAACTCTTACCGTATTGGACGTTTGGGAGCAAAACCAGAGTTAGGTAGTATCTTTATAAATCTGGAGGATTGATATGGGCAAGTTACGACAAGTAGCACTTATCTTAGGTGAAGGACCTACGGAATTCTTCTACTTCAAGTCTTTATGCGATGTGTTCAAACGCTTGACCATCAAGCCGGACTATCCAAAGCATACAAGTATCAAGGAACTTGACTTGAAAATAGCTGAGGGTGTGGCAATGGGCTACAGCCACATCTTCTGTATTATTGATATGGACACGAAGGATGTAGAGCCAGAGCGTTCACAATATCAGAAGCTAAAGGCTAAGTATGCCAAGCCCATTAATAAACCCAAGAAAGGCATATACTGCAAGGTTGAGTTCTTTGAGACACATCGTTGTACCGAGTTATTCTTCCTCTACTATTTCCGCTACACCTCACGTCCATACAATTCACAAGAGCTTTTGCTCAAAGACTTGAGCCAATGTGTGGAGTACAAGAAGGCCATCGACTTCTTCATCAAGACAAAAGGACTACATGGTTACTTTGAACGCCACGGCGGAAGTCTCGAAAAGGCCATTGCCAATGCCAATCGCTCAATGAACGAGATGCAAAAGGACGTTAGAGATTATACTTACTCGGAATTGGGAAGGTTCGTGAACAAACTGACTGAAGTATAAACAAAACCGCTTATTTATTCATATAAGTTATTGTATATAAAGTAAAAAGATATAAAATGGATATAGGACAACTTGACAAATTATTTCAAGAATATGGATATGAAGCAAAAGAGAAGAATGCTTCATATCGAGTGTACGTTCTTAATCAGGGTATGTACCATGGAGCAGAAGTTGTAGTTTTAGACGAAAGCGATGTCGAACGAACTCGCGAACAATATTCCAAATTAGGATACCATGTTAAGGAACAGAGATTTACAACAATCAACGAAGCTGAAAATTATTTATTTAGTGGATTCTTTAACACTCAAACCACAAAATCAGATATCAGAAAAAGATACTTAGATTATGCTGCAAGTCAAGTAAAACCATATCGAAATGCTAATATAAAATATCAATATATTAGCATGCCTTATTCTGTTTACAGCCAAGAATCGAATAATTCCCCCCAAGGCTCTATTGATATCGTATCTGCCATTAAGAAGGAAATTGAAAAGAATGGTGCTCGTCTTATTATTGTTGAAGCAGCCGCAGGTTTTGGCAAGACTTGTACTGCATATGAGGTTTATAAATCGTTTGCAGAAACAACCAGTTTTCACAAACCAATATTTACAGAATTGTCTCGAAACAGAGATGCTAAACAATTTAAATATATCCTTTGGTCTGAAATAGATAAAGAGAAGGAAACGACCGCCAAACAAGACCTAGTTGTTTATAATATCAAAAATGGTCGCATTCCACTCATTATAGATGGTTTTGACGAATTACTTTCTAAGAATATTGATCTTGGAAAAACAGATCAACTCAATGAGTTTGAACAAGTAGAAACAATGTTATCTACAATAGGTGATTTGTTAACAAATGAATCAAAAATTATCTTAACTTCACGTAAAACGGCGATTTTTGCAGGAACAGAATTTGAAGATTGGGTTGATTCTTACAACGGAAGTTTTGATGTTGTTAGGTTTCAGTTAGACAAGCCAGATATAAAAGAGTGGTTGTCACCAGAAAGGTATGATGAAATTAACAAAACACAAATTCCCTTAGATAGCATATCCAATCCTGTACTACTAACATATTTGCGAAATGTCGAAAGTGAATCATTTGAAGAATTGATACTTGTCCCAGAAGCGATAACAGATCATTTCTTTGAATTCTTGCTCAATCGAGAAAAAGAAAGACAGAATCTGCCAATTCGTTGGGAAGATCAAATGAAAATATTTGAAAATTTGGCAAAAGCGTTAGCTGAATTTGATATAACTGGTGAAAGCAGATCATTTATTAAAGATTTAATAATAGATTACAACAAGGAAGATCTGGTAAACCATAAAGAATCAATGCCGACCAAACAAACTTTAGACGAGTTGGCCGATACACTTACTAACCATGCCTTGTTAGACAGGCTTGGTAATAAGGATTTTGTCACTTTTGTCAATGAGTTTATATTTGGATATCTATTAGGCAAAGGCATCACAAATGGTGGAATTGAATATCTACAGCGATTAAATCCACTACCTGAGTACTTGTTAGAATTGGCTGTAACAGCATTTAAGTATTCTTCAGACAAAGACAAACAAACATTATGGAATCTGCTATCCAAAACAAAGGAACGTATGTCTTTGTCATTAGCAATTGCCACAGATTGTTTTTTAAAGGGAAAAATAATTGGTTGTTATAGATATGAAGGGGTAATTTCATACTCCTTTGATAGTATTGTGTTTTCAAGTGATGATTGCCAATTTGTTGACGTTTCTTTTGTGGGCACAACGTTCGAAAAATGTGATTTTGATGCAAAAGCATTTTCCAAAGTAACTTTTACAGGATGTAAATTTAAAAATTGTAATATCATTAATACTGAAATACTTAAAGAAACACATCAAATTCATTGTTATGGATGTGATGATTATAACACAGGCTTCATTGCGTCTATTGAAAATGACAATAGTATTTCGGAACATGAAATAGAAGACGTGAATCTTGAATTACAGATTCTTTCAAAGTATTTTAAAGTTGACGGCAAAACCCCTAAAATGCGATATATTTCATCAATTAGAAAGGAATTTGAAACACAGAACCTTGACATCATATTTGCTACGTTCTATTCACTGAAAAAGCGAGGGATGTTATTGATTGACGGAAATAATTCATATATTTCAAGAGCTGGAATTAGTTATTATCATAAAAATATACAGTCATGAGTGCAGCAAATTTGGTTTTAAAGGAGATTGCTTCTGACATGGAGGCCATACTGAATAAGTGTGGTATAATGTACCATGTTTTTTACAGAACAAAATCCCCACAATCTATTAAGAATAAACTTGATAAAAAAGCAGAATCTTATAGAGCAGAAGGAAAGAAAATGCAAGACTTATTAGCTCTGCGCATTACTTTGTATTTTACTGATGACGTAGAACTAGTTTATGATTATTTTAGGAATCAACCTAATTTTGACAGTGAATCTGTTGATGTTGCAGAAGTTGATAGATTTTGCCCTAAAAGATTGAATTTAGTGATGCGTGTTCCTGATACATATAAAGAGGACATAGCTGCTGCTAAATATGATACAGGATATTCAGATTTAATTGATGATACCTATGAAATACAGATTCGTACTATTCTTTCTGAAGGTTGGCATGAGGTAGAGCATGATTTGCGATATAAATGTAAAGATGATTGGACGAGTCATTTAGAGGAATCGCGTTTACTTAATGGTATTTACGCATCTCTTGAAAGTAGCGAATGGTCTATGTTGACTCTTTTTAACAGATTGGCATACGCTCAATATAAAAAGGGGACATGGAGTGCAATGATGAGAAATAAAATGAGATTACGATTTGTAGACAAAGGATTATCTCAAGAAATAATTGAACATCTTTCACAACACCAGGAACTTGCAAAAAAACTGTTTAGAGTGAAAAGAAGTAAGATATTAAAAACTATAATGGAGGAGAAGAAATTTAGTTTCCCACTAACATATGACACGGTTCTTCACCTGCTTAATCATATAGATGTAAAGGACAGAGAGTTGGCAGATTTAGAAACTCCTATATTAAGAAAAGATATGGACTTATTGTTTGGAACTATCGAGTAGTTTTTATTCATATAGAGAATTATATAGCGTTCAAAAGCTCGGGCGGAAACTTGCAAAAACATCGCAGTTTCCGCCAGTTATTATTTGCCTCGATGTCTTGTGGCATGGATTTCATCACTTATAGAAGTTTGTCATAGCTGCTAACTTTGTGGTTAGCGGACATTGCTTGTAGAAAGTTCGTTGAAGAGTTTCTTGGCACAGTCTATATTAATTTCTTACACAATTCAACTATATGGAATCCATAGAGCTCTTGGTTTCTGCTACCACATAAAAGCACAATTGTCAATTTCTACAATGCTATTAGGAATGATAAAACTTGTCAACCCACTACAGGTTAGGAAAATTAGTAATTCAGGGTTAGCCATTGTAGTATTGGATACCATCATCAGTCATAATAATGAAAAGCGAAATACATGGTCTCTATTATTATAACCTCATGACACATTGAAAGTAAAGTTTTCATACATGAATCATGAAGTAAAGTTTCAATTCCCAAAACCGTTTATCGGATGTGAACTTATTGGAGAAAGCGTGAATACTGATGAGCTATTATATGAATTTTGTATCAACCATACGTTTAATTGTGGTTTGGCTGTCATTACAACCCTCAGTTTATTCTGAGATTTTAGATATTCAATAACTTTAAATATTGCAATTTCGCTAACTTCAAGGTCTTTTGTTTTTAGTGCAACTTGCTTATCTCCCCCATAAAGTATAAGCTTGCATTAAAAACATTCCAACGTTTACTACTGTTCCAATAATAGTACAACATAGTGCACCATCAAAGTTAGCATCACTATCATAATCCACAATTAACTCAAATTCATTTTGCATCTGAGCCAATTCGTTTTTAATGCCCTCGGCATCAAGAATAAGTTCTATTTTTCCATTTTATTATCATTTTTTATATATTCTATACCTCATATCCCATATTCTGAACAATCTGGAAAAAAGGTTAAATGTCTGTTGATTACTGATTTTTCCTGTTCACCTCTTTTGAATCGCTTTTTGAGTCATAAATCACTATTCTTCAAAAGGATAAGTTTCATCATAAATGTCATCAAGTAGCCTTTCTTTATAGAGCCAATACTTACCAGGGGCTATGTGTTTTGTGTTATAACCTTTGAGTTTGGCAGATAATAGGGCACTGATTGAAGCCTCTTCGCCTTGGTATATTACTTTCCGCTCAGAATCTATTACAACACTGATGCTAGGGTCTTCCTTCCAATAAAGAACATCCCCTTTTTGCATACCCATTTCATAGAAATTTAAGGATGGGCGACGAATCTTTGCCTTCGCTGTTGCAGCCTTGTCATCATCGGTGAGGTCGTTTTCTATCCTTCACTCTGCAAGCAAAATGACACTCGAACGGCACAGGAATACCAGTACTGTAGAGTTCCCTCATCCTAGAGTCCATATCCTCACGAGTAGCCATGCCAATCTTAACGAGACCTGGCATAACAGGGTTGGTTAAAAGATATACTATTCCGTATTCCATATTCGACTTGTTTTTTCTTAGTCAGAAAATTCACTTATCTTACTATTGCAATTAAAAATATGCAAAACTCTGAATGACATGGCAAAGGTACAAATAAAATCCGAGAAACTCACTCCTTTGGGAGGAATATTTCATCCTCTTAATTTCATATTTACATCCAATTCCACTGTTTTTTATCGGTTTTATTTTGATTGGGTTCGGATGTTGTAGAATCTGTTTTTTCTTCTGTATTCTTTGCTGGCTTTAATGAGACAGGAAACTGAACTCCCAATTTCTTCAGCCTTTCCATGATATCTCGTGCATGATCTATATATTTAGGAGTGCCTAAATTGTTATCAATGTCATTTTGTATCACGAATGCCAAACTTGTACCATCTTTGCTATGATATAAAGGGTCTGCATTGTATTCATTCCATAACATGTCAACTAAATCTAACCGTCCTACAATTGCAGCTGTTTGTATTGGTGTCCATCCATTGTACTCTTGATTTACCTTTGCACCATGTTCAATTAAATAACGAACCTTTTTCTGATCCTTTCCGGAATTTTCGATACAAGCAATCAATGGTGAATACGTAGAGTCATTTACGTTTGCGCCATGTTCAACTAATAGCTTTATATATTTAATTGGGTACCAATGATTTCTGCATATACAATAGAGAGGCGTCAGATGTTCTATACCCCCATCTGGGTGTTTTACTACAGATAGTTGATTGGGATCTGCCCCAAGCTCTAATAGAACTTTCGTCATATCATATCTCTCTATGTAAATTGAATATAAAAGATATGTAAAACCTGATGCCCCAGGTTTGTTTATATCAACTTTACCGGATTGGATATATTCCTTAACTTTTTTCTTGTTTTCATAATATATTGCATCCGCCATAGTGATTTCCAAGTAGTCGGTACGGCAGAAATAAGTTTCCGGCTTGAATTTATAGACTTTCATATTACAACATTTGAAAATGGTTAATAAAAATATGCTTAGTGTTAAATATAAAAACTTATTCATGTTCTGTGTAAACTTTTATGTCCGGAGTATTTTTTTGTTCCCCCATAAGAGCCTCTTTTAATTTGGACTCCATTAATGAATGCCCGGAAAGCAAAGAGCAATCCGTCTCAATTCCTATTTTTTGTCCCGATACCTGTGGCAAGCTATTAGTCAAAAAAATTCCGCTTCCTAAAAAAGAGAGGAACCCACATTTGGATGATGCTAATAAAGCCATCAATATGCTTCGATGATTCTGCACAATATTCAACGGATCTTTATCCGAGTAATATGCTTGTATATGCCGTGTGTTTTCAATACCCACATTTTGATCTTTGAACGTCTGTTCATGTACACCAGCTGCATTAAAGGTATATGTTTCCGCTCCTGTTTTCGCACCTCCAACAGTTGCTAATCCTCCGCCTAAAGAGTGTCCTGTAATTATGAGTTTCTTTTTATCTTTGTCCGCATTTTTGTTATCCACCATAATTTTCTGGTTTATTTTTCGAGACAATTTTACTGCATTAGCATACTGACCGTCTTCCTTATCATCCAATCCCAAAGCCTGCATCCCATCTGTGACAGCATCCTTCTTATCGAACTTTTCGTTATCATCTTTTAGTTCAGTTCCAGCAAAGGCTAAAACATATGTGTTCTTTTTTTTGAATAGCTTAGCCTTAAAGCCATTTTGATAGTTAATTAGATTGGCATCTATTTTATCACCAAATTCTTTTTTTAAATCTTTAATTTCAGTCCAATCATTAGGGATTTTTGCATTGTCTTTATATCTTGGAGAGTTCTTATTATCCACATTATAGGCACAATAAGACAAGGCGAGAGCATCCAAAACGATTTCAATTTGGGGTAAGATGATAGATACCATACCACCCAAAAGACAATTCAATTTTGCATCAGGCATCAATGCCTTTTGATTCTGTAGTAGAACAGTGTCTTTTACCATTGTCCACCTATTCGGTTTCGTTAGACAAGCGCAGATACATGGCATCAACGATAGCAATTTCCCGCTAATTGAACCTATAAGTGCCCCTGAACCTATAGCTGCTACAATTCCTCCAATAGCAGCCCCTCCGGTAATAATAGCTCCAGCCGCTACAACAGCTCCAACAATAGCTCCAACAAGTGCTCCTGCTGTAACCATTTTCAAACAATAAAAATTCCCGTCCATGCGGTCGTTCATAGTTGCCACAAGCTTACCATGGGCATATATTGTACTTTGGCTGTTTACCTGTATGCGTTGCATACAAGTTCCCTCTGAGCAAATCAGCCAATTCCCATCAATCAAAAATTTACGTGCCATATTTTTAGTTGATTATGAGATTAGTGAATGTAATTTTCTTTTTGTGTATAAAGTTCTCGCAAGACTGTTCCTGTATCAGAACCTCTATATTCTGAAGAACACGATCAGTATTGAATTCATAAACAGCCTCAATATCGAAGTTGTAATCAAAACTACATTGCGTCAAAGGTCTTATCTGTTTGTCATATTTTTCCATCATCGAGGTTCTATGCTGGACATAACCTTGCCCTTGCAGACATTGTTGCCCGCCACCTGATATGACACGCTTCATATCAACATCAATCATAGCCCCCTCGTTCAGAACGGATGGTAATTCTACTCTAAATTTATCCTCTTTTCTAAATCGCATAAGAAAAATCTGATGCAATAGAGATTTCTTAATGGATTCAATGAAATTGTAGTAAGTGATACTCAAATTCTCAATCATCTTTCTCCCCTGTTTAACATCTCCGTATTCAGAAACGAACGCATTCTTTATTTCAGTCCACCTATCCTCAATTTCTTGATTGTTTACAACGGAAATAATCTTTCCCATTTTATCCAGATGAAGATGTATATGTTGCGATATGGGATTGAGTTGTTGTAACAACTTGTATGTTGGATATACCTCTGGCGCATTACTTTGTGGATATTCAATAATGTCAATTTCTATATTGTGAACAAAGAATTTATCCAGATACCTACATACTCGCCATTTTTGACAGGTCTTTTCATCGTAGATACACTGATGATTAATCTCTAATATACTTGCGATTTCTATGAGATAGTCAGAATGACTTTTATCATGTATTGCCATATTCTATAGATTTAATGAAACATAAGGATGAAGATATTCCATAAAAGAATATGTATTACAAATGAGAAAAGTAACAGTTATAATTTAATATAACACGTTTATGCCTGTTGATTCCAGAATTCAAATTAGATGCCATTTTTGTTAATCCCTAATTCCGCAACACTATCGTTTGACATAGTTTAAAACTGCTTGAGCAACAAAAAGTTGCCCAGTATTTTGTCATGTCAGAAATTTCACTTATCTTAGTGTTGCATAAAAAACAGGCAAAACACTGAATGACATGGCAAAGGTACAAAGAAAATCCGAAAAAATCACTTCTTTTGGAGGAATTTTTCAAATTATGAAGCGGTTTAACATTCTTTTAGGCGAGACTATCAACTCCACGCTTGGTCTGCGCTGCGCATCCTGCGGCTATCAGCGACCACTGCAGTTGGTCTATCTTGCCAGTAGCAGTGTCTAATTTCAAGAATGTATAGATGTTATCAGTAGAGTACAGCTTAAACCTATCCATTTCATTTATCCTAAACTCAATGTCCTCAAACTGCCGTAAAACGGCGACGTTCCGTTTCCAGCGTACGGACGACCTTCTCCAGACGAGTCAAATCTCATGACAGATACTCCTGAATGCAAGCAGGAAATTGAAGCGGTTGCAATTTATGACAAAACTTTCCGACTCAGCATCCCATTCCTCAGCAAAGACTTTAATAATCAGTATTCAATTGACGGACTACACACTTGTGGATAATCTGGAAATAGTGGCCTCCCTCCTTGCCATCCACCGTGGATGGTCTGAATTTTACCTTTATTGATGTCATCATATTTAAAAATTCACGGAGTAGGAGGAAACGACTCATGGGGAGCTAAAACCTTGGATAAACGATTGACGGGAATAAGAATTATAGCTTTGAATTGATATTGCAACCAATCCGTAGTTCAAGGGTAAAGTAATAACTGTGTAAAAAATAAAATAACGAAGGTGGTTCTGTTTTATGTGTCGCCAAAATATGGGCAGTTATTGAAGCCAATCCAACTGCAGAATAAAAATATATACTCGGCCATATATGAAATTGGCTGAGTATATTTTAACTATTATTTTACCAGCAGACAATCTCTATAACACAGGTTTTATAGAAATATCCATACAACTAACATGCTAACAATCAATGGATATAAAATGTTTCTTTAAAAATATTTTTCTTATCTTCTTAATCCTCTTTGCTTACACCTACTTATTACCATTCCCACTGCCGCCATCATACACCTGCGTCTATAGCTCTGTTCATCTTCATCAGGATTACGTCCGTCCCAGCGAAGGTCGGACGTATCGCCTCCACCACCAGATGATGTTGGGATGGGACGTCCTCCAATAAACGCATCGGCAATGGCAAAGAACTTCTCCCGAAAATCAGGCATTGACAAAGCATCCAATAATCCACAGAGTGTTTCATTAAGTTTGCCATTCTCTTCGGTTATATCCCGGATATATTGACGCAGTTGCCCGTTCTCATTCCTATATAGATAAAGTTCCTTGTAGTCCACCAGCTGGTTCTGACCGACTGCTTTCACCTGCCTCTCCGCTTCTGCTATATATAACCTTTCTATCTCAGCAACAGCCTTGTTGAACATGGTCTCTATCCGCTTGTTCTGTTTCTCCATCCACTTCTCACGCCCGAACGTGGGCGGTACTTCCGTGATTTGTGGAGCGGTAAAGCCTATGCGGTGATTTCTGAACGGGGTGATAATCTGATGCACAGTGCTGACATCCTTCATCAAGCGGTTTAGTTCCTGCTGTTTTTCCTGCAACTTGCCGGCCTTGTCAGATAGTTTTTCCTGCAAGACTGATATTTCATTCTCCAGCCGATGCACCTTGCTGTCAGCCTCATGCAGCGTTATCTTACGGTCAGAAAGATGGTAACGGACTGTCTGTATCTCATCTTGAAGTCGGGCAATGGAACTTTCAAGGTTCTCCTTCATCGTTGTCAAGCCTTTGATAGCTTTCTCCAACTTCTGTTGTTCGCGGTAGAACTCATGCTTATCTAAATGGCGTATATTGCGGTCTTTTATACTGTCGCCACGCTCAAGCCCGTACTTCCTGCCTACAGTCTCATATAGTGAAGTGTGCATGGCATGAAGGATAGCTTTGTATTCTCCGCCGTTCTTCCCAAACTTTGCAGACCACATCACCCGTTCCTTCTTCTCCTTGCCTTTTCTGCCTACAGGGATGACAAGCGCATGGCAATGAGGTGACTTCTCGTCCAGATGCACCTGAAAGCCGATGACATTCTCCTTACCGAACTGTTCACAACACCACCTGTATGAATCCATCGCCCATTCCTCCACCTCACGGCAGCGGCGCAGGTGGCTGTTGTCCGCTCCCTTGTTCAGGTTCACGGCCTGGTTCCCGAATGCCATTTCAAGCGTCCGCTCGTGATTTCCTCCGATGATTAGTTTGGCGCAGATGTTCGGCTGAATCTTGCTGTCAGCCTTGAACGGGTGATACTCCAGTTCGTCCAGCCGCTCCTGTATTCTCTCATCCAACCGCTTGTCCATATAACCCAGCGGATGGATCTTTCCGTCACTGCCAATCTCGAAGTTCAGATGCATCCGTGTCCTGTCATAATTGTTGGCAGGGTCTCTATTGAGCTGGTCTATCTTGCGGTCGTCCCAACGTCTTTCATTCTCGTTGGCCTCACTTCGGCTGAATGATTTTCCGTTCTCTATATGTAGGGCTTGTTTCTGTTCTTGTACCATAATCTTTTTCTGTATTTTTTAAGTTCTGTTATCTGTATAATGGGTAATGAAAAGAGCTTGCTCGCTATCGGGGTGCAGGGACAATGTGCGGCATAGACGCTCCCTGCTTCATGGGACTTTCTTGCTCTCTGGCAAAAAGTCCTTATTGAGTTTAGGACTTTTGCAAAGTCTGTATAAGAGCAAGCTCACGAAGTGGACGATACTGTTATGGCGGAGCTGTTGAAGAAAGGGTATCTGAAGTCTTCTGCACCTTCTCATACTTGGAGTGCCCGCAATGCCGGAGTTGGTTTTCCTCTATATACCGGTCAATCCATTTGTTGCAGGTACTCTCGCTGTACTCCAACCGTCTGACAACAGCCAGGTACTCCTGCTTGGTGAAACTGTCGGGCAACATGTTGTACAGGATTTCCCTTCTGTCATTCCTGTTGGATGCTGGTGTCGTGACGGAAGGCTTCTCCAACTGACGGAACATATATGCGGAATGATACAGCAACGTCTTGGCAATAGTGAGCGACGTGTGATAATCCTCATCAGTACATTCCAGTCTCAAGGGTTGTTCCTCCGGCATCGGATGGTAGTACTCATCTGTCAGATGCCGGACAATCGTCAGCACCATCATGATGCGGAATGCCATCAGTCCGTTTCTTCTCACCACACCCTGCATCCTGTTGCCGATGACTTCGCAGCATTCGTTGTTCAGCTGGTTATAGTGGTCCATGAAATGAGCGTGCAAGAACGGTGGGATGCTTACTTCGTATGCCGATGCCTCCCGCAGAATCTTTCCTGACAGTTCCTTGTATTGCTCACCCAACTGACGGAACACCTCTGTCTTGGAATGTCTGGTGTCCGTCACGACAAACACGTTTCGGATGTTCCTCTCGAACTTTACATTGAAGAACATGAAACGACTGAACAGCCCGTTCTCGGAATCCTGTATGAGGTTACGAACCTGTCCCGGTGTCCCTGCAAGCACGACACTCAGTTTGGGACAGTCCAGTTCAAGGAACTCCCTGTCCTTACGGCGGCACAGTGACACTGGTTCATGGTGGAACGCCTTGCGCAATGTGTCGGAATAGTTTCCGTAGTCGGACTTCAGTGTCTGGCTGAGCGTGTCGCCTTCCGTCTCGAACATCAGCCCGGTACCGTTGTTATCTGCCAACGTTTTAATAAATGCGCTGGCACTGCTGTTGGCTGGAATGATAAGAGCGAGCATGGGCGTGTCCTTTTCTTTGCTGCTGTCCGAGTCTGCCAATTGCAGTCTGGCAGCAGTACGCAATTCCGTATTAATGGGCGCAACCAGTTCACGGCACAGAGTCAACGCCCCTTTGCCCATGCCAGCATCTGCGGAAACAAACAGATACAGGTTGGGATAGACAATGCGCTCGTCATAGACACCGCTCACCTTATCCAGTGTGGAAGAGAGGACTGTAATTGCCCCTATCAACAACATATCCCTGTCCGACGGTGATATGGCACTCTTCATTACGCTGTCAAGAAAAGGAGGGAGACGGGAATATACTTCTTCCGGGAAAAGCGGCAGCTCATCTTCTTCAAATATCCATTTATCCGAAATGTCCATTTTTCCGTTCTGGCAATATGGATATTTGGCATTTTGGATATTTACAGCTTCTTTTTCCTCTGATATTTCCATATTACCAGCTTGGCAATTTGGACTTTTGGATATTTCAGCATTATCTTGTTTATCCGTATTGTCTCGCAAATTACCATTTTGCCAAATTGCCATTTTACCATTCGGTATGGAAATGGATATTCCGGCCTGTTTTGCCAAATGGAAGAAGGTGGATATTGTGATTCCCGAATTACCGGAGCGGAGGCATTTGTCATATTGGGATTCTGCCGCTTCCTGGGTGCATCCTGCATGAAGAGTACTTAGTCGCATGAAGTAGTCACGCCCGTTTTCTCCATATCCATCCACCAGTGCAAAACCGAGCTTCACCCATTCCTCATAGGATGGTGCGATGTCTGCACTCTGTTGTTCACACAAGGAAACGATACACTCCACATCATTGACTCTATCGTTGCCGCAATCGCAAGAATACACCTTATTGCATATAGGCATACTATTTTCATCTGAGCATGCTTTCCACTGCTGGGGTATAAAATGTTTCTTTGGCATAGTCTTGAAATTTTGGATGGATAAATACGTCCGGGTCGTATGGAAAGAAACAGGCTCTGGCTACATCACTGCCCGAAATATCAACAGGAGGAAGTCCTGTCGCTTTCAGGCAGTTTATCATGGACTTGAAGAAACGGGAGTGCTCCCAACCTTGCAGGTCAACCTCAACAATCCATTTCACTCCGTTACCCGAAGGTGAGGTGAACATCAGGATAGTATCGAAATACTCATGCTCCAGCAACTGCTGTTTTAGCGCAGGGACATCCTCCACATGGTCAAAGTCCACACAGACCAACCCTGAATGTTGTATGAGCTGTGAAGAGGAACGGGATTTGAACAGTCCTGAGAAAGTGCAGTAGTCAAAGTGGCGTGCCTTGAAAAGTCTGGCTTCATTCTGTGAGGCCATGGCACGCAATTGTTCCGTGCGGTCTTTGGCAATCGGCTCCGAGATGTAGCGGTAGGCGTCAAGGATACTGAAAGCTACATGTGGAACTGTGTTCTGGACCGGGGCACGGAAAAATGAGAAATTGTAACAGTTCTCCATATTCACCTCCAGTCCGCCTTGTTTGGTTTACGTCTGTTTGCAGCAAGAATGGCTGCGTTCTGTTCCTCATCTGTAAGCGGTACAGGATTCTTGCGGTTGCACTCCAGCCATTTGTCAAGCTCATCTTGATAGAGGACATACCGTTTGCCGGGCTTAGTGGCAGGAATGGTACCGTTACCCAATTTCATATAAAGGGTACGTAGCGGTATCTTCAGATATTCCGCTGCTTCCTCCACAGACATTGGACGGTGAGTGTTCTCCTTGCGCTGTCCGTTCTCTTTTTGCAGACTGGTGAGCATCTGTCTCATGCCGATTACTTCATCCCGAAGCTCGGCTACGACCTGCGGGAGGTCGTTGAATGTAAGTTCGTTTATCATACTTTTGAAAATTAAGTTGCGGCAAAGGAACTGAATGATATACCTGTGATACAGATTATTGATGATAATCGGCAG
>ENA-OYXU01000369-OYXU01000369.1-human-gut-metagenome-genome-assembly--contig:-NODE-369-length-18729-cov-4.782693_pt1 | contig 18729 bp, 20 predicted proteins | sample MGYA00243243_ERZ653435 | MGnify/ENA primary metagenome ERZ653435 (study PRJEB26926, sample SAMN06165113) | human gut metagenome | biome: ENVO:00009003; feature: ENVO:2100002; material: ENVO:00002003... | reverse complement strand
AGATGCAGCGTAGTCTCGTGGGCTCGGAGATGTGTATAAGAGACAGATGCAATATCGTGCTAAATTCGGGTGGAGCGGAGTGAGAGGCGTTGCTGCAGACGGGTGATGAGCAAGGAGCCTTTGGCACGGCGGATGGCGACGAGCGCCAGGAGTGGAAGCGCCACTCCGGCGATGGTGTAGATGACCCAGAACAGGTCCGGACGATGTTCGTGGATCACCATGTGGCAGCCGATCTGGGCGAAAGGCAGGTCATACCACCAGATCTTGAGCAGACTGACCGGCTTGAACGCCAGGATGTGGAAGATGAATACGTAAAGTGTATTGTTGCCTATGAATACCAGCAGCCTGCGCAACATCGTGTCGGCGGCGTCGATCAGCACCGAGACATGATGCACCAGCAGGAAGCCGGCCATGCCTGTCAACGGCAGTGTCCACAGGTCCTGCGTCATGGCGTTGTTGTTCATGCCGCGGAAATGCTGCGTAGCCGCGAATCCCAGGAACAGCAGGCACAGGGCCGAAAGCCAGTAGCGGTCGCCTATCCTCGACTCATATTTACGGTACAATACGCCGATGCCGAAGAAGAAGATTCCCCACATCTCTCGCCAGCCGCCGTTCGGAACGGTGGTGATCTTAATGCCGTAATTGATGCGCAGAGCCATCAGAGCGATGATCGACGCGCAGATCACCGCGACGCAGGCTTCAGGCCGGAGTCTGGTACGTGAGTCGAGCAACTTATACAGCAGCAGGAAAGCCACGCTGGCCACCAGCAGTCCGCGGAAGAACCAGAACGCCCCGGCCATGAATTCATCGTATCCGGCCATGCCGGTCACCATCAGGAATATCCGATGACATGCCGACTTCAGCGTATAGGGATGTGTCACGCCGCCGGTCCAGTTGCCGAACTGCTCGTTGAGGATGCCGAAGTGGAACCATACGTTGTGCAGCAGAAGAAAGAACAGGCTCCATCTCAGGAAAGGGAAGTAGAGACCCTTGATGCGTTTGGCGATGAACGTCCACGGATCCGTCAGATATCTCCGGCTGAAGAAGTAGCCCGCCGCTATGAAGAACAACGGCATGTGGAAGGTGTAGATGAAGTTGGTGAGCAGTTCGGGACCCTCGGCATGGCCGGCCACCATCAGGATGATGGCTATGCCCTTGGCTATGGAGATGACTGTGTTCATGATGCGGACGTTGATCTGAATGAGTGTGGAGAAGAGGAATAATAGAGAAAGCCGGCCCGGATGGGTCGGCTTTCAGTATGGCGGAGTCCGGATTATTTCTTGACCTTGTCGCAGATTGCCTTGAAGGCTGCGGGATGGTTCACGGCGAGTTCTGCGAGAGCCTTGCGGTTGATCTCGATTCCTGCTGCGTGTATCAGACCCATGAGCTTGCTGTAGCTCAGGTCCTCCAGACGGGCGGCGGCGTTGATACGCTGAATCCACAGGGCGCGGAAGTTGCGCTTCTTCTGCTTGCGGTCGCGGTATGCGTAGGTCAGACCCTTCTCCCAGGTGTTCTTCGCTACGGTCCAGACGTTACGACGGCTGCCGTAATAGCCGCGCGTAAGCTTCAATATCTTCTTTCTCTTGGCACGTGAGGCCACGTGATTTACTGATCTTGGCATCTTTGTTTTGTTTTTTGAAATCCAGCGGTCCTATAAACTCTTTTTGGCTGGTATTTCGGTTATGTAATGTTGTTTTGACGGGCAAGGGCGCTGCCGGCCCGGGCCCAGGGCGATGTTAACGGAGGTTCAGCAGGTCGCGTACCTGTTTCATGTTGGCGCTGGCCACAAGCGTGGTATGGTCCAGAACGCGCTTGCGCTTCTTCGTCTTCTTCGTCAGGATGTGGCTGTGGTAAGCGTGCTTACGCTTGATCTTTCCCGTGCCGGTGAGCGCGAAGCGCTTCTTGGACGCGGCATTGGTCTTTACTTTAGGCATTTTTTTATGTATTTAGTTGTTTCAAACCCCGGCACCTGGTGCCTACGGTCTCTAATTTATCCTTATGTCAATCTTCCTCGTCTTGGGGAGTCTGGTTTTCCTCCTCTGGGGCGGCGTTCTCGGCATCGGCCTGTGCCTGAGCCTCGGCGGCGCGTTCGGCGGCCTTGCGCTCCTTCTTGGTGGGTTCGGCGGCGGCTTTCTCCTTCTTAGGCGCAGGCTTGAGCGGAGTGATCATTATGGTCATGCGCTTCCCTTCCAGCACGGGCATCTGCTCCACTTTGCCCAGATCCTCCAGATCGTTGGCGAACCGAAGCAGCAGCACCTCGCCCTGCTCCTTGAACAGGATGGAACGTCCGCGGAAGAACACGTAAGCCTTCACCTTCGAACCCTCGCGCAGGAATCCCTGGGCATGCTTCAGCTTGAAGTTGTAGTCATGGTCGTCGGTCTGCGGACCGAACCTGATTTCCTTAACAACTACCTTGGTGGCCTTCTGCTTCTGCTCCTTCTGCCGTTTCTTCTGCTGGTACAGGAACTTCTGGTAGTCGATCACGCGGCATACCGGCGGTTCGGCAGTGGGGGAAATCTCAACCAGGTCGAGTTCCTGGGCGTGGGCGATCTTCAGGGCCTGGGCTATGGGATAGATGCCCTGTTCCACATTGTCGCCCACCAGGCGGACCTCGCGGGCCCGGATGCGCTCGTTGGTCTGGTAGGGATCGTTGCGACGGTCATCGCGGACGGGACGCTGTCCCGGACGGGGCTTCGGCCCCATGGGACGTTTCGGCCCCGTGAATTGCGGTTTTTTCTCCATTAAGGAAGTTTAATTATTGTTTTGTAAACGCTTCTACCTCGTCGTTTATTATCTTGGCGAAGTCAGCCACCGACATGACGCCCTTGTCGCCCTCGCCGCGCTTGCGGACCGCCACGGTGCCGTCGGCCTGTTCCTTCTCGCCGACAACGACCAGGTACGGTACCTTCTTCATTTCGTTGTCGCGGATCTTACGTCCGATTTTCTCGTTGCGGTCGTCCACCTCGGCGCGTACGCCCATCTCGTCAAGCTCGGCTGCCACCTTGCGGGCGTAGTCGTTGAATTTCTCTGAAATCGGCAGCACCATGACCTGCGTGGGGATAAGCCACATGGGGAGGTTGCCGGCGGTGTGCTCCAGCAACACGGCCACGAAACGCTCCATCGAGCCGAACGGCGCGCGGTGGATCATGACGGGACGGTGCTTCTGGTTGTCGGCTCCGGTGAACGTCAGGTCGAAACGCTCCGGCAGGTTGTAGTCCACCTGTATGGTGCCTAACTGCCACTTGCGGCCGATGGCGTCGCGGACCATGAAGTCCAGTTTCGGACCGTAGAACGCGGCCTCGCCCTCGACCTGAGTGGCCTTCAGGCCCTTCTCGGCGCACGCGTCGATGATGGCCTGCTCGGCCAGATGCCAGTTCTCGTCCGATCCGATGTACTTGGTCTTGTTCTTCGGGTCGCGCAGCGAGATCTGAGCCTCGTAGTTCTGGAAGTCCAGGGCCTTGAAGATGTAGAGGATGATGTCCATCACCTTCAGGAACTCACCCTTGATCTGCTCCGGAGTGCAGAACAGGTGGGCGTCGTCCTGCGTGAATCCGCGTACGCGGGTCAGGCCGTGGAGCTCGCCGCTCTGCTCGTAGCGGTAGACGGTGCCGAACTCGGCGTAGCGTAGCGGCAGGTCGCGGTATGAGCGTGGCGCGGTCTTGTAGATCTCGCAGTGATGGGGGCAGTTCATAGGCTTCAGCATATACTCCTCGCCCTCCTGGGGAGTCTTGATGGGCTGGAATGAATCCTTGCCGTACTTGGCCCAATGGCCGGAGGTGACGTACAGGGCCTTGTTGCCGATATGCGGGGTGATTACCTGCAGGTAACCGTAGCGTTTCTGGATCTTGCGCAGGAACTGCTCCAGACGGTCGCGCAGCGCGGCTCCCTTGGGGAGCCACAGTGGCAGGCCCTGGCCGACCGTGGGCGAGAACGCGAACAGTTCCATCTCGCGGCCCAGGATGCGGTGGTCGCGCTTCTTGGCCTCCTCCAGGAGTGCCAGGTACTCGTCGAGCATCTTCTTCTTGGGGAAGGTGACGCCGTACACGCGCACTAGCTGGTTGCGCTTCTCGTCGCCGCGCCAGTATGCCCCGGCCAGCGACATTACCTTCGCGGCCTTGATGGGGGCGGTTGACGGGATGTGCGGACCACGGCACAGGTCGGTGAAACTGCCCTGGGTGTATGTGGTGATATGTCCGTCCTCCAGTTCGGAGATAAGCTCGCATTTGTATTCCTCGCCACGGTCGCCGAACATCTTCAGCGCGTCGGCCTTGCTTATGTCCTTGCGGACGATGGCCTCCTTGCGCTGGGCCAGTTCCAGCATCTTCTTCTCGATCTTCGGGAAATCCTCGTCGGTGATCTTATGCTCGCCCGGGTCGATGTCGTAGTAGAAACCGTTCTCTATGGCGGGGCCGATACCGAACTTCACGCCGGGGTAGAGTTCCTGCAGGGCCTCGGCCAGCAGGTGCGCGGAACTGTGCCAGAAGGCGTGCTTGCCTTCGGGATCATCCCACTTGAACAGCTCGATGCGGGCATCTTCGTTTACCGGACGGGTCAGGTCCCAGTCCTGTCCGTTGATTTTGGCTGCCAGAACGTCGGCCGCCAGGCGCGGACTTATGCTCTCGGCTATCTGCAAAGGTGTGGTTCCCTCCGCGTACTCGCGGACTCCTCCATCCGGAAAAGTGATTTTTATCATTGATATTCAAATATATACATTGTCAAACGGGCACCCTCGCGGTCCGAGGATGCCTAATCGCCCACAAAATTAACAAATTTCCGTCAAATTTCCAAGTCTTCGTCGTCATCATCTTCCCAATCCAGGAAGTAAGTGTCGGCGTAGCCGGCTTCCTCGCGGAATTCGGCGAGTTTGCGCCCGTCGCGCTTGGTGGGACGTCCCAGTCCCTTGCGGCGGTCAACGAAACCGGATATCTTGGTCATCTCCAGCAGGTCGTACTGCGACTGCGGGGTCAGGTTCTCAAGATATTCGGGCACAAGCCGCGCTCCCAGACGGTTCGGCGCCAGCTGCAGCACTCGGAAGGTGTAGGTTATGGGCGGCTTGCGCACGTCGATCACATCGCCAGCCTTGACGGTCCGCGACGGCTTAACGGCGGTGCCCCCGATGGACACGCGTCCCTTCTTGCATGCGTCGGTGGCGATAGTCCTGGTCTTGAACACACGCATGGCCCACAGCCACTTGTCTACTCTTTCCTCTGCCGGCATATCGGTTTCCTCTATTATTGGTTATTGTTCAGTTTCGCGATGTGGCGCGGACCAGCGACAGCACCTGCTTGCCGCCGTTGTCGAACAGCAGCACCTCCGTCGGGCTGACGGGACGCGCGTGGCTGGCCTCCTCAAGCGCCACGATCAGCGCGGTCTCGTAATTCATGTCAGGACATGCCATCTGAGTCATCCCGATGGCGCTGAACGAGATGGAGTTGGCCTCGTCCATGTTGATCTCCATCCGGCCGTTCAGGATGTTGCATCCTGTGTTGCCGTGGAGTTTGCCCTCGTCCACGTCTATCACCAGTTTCATGTCCGGCACATCGATCTTCTCGTCGGCAATGGAGGTGACCTGCCAGGTGCCGTTCAGGAAATCGAAGTTCTGGTGCATCAGCGACAGTACCTGACGGCGGTCCTGGTCGAAGAAGTACATGAAGTACTCCGAGCCTTGCACGTCCCAGGTGTAATATCTTGTGGCCTCCAGGGCGCGGTTGATCTCGGCATCGGTTATGCCGGTCATGGCGCACTCCATCAGGGTGGAGGCTATCTTGTCGAACTTCAGCAGCGAGTCCGCCGGATTGTAGGTGTAGGCGGCGTTGATCACGTTGCATCCGTTGTTGCCGTACACGCGCTTCTGCGCGGGAACGAACTTCAGGAAGGGGGCCTTCTCGCCGACGGCGCTCTTGCCGTAGACGGTCTGGATGCTCCAGTCTCCCTTCACCACGCCCTGCCGGATCTCGTCGGGCGAATATGTGCGCTCGTCCTTGGGCCGGGCTATCACCTCACGGTCGTGGGGGAGCATGGGTTCCTCCTGGGAGGCATCGGCGCTCCGGCCGGTATTGCCGTTCTTGCTGAACAGTCCGCAGCCGGTCATCATCATGCTGCCGGACAATAATATGGTGGCTAAGATTATTCTTTTCATGACATTTCAGGTTTACTCTCCCCAGTGGCGCCGCAGGGGATACTTGGTGGGACGCAGCAGAAGCCGCAGGGACGTGGAGTAGAACAGATAGTTCCATCCCCAGTTGGACAGCACGCTGAGTTTGTTGCGCATTCCCATGATTGAGATGAGGTGTATGAACATCCAGACGAGCCAGGCGAAGAATCCGGCGAAACTGACATTCTTCAGGTCGGCCACCGCCTTGTTCTTCCCGATAGTGGCCATTGAGCCCTTGTCATGGTAACGGAACGGAGTGCGGAACTCTCCGGCGTTGAGGTTGCGGGCCAGGTTCTGTGCCTGCTGAATGGCGGGCTGTGCCATCTGCGGGTGTCCGTGGGGATAGTCCGGGGTGGTCATCAGGCATATGTCGCCCACGGCGTATACGGAGCCGTCAAGCCCCTTGACGCGGTTGAACTCATCCACCATGACGCGGTTGCCGCGCCCCATGCACTCCTTGGGAAGGCCGGGCATGGGCTCGCCCATCACACCGGCGGTCCATATCAGCGTCTCGTAGTACTCGCGGTGTCCGTCGGCAAAGGTGACATATTTGTCGGTGTAGTCCTTCATCATGGTGTTGAGGCGGACGTTCACCATCAGTTTCTCCAGTGTCTCCAGGGCGTAGTCCCGGCTTTTCCTGCTCATTGCGCCAAGCAGTGAGCCGGTGCCTTCCACCAGGGTGATGGTCACGTCGTCTGGTTCCAGCTCAGGGTATTCCTTGGCCAGGATGTATTTCTTCATCTCGCCCAAGGCTCCGGCGATCTCGACTCCGGCAGGCCCTCCGCCAACCACAAGGAAACTGAGCAGTTGCCTGCGGCGCTCGCGGTCCTGGCACAGGGCCCCGCGTTCCAGCCGGTCCAGCACCTCGTCGCGCGTGTGCGCGGCCTCGGCCACGGTCTTGATGCCGAATGTCTCCTCCGGCAGGTTGGCCATGCCGAAGTAGTTGTTGGTGGAACCAGCGGCGAGTATGAGCCGGTCGTATTTCAGGGTCTCGTAGCTGGTGGTGATGGTGTGGTTGGCCACATCGATGTCCTTCACATGGCCCATATGGTAGGAGGTGTCTTTTATTCGCTTGAACTCCCGGCGGAAGGGGAAGCAGATGTTGGCGCTGGTCAGGCCGGACGAGGCTATCTGGTAGAACAGGGGCGGAAAACTGTTGAAGTTGTTGCGGTCCACCAGACACACGTCGAACCGCGAGCGGTCCAGACGCTTGCACAGCCGCATGCCGGCGAATCCTCCGCCGACTATCACTATTCTCTCTTTCCTCTGATGGCTCATGACGGTCTGTCTGATTTGGGTGTCTTTTAATGTAACGTGGAAATTCCTGTTTAAGTTGTGTGCCTTTGCATTGTTCCTTAAACAAAACCCCGGCGCGTCGGGGGCGTCGGGGTTGTCGGTAATATACATTAGAATTTCTAAGTTTCGGGTGTCTGCGTTTCGTAACCCCGATGCAACAGGGACTGTTCAGTCCGGTTTTATAGTGGAAGGTTGTTGACTTAGGGAAGTGTCGTTTTCGTTATTGCGCCATCACGTTCTGCAGATGGCGCCGGGCCATCGAGATGCGGTTCCTGACGGTGCCGAGCGGCAGGTTCATGCTCTGCGCTATCTCGTTGTAGCTGTATCCCGTCAGGTACATGGTGAAGGGTGCGCGGTATGCTTCCTTGAAGCGGCTTATAGCCTTGGAGACATCCTTTGCGGAGAAACAGCCTTCAGGAACGGTGTGGCTGGAGTCGTGCGTCAGGCTCATGTGGTAAAGGCCCTCGGTGCTGTCGGCCACCGCCGCTGCGTGCGACTGGCTGCGGTACTTGATGAATACGTTACGCATCACGGAGAACACTCGGTCCAGAAAAGAGGTGTTCCCGGCGTATGTCGATTCATTGCCCAGCGTCCTGACGGCGCTGTCTCGATTCTGTCTGTAAGTTGAGTTGTCTGCCATAATGGATCGGTTTTATTCATATATGAATTAAACAACGAAAGTGTCCCGATTGTTTCGGCACGTTAGACATTTTTTTGAAAATTTTATCCAACAGCGATTCCCTTTCAGGTGATGGATTGGTAAATATCGAATTATCAGCGAAATGCGATTGCGTAGGCAACTTAATGAAACTTAGGCGTGGAAATTTGTTGTAAATTTAGTAATTTTGCAAATTAAATCAGATTTAAGGTGAGGCCTGCGGGCTTCATAGGTTTAAACGAATTCTATGTACACAGCATCGGCAAAGAAGCGCGAGAATATCGCCGAATACCTGCTCTATATGTGGCAGATTGAGGACATGATCCGAGCGTACGGACTTGACCTGGACCGGATACAGCGCGAGATAATCGACAAATACCAGGGGCTGACGGACCAGCAGCGCAAGGAACTGCGCGACTGGTACGAGAGCCTGATCGATATGATGCGCCGCGAGGGTGTGGCGGATAGGGGACACCTGCAGCTGAACCGAAACACCCTGGACGACATCGAGAGGCTGCACCGCCGCCTGCTGGCCGATCCGAAGTTCTCCGCCTACTCCAACCAATACTACGCCACGCTGCCGCTGATTGTGGAGCTGCGCGCCAAAGCCGGAGGAAATCCCAAGGGTGAGATCGAGACCCTGTTCGACGCCCTGTACGGACTGCTGATGCTGCGTCTCCAAGGCAAGGAGATCAGCCAGGACACCATCAACGCCCAGAAGCAGATATCCCGACTTCTGGCACTGCTGGCATCGTATTATAAAAAGGATTACAACAACGAATTATTCAACGACGATTGATGAAGATACTGGTTACAGGAAGTTACGGACAGCTGGGACGTGCCCTGGAGCGCGAGCTGGCGGATGATTCCGAGATCGAGGCTATATTTACTGACTACGACACGCTCGACATAACCGACGCGGAGGCCGTGCGGCATTTCCTGGAGGAGCATCCGGTGGACGTGATTGTTAACTGCGCGGCGTACACCGCCGTCGACAAGGCCGAGTCCGATGTGGAGAAGGCCCGTCAGGTCAACACCATGGCTCCCGGCGTCCTGGGCAAAGCCGCCCAGCGCAGCGGAGCCAAGGTGATTCACGTCTCGACGGACTATGTGTTCGGCGGCGACAACTGCCGTCCCTACTGCGAATACGACGAGCCGTCGCCCAACAGTGTCTACGGACGTACGAAACTGGCCGGAGAATCGATGCTGAAGGCCGCGTGCCACGGCGCCGTGATTATCCGTACGGCCTGGCTGTATTCCGAGGATGGCGGCAATTTCGTGAAGACCATGCTGCGTCTGGCTGACGAGCGTGACGAGATCCGTGTGGTGTCTGACCAGATCGGCACCCCGACATACGCCGGAGACCTGGCCGCCGCGGTCCACGCCATACTCCGGGCCCCGCAATGGACTCCCGGTGTGTACCACTTCACCGACGAGGGGGTGGCATCATGGTACGACTTCGCCAAGGTCATCATGGAGATGGCCGGCAAGGATGTCAAGGTGGTTCCGGTGGATACCAAGGACTACCCCACTGCGGCCAACCGCCCTGCTTACTCCGTATTATCCAAGAACAAAATCAAGAAAACCTACGGCATAGCCATCCCTTACTGGCAGGACTCGCTGCGCAAGTGCATTGCCGCACTGGTGAAATGACTTAGACCCTCTATGGCTGACGAACTGAGACAAGAGATTGAGAGACGGCGCACGTTCGCCATCATATCGCACCCGGACGCGGGCAAGACCACGCTGACCGAGAAACTGCTGCTGTTCGGCGGCGCCATCCATGTGGCCGGCGCTGTGAAGAGCAACAAGATCAAGAAGACCGCCACCTCGGACTGGATGGAGATCGAGAAGCAGCGAGGCATCTCGGTGGCCACCTCGGTCATGGGCTTCGACTATGGCCCCTACAAGATCAACATCCTGGACACTCCGGGTCACCAGGACTTCGCGGAGGATACGTTCCGCACGCTGACGGCCGTGGACTCGGTCATCATCGTGGTGGACGTGGCCAAGGGCGTGGAGACACAGACACGCCGTCTGATGGAGGTGTGCCGGATGCGCCGTACGCCAGTCATCATCTTCGTCAACAAACTGGACCGCGAGGGCCGCGACCCATTCGAGATCCTGGACGAACTGGAGAAGGAACTTCAGATCGGAGTGCGTCCGCTGACGTGGCCCATCAACATCGGACAGAAGTTCAAGGGTGTTTACAATATATATGGAAAGCGGCTGGACCTGTTCACGCCGTCCAAGCAGACCGTGACCGAGCGTGTGGAGATCGATGATATCGACAGTCCGGAGATCGACGCCCGCGTAGGGGAGGCCGACGCCACCCGTCTGCGCGACGATCTGGAACTGATCGAGGGCGTCTATCCCGACTTCGACAAGGAGGCATATCTCCGCGGCGAGGTCGCTCCGGTGTTCTTCGGCTCGGCTCTGAACACGTTCGGCGTCAAGGAACTGCTTGACACCTTCGTCAACATCGCCCCGTCGCCCCGTCCCATCGAGGCCGTGGAGCGCCGTGTGGACCCCGAGGAACCCGGCTTCACCGGATTCGTGTTCAAGATCCACGCCAACATGGACCCCAACCACCGTTCCAGCCTGGCTTTCGTGAAGATATGCTCAGGCAAGTTCGAGCGTAACGTCTACTACCACCATGTGCGTCAGAACAAGGATATGCGCTTCGCGGCCCCGACGGCCTTCATGGCACAGAAGAAGAGCGTGGTCGACGATGCATATCCCGGCGACATCGTGGGTATTCCCGACACCGGCAATTTCAAGATCGGCGATACTCTGACTTCCGGCGAGAACCTGCACTTCAAGGGATTGCCGTCTTTCAGCCCCGAGATGTTCAAGTACATCGAGAACGCCGACCCGATGAAGGCCAAGCAGCTGGACAAGGGCATCAACCAGCTGATGGACGAGGGTGTGGCCCAGATGTTCACCAACCAGTTCAACGGCCGCAAGCTGATTGGCACGGTGGGACAGCTGCAGTTCGAGGTTATTCAGTTCCGTCTGCTGCACGAGTACGGCGCACAGTGCCGCTGGGAGCCGATCTCGCTGTACAAGGCATGCTGGATCGAGAGCGAGGATCCTGAGGCTCTGGAGGCGTTCAAGAAACGCAAGCAGCACTACATGGCCAAGGACAAGGACGGACGCGACGTGTTCCTGGCTGACTCCAACTATGTGCTGCAGATGGCGCAGTCCGATTTCCCCAAGATCAGGTTCCATTTCACCAGCGAATTCTGACCCGGAAGCATTTAACGAACGTTTCTTTTTGAATAATGGGCGATTATCGCTAACTTTGCGTGATGAATAAGACGAAGAAGATGAATTTCTGGATGCGCCGCAGGTCACATATCGCCCCGCTGCTGATTGGCGGCCTGGTCATAGCCTTGCTGTTCTTCAACGAGGATGTGTCGTGGAAGACCAACATGGAGTACCAGCGTCAGATCAACGAGTTGCGCCAGGAAATCAAGGCGTGCAACGACTCGGCCGAGTGGTTCCGCCAGCACCGCGAGCGCCTTCTGACCGGCACAGAGGACCTGGAGCAGATCGCGCGTGAGGAATACCATATGCAGAAACCTACGGAGGACGTGTACCTCCTGACCGAATGACTATGAAAGGACAAGAAGAGAATAACAATCCGGTACCCGTGGAGAACGTGAACCAGCGCCGCGCCATGGAGAGTGTGGCCACCATCGGTCTGCTGCTGCTGGCCGTGGGTCTGGTGGCGCCGTTCACCGATATCTACAACGCCACGCTGATGACCGTGTTCAAATGGGTGTTCACGGCCGGAGCCGTCGTCTATCTGGCGGCGCGTGTCGCGGGATGCTTCGACAAGTCGCTGTCGCGGCGTATCCGCAACATGAGCCGTATGCAGGTATGGGCCGGCGTTTGCTTCGCCGCCGCCGCCGGCATGTGGTTCTACAACACCGGCCGCTACCCGGTGATGTCGCTGCGCGTCATGCAGGACACCGTGGCGTTCACGCTGGCCGGTGCCGTGATACAGATAATCTTCACCTGGGCGCTGGCGCGGCAGACGAAGAAGGAAAACGGAGCTAACAACGGCAGATGATGTCGGCTGACAGACGGATATTGACCATAGACATCGGCAACACCGCCATGAAGGTGTCGGTGTTCCAGGGGGAGACCCAGTTGACCGCCATGGCCGGCAGGGAGGTGACGCGCGCCGCCGTCATGTCCTACCTGGGCGACTGCCGGGTGGACGGCGTGGCCTGCTGCCGGGTGGGACAGGACACCGAGGACATCGTCGGGATGGTGCGCCGGATGACGGACGTGCCGTTCCTGGAGCTCGGTCCGGACACTCCCGTTCCCGTGGCTGTGGATTATAACCGCGCCACACTGGGCAACGACCGGCTTGCCGCAGTGGTCGGCGTGGCTGCCAGGGACGCCTGCGTCCTTCTGGCGGACGTCGGCACGGCCATGACCCTGGACCTGGCGCGTGGACTGCGTTACGCCGGCGGCAACATCTCGCCGGGACTGAGGCTGCGTTTCGAGAGCCTGAACCGATTCACCGCGCTGCTGCCGCTGGTGGACGCCGACGGAACGGTACATGACTTCGGCCACAGTACTGAGGACGCCATCCGTTCCGGAGTGGTGCGCGGGCTGGCCTACGAGGTGGCCGGTACCCTGGACAGGGTGCGCGTCTACGAGCCGGACGCCCGCCTGGTGGTGACCGGCGGCAACGCCGGGATCCTGAGCAAGCAGCTCACGGTCCTGGGCGTGCCTCACGCAATCGACCGACAGGCCGTGGGACGCGGTCTGGTCCGCATTTTCAATTACGCAAACAACGATTCCAATGAATAGAACCGCAAGACTGATAATGATTTCAGCTGCCGCCGCGGCCATGACCGTGTCGGCCCAGAACGTACAGACGCCGTACTCGATGTATGGCTACGGTATACTTAGCGACCATGCCACCTCCATGCAGCGCCAGATGGGCTCCGTTGGCGTGGCCATGAACTCCGGCCGTCAGGTGAACGTGATGAACCCGGCCGCATACGCCGCCACCGACTCGCTGACGTTCCTGTTCGACATGGGCGCCGATATGTCGGTGATCTGGAGCAAGGAGGGAAGTGCCAGGGAGACCGCATTCGGAGGCGGCCTGGACTACATGACGTGCCAGTTCCCCATCGGCAAGCATTTCGGCGGCTCGCTCGGCCTGCTGCCCGTCACCTCGGTGGGCTACGCTTTCGGCAACGAGATCGCGCACGGAACCGTGCAGAACCAGGGTACCGGCGGCATCAGCGAACTGTACCTGGGACTCGCGGCGCAGTACTTCGGCCTGTCGCTGGGTTTCAACATAAGCTATGACTTCGGCACCATCGCCAACGATGTGTTCTCCACTCCCACCGGAATGACCAACACCAAGTTCGAGCATTTGATGGAGATCCGCGACTGGAACATACTGCTCGGCGCGCAGTACACGTTCAAGCCTTCGCGTTTCAGCAAGGTGGTGCTGGGTCTCACCTATCAGCCCAAGAAGACCTTCCTGGGCAAGACGCGGGCCACCAGCATGATGCAGACGTCGCAGGACACCAAGCCCGACACCGTGGCGTCGATGAGCATGAAGGGCAACTATTACCAGCCCAACTCGATCGGCGCCGGAGTCAGCTACACCTATGAGAAGGCCACCCGCTGGACCGTGGAGGCCGATTTCATGTGGCAGGGGTGGAAGGACTGCAAGTACGCTCCGTTGTATTCGTTGAAGGATCCGGAGACCATTGTGTTCGAGGGTATGAGCTTCAACGACCGCTGGCGCGCGGCTCTCGGCGCCGAGATCGTCCCGAAAATCCGCGGAAACTACGGCGAGCGTATGTCGTACCGTCTCGGTGCGTACTACTGCAACGATTACCTGAAGATACGCTCCAACAGTGTCCGCGAGTACGGCGTGACCTGCGGTTTCGGGTTTCCCGTGCCTGAGGGTAAGACTATGATCAATCTCGGCCTTGAATGGAAGCACCGCGAGGCGTCGCCCCAGCAGCTGCTCTCCGAGAATTATCTGAACGTGACGCTCGGCATCAACTTCAACGAGGTGTGGTTCTTCAAGCGTAAGATTAAGTGACTTGTAAATCTGCAGGGATTTGGACAGAAGCGTGATGAATATGAGGGGACTGGCATGGGCGTTCATGATGCTCGTGGCGGCGCCCTTTGTGCTTCAGTCTTGTCGCGAGGACCGCAAGATCGACGTGGCTTCCAGGCTGAATCCGGGTACTATGCCCACCATGACCACCATCAACGTCTCGACGCTGATCAGTGACTCGGGCGTGATACAGTACAAGATCGTGTCTCCCCTCTGGACTGTCTACGACCAGGCGGACACACCCTACTGGAACTTCCCAAAGGGACTGTACCTGCAGAAGTACGACCCCTACTTCCACGTCATCGCCACGGTGGCGGCGGACTCGGCCAGGTATTTCAAGAACCAGAAGCTGTGGCGTCTGGACGGCAACGTGGAACTGACCAAGACACCAAAGGACCTGTTCCTGTCGCAGCAGCTGTTCTGGGACCAGCAGCATGGCCGCATCTACAGCGATTCGTTCATACATATAGAGACGGCCACGCATGTGCTGGAGGGAATCGGCTTCGAGAGCAACGAGCATCTCACCGCCTACCGCGTGCGCAAGCCTCAGGGCATATTCCCCGTCAACCGCGATGACCTGCGCGGCGGCCCTGACTCCACGGCGACGGTATCGGCTGCGCCCGTCAACAACACATCTAATTAGAAAGCAATGAAGTTGTCTAAACTAATTTTTATGGTAAGATTTATTAAGATTTTGGAGGGGATTTCTTCGATCGAAGAGGCGGCGACCTCCCGGTCGGTGCCGATGAGAGCGGAGAAATACACCCAAAAGATTAATAAAGATTGCCATAAAGTTTACACTTCTTCAGATTCTTTATTAAACGTAAATTAGTTTAGACAACTTCAATGGTACTTGATCCTGTTTTAGCCATAATAATCACCCTGGTGGCGATTTTCTTCTCGGGCCTCTTCTCGGGGTCGGAGATCGCCTTTGTGCAGAGCAGCAAGGTGCGCATGGAGATCGACGCCACCCGTGGCGGCATAATCGACCGGATTATCCACGGGTTCTCAAGGCACGGCGATATGTTCATCTCGACGCTGCTGGTAGGCAACAATGTAGTGCTGGTAATCTACGGTATCTCCTTCTCGGCGTTGGTGAATCCTTATCTGGAGCAGTGGTTCAACGGCAGCGAGGCCCTGGTGCTGATATGCAACACGATTCTGTCCACCGGAATCATACTGATCTCCGGAGAGTTCCTGCCGAAGACCACCTTCCGCATCAATCCCAACGTCACCATGCGTCTGCTGGCGTTGCCGCTGGCGCTGATCTACGGGCTGCTCTATCCCGTGTCGTGGTTTGTGTCGGCCATCTCGCGCGGCCTGATGAGACTGTTCGGTCTGGACAGCAAGGAGGAGGACGGTCAGCGTCTTACCATGGACGAACTGGACGATTATATCCAGGAGACCATCGATAACCGCGACAGCAAGCGCGAGGTGGAGAACGAGGTGAAGATATTCCGTAACGCCATAGACTTCAAGGACACGGAGATCAGCGAGTGCATGCGCCCGCGCAACGAGATCATATCCGTGCCGATCGAGGGCACCACGCGTCAGCATCTGCTGAAGGTGTTCATCACTACCGGCCGCAGCAAGGTGATAGTCTACCGCGACGACATCGACGACATCGTGGGCTACATCCATGTGTCGGAGCTGTTCAACTCCGAGAATGACTGGCGTCGCCATCTGAAGCCCGTTCTGTTCACTCCGGAGACCATGCTGGCCAACAAGATGATGCGCCGTATGATGAACCAGAAACGCAGCATGGCGGTGGTGGTCGACGAGTTCGGAGGCACCGCCGGACTGGTGACACTGGAGGACATAGTGGAGGAAATCTTCGGCGAGATCGAGGACGAGCATGACAAGGACCGGCTGGCGGCCCGTCAGGTGTCGCCCGGTGTCTATGAGTTAGCCGGACGCGTGGAGGTGAACCAGGCCAACGAGGAGTTCGGGCTGGACATCAAGGAAAGCGAGGAGTACCACACGCTGTCGGGATTCATCATGTACAACCTTGGCGCGCTGCCGACGCAGGGGGAGACCATCGAGGTGGGACCGCTCAAGATCACCGTGTTGAAGATGTCCACTACTAAGATCGAACTGATACGGATCGAGAAAATGGACCCCAGTCTTACAAAAATTGACAAAAGTTGATTTTTAGTTTGTAAGTATTAAAAAAATTATTAACTTTGCCTCCGAAATCAATCTGACATTTCAGCCGACTGTGGCGACGTCCAGGCAACAAGACTCACACGCTGGCGCAAGTGCCTGAACGATAGTTTAACCCTGAGAGAATGAACGGAAAGACATACTGTAAAAAATCTTAATCTTAATTTTAATGAACAAGAGCGAAACCTTCAAATCTTCTGTAATCGGGATGCAAGGGAATCTGATGTCGTTTGCACTGAAGCTCACAACGAACAAGGATGAAGCTCACGATCTGGTTCAGGAAACATGCCTTAAGGCCCTTGACAACGAGGATAAGTTCGTTGACAAGGCCAACTTCAAGGGATGGATCATGACCATCATGCGCAATATCTTCATCAACAACTATCGCCGTAGTGTAAGGGAAAACGCAATTATCGACACCACCGAGGACCTGTACTATCTCAACTCCGCGTCGCAACGGAGCGAGGAGTGTCCCGACGGCGCCTACGCCGCAAACGAGATCTCGGCTATCCTTGCCGGTTTTCCAGAAGATTACCGTCAGCCGTTCTCAATGCATGTGGCGGGTTACAAGTATGAGGAAATCGCGGCGTCGCTCAAGATGCCCCTGGGCACCGTGAAAAGCCGTATCTTCTTCATGCGTAAGCGCCTCCGCGCACTGCTGACGGACTATCGTTGACCGCGTAGTCCTTGCCCCGACCCCAAATGAAGCCGCGTGTCCCCAGGGATTCGCGGCTTCATCGCGTCTATGGCGAATCCCGCCGGTGCCGCCGGTGCGGCTCGGACTCTTGTCATGGATGCCGTGGAGGTATGAAAAATAAAACGGGATGTAAGGCCTCGGCCCTCATCCCGTTTTGTCGCTTGCGCATTGTTCTATTATTTTCAGGCAATGTCTGCGACAATCACCTATATAATAGACGTAGGAAAGTGCGTTTTAGTTTAATCGGAAACGAAAATTTTTTGAAATTTTTCTCAGACTTTTCCGTTTGCGATTATTTTCTTACGTCATAACCCTGATCCTTAAGATATTGCAGAATCTCGTAGTGCATGGCGTGATTGTAGTATTCGATGATGTGCTGGCACCAGTCGTTGGTTGTCGTGCCTCCGGCGCGTGTCATGTTGTATTCCTGCACGGTCTTGTCGTATGCCTCAAGCTCGGCGGTCATGTGGTCGGTGTCGTCGCGGTAAGCGTTGTGGTGGAACACCAGGCTCTCCGGCTGCTTCGGCTTCAGGTCGGGATGCTCGCGCGGTATTCCCAACGCCAGTCCGCATACCACGAAAACACCCTTGGGCAGATGCAGCAGTTCCGCTATGCGTTTCGGGTCGGCGGTGCGGAGGTAGCCGATACAGTTGCACCCCAGTCCGCAGGCCTCGGCCGCTACCACCGCGCTCATCATTGCCAGCGACGCATCGATGATGCCGATAGTCACTCCGTCCATGGTGTCGGTGAACGGCGGCATCCGCACCCCTTTCTTCTCGGCCAGCAACGTCATCTTGTTGTAGTCCGACACGAATATCAGCAGACGGTTGCACGTCTTCAGCTGCTTCTGGTTCGTGATGGCGTAGAGTTCCTCTTTCAGCGGCTGGTCGTCGATCTCGATGACCGAGAACTGCTGCCCGTTGTAGCTGGTGGGGGTGTTGCGTACCGCCTGGCGGATGAATTCCATTGTCTCCGACGGTATCGCCTCGCGCTCATAGCGCCGGATGCTGGTGCGTTCCAGCAATGATTCCTTTACACTTTTCATGGGTATCTTGTTTCTGTGGATTGTCTAAATATAGCTTTTCTATCATATAAATTTAGCCGGCGAATGCTCGTGGCGTTCGCCGGCTGTAAGATCCACATCAAAGGTATGTGACGAAACTCCGAACGACAGGTTTTGAGGGCCAGTCAATCTTTGTAATCCGCCTGTGACCTTGCGGTCATCGTCTTGCGACGTGGGGCCCGCCATCAATTGACAAGCGTGTCTCGGCATTTCTTTTAATTTGATGAGTTTCCCAATTGCTTTGATGTGGGATATCTTCGGCAGGGCTGGATTCGTTTCCTATGTCTATGCATTATCGATAGACATAGGACTGCTTCAACCGTCCCTGTAGCTCTCTTGCTATATTTACAACGCAAAATTAATACTTCATGTTTGATTATGCAATAGTTTAATCATAATAGTTATGAACACCCTTTGTTTCTCTTATGAGATTGCGATGCTGCCGTTAATGTTCCCGAAAATCTTTATTATGATTTTTTATATGGCTTGGAATAAGGTTAGACGGATAATTTTTCGAAAAATGTCAAGAAGGTTCGGCTCGAAGATATGTTTGAAAACATGAAATTAACAAAATGTAAAAGCTGTCTCTTAT
>ENA-OYXU01000368-OYXU01000368.1-human-gut-metagenome-genome-assembly--contig:-NODE-368-length-18729-cov-7.751419_pt1 | contig 18729 bp, 20 predicted proteins | sample MGYA00243243_ERZ653435 | MGnify/ENA primary metagenome ERZ653435 (study PRJEB26926, sample SAMN06165113) | human gut metagenome | biome: ENVO:00009003; feature: ENVO:2100002; material: ENVO:00002003... | reverse complement strand
GCGAGGCTCCGGTCGGTGCGGATGTATTCCGCAATCGCCTCAAGGGTGGAACTCCCGGGCTTCTTGCTCCTGAAGTTCCTGAATGTTGAGATATTCATATATATTTAAAATATAAGTTATTAATTTTCTCAGTGCAAAATTACTAAATCGGCGGAACATCTGCAAATCTGTTGATAAACGTTGACAAACTATTGATAATCCGTTGATAAAATGGGCAATCTGTTGACAATCCGTTGATTTTTCATTGATAAATAACACAGAATAAAAAATGTCAGACACAATAATAAACATACACGGAGGCAATAACCAGATACTCCCGAACGCCACTGAGGCGGTGCAGAACTTCTACGGCTGTCAGCCGGCAGATGCCGGCAATGCGGAAAGACAGGCGAGCGACGGGCTGTCGCCCGAAGCCCTCAGCCTGCAGCCATATATAAATGATGCGGAGAGGCTCCGCCACTACGTGGCAAGGCTCTCTGAATGCCGCTCGGCAACGGAGCTTGCACAGGTCATCGTCGGCATCAAGGACCGCGAGCCAAAAATAACAGCAGAGCTGATGGTGAAGGAGAAGTTCATCAAACTGCTGCTGCCCTTGGCTCCCAACGTCACCAAGGGCACGACCATAGACAACATCCGGGCGCGCATCAACAACGTGTGGAGCAAAAAACCGAGAACAAAATAAAAACAACATATCCTAAGATACATTGCCATTTATCCCGAGATATATGTCCATCTATCCTAAGATACTCAACACAACACAGAATTATGGACATAAACATCAGCGGGGGCAACAACGCCATAGCTCCAAACGCGACAAAAATCGAGCAGCACATACACATCGCCATCGAGCTACGATGCGATTTCATCACGGTTATTGCATGGCTCACCGTCAATGTAATGAAATGGTGGTGGAATACGAATTGAGATGTGTTGGGCACACGCAATAACAAAAAAAATAACAAAAAATCAGAATGAAAGATTTTAAGGACTTAAAAATTGCCGTAGCCGGAACTGGCTACGTGGGATTGAGTATTGCAACACTGCTCAGCCAACATCATAGGGTGACCGCAGTGGACGTGATACCTGAAAAGGTGGAGAAACTAAACAACAAGATTTCTCCAATTCAGGATGAATACATTGAGAAATATCTTGCTGAGAAGGAACTGAATCTCCGGGCTACTCTTGATGGGAAGGAAGCATACCGTGATGCAGACTTCGTAGTGATAGCAGCTCCAACAAACTACGACCCGGTGAAGAACTTCTTCGATACTCATCATATTGAGGATGTCATAGACCTTGTATTGAGTGTTAATCCCGATGCAGTGATGGTGATAAAGAGTACCATTCCCGTTGGTTATTGCGAGAGTTTATATCTGAAATACGGAAGCGGGTTAAAGCTGCTGTTCTCTCCCGAGTTCCTTCGTGAGAGTAAGGCACTGTATGATAACCTTTATCCAAGCCGAATAATCGTGGGAAGTCCGAAAGGAAATGAAGAATTAAGAATGAAGAGTGAAGAATTTGCCGCGCTGTTGCACGAAGGGGCTATCAAGGAGAATATTGACACCATCTTTATGGGCTTGACAGAGGCAGAGGCGGTGAAACTCTTTGCTAATACATATTTAGCACTGCGTGTGAGCTATTTCAATGAACTTGACACATACGCTGAGATGAAGGGACTGGACACACAGAGCATAATCCGTGGCGTGAGTCTTGACCCACGAGTTGGGGACTATTACAATAATCCGTCATTCGGTTATGGAGGTTACTGTCTGCCCAAAGACACCAAGCAGCTGCTTGCCAACTACAAGGATGTTCCTGAGAATCTTATAGAGGCAATCGTTGAGAGCAACCGCACAAGAAAGGATTTCATAGCCGACCGTGTATTGAACATGGCTGGATATTATGATTATTATAACCGTGGAGATTTCAGTCCGTCAGAAGAGAAGCACTGTGTAATCGGAGTGTATCGCCTGACAATGAAATCAAACTCGGACAATTTCCGCCAGTCATCCATTCAAGGCATCATGAAGCGCATTAAGGCAAAAGGGGCTGAGATCGTCATCTACGAGCCGACGCTTGAGGACGGCAGCACGTTCTTTGGCAGCAAGGTCGTAAACGACTTGGCTGAGTTTAAGACGCAAAGTCAGGCAATCATCGCAAACCGCTACGATGCTTGTCTGGATGATGTGGAGGATAAGATTTATACAAGGGATATTTTCAGGAGAGATTAAAAAATGGGGAAAATACCAGTTTTGTTTGTTTTCTTTAATCGTAGAGAGGAAACATTAAAAGCCATTGAGGCAATAAAAGAATACAAGCCAACAAAACTATATCTGGCGAGTGACGGATATAGAGAACATAAAAAAGGTGAAGAACAGACTGTCATTGATTTGAGAAATGAGATTATTAGTCTTATAGACTGGGATTGTGAAGTGAAAACACTATTTCGTGATAAGAACTTAGGATGTTGTAAAGCTGTAAGTTCTGCTATAGACTGGATGTTTTCACAGGAAGAATACGGTATTATTATTGAAGACGACTGTATCGTTCAAGACAGTTTTTGGAATTATATGGAAGAATTGTTGGAGTTATACAAGGATGATCAACGAATTGGAGCTATATGTGGTTTCAACACGTTAGGTGCTTATAAGACTGAGCATTCTTATGTTTTTTCTAATTTCAAAAGTTGTTGGGGATGGGCTACCTGGAAAAGAGCATGGAAAAATTTAGATATGGATATGGAATGGCTCAAATCATGTCAAAAAGAAGACGTTATAAATAACTACGGCTACAATGGAAAGGACAAGCGGGAGAACATTTTTAAAATACATAAATTAAAGAATCACTTGGTAAATTCGTGGGCATGGAGATGGTATTTCTCATTGGCTGCCCATAATCAATTATGTATTTTCCCATCTGTAAACTTGGTCTCAAACATAGGTTTTGGAGAAAACTCCACACATACAAAAAGCAAGGCACCTTCTAATAGTGTTGCTTGTGAAGAATTAGCATTTCCTTTAAAACATCCTCAATACATTGTGCCATGCAAAGGTTTTGATGCTGATTTTCATAAGGATTTATATAGTATTAAAAGAAGGATTAGAAATATTCTCATTCCATTATGGGTATATAAACTTATTAGTAAACAAAAATGAAATTCAAAATAACAACATCTAAGGGAGATTACATATACAAACTTAAAATAGTATATGAAGGGATTAAAAAGATAGACAAAACTATCGCGAAAGAGAATCTCCTTTTATTCAACAAAATAGCTAAAAAAAACGGATTAAAATACGCATTGGCTTATGGTTCTATTCTTGGAGCTATCCGTGAACATGATTTCATAGAGCACGATGAAGACATCGATTTGGCCATTCTAAAAGAGCACGCCGGCTTATTTAAGTCAATGCTCTTTGAACTTCGGGATTATGGATTTGAGGTTATTCGTTACGATAGAAGAGGTGGCTTGTGTTCATTGATGCGAAAAGGTGAATATATTGATATCTACATATATAATAAGTTACAAGATGGCATAATGGAAACTTTAGCAGACCCTATGCCTGAAAAATACCTTATTAATACTAAAGAAATAGAATTTCAAGGTGATATTTTTCATATTCCTAATGAAGTAGAAGAATATTTGTTACTTCAATATGGAACGACATGGAGAACTCCAATACAAAGAGACAATTTTAAACAATCAGAATTTAGGAAAGTTATATGGAAAATCAAATGGTTAATCTATTATCTATTACCTGATAAATTATTTATTCCCTGGATTGAAAGAAGAGGGAAAGAAAAAATAATAAGGTACAATAGAATGGTGCGAAAATTTAATACAGCATGCGGTAGAATCATACATAAGGAACTCCCCACGAATTGCTATAAAGTATATTTAGATAGATAATTATAGAACAGCAGGAAAAGTGAAACTATATGAAAACAGTTTCAAGGCTATAGCCAGCCATCGCAGGTTGCCGTATCTGACATGAGAGCAGCGTAAAAGCTCATACCCCCCGACAACCCATCAGGGCACTTTATGCCAAAATCTGATGTACTCCGCCTGGCGGCATGGTGCGCTGACAAGGGCATACGGCTACTTGTCGACGAGAGTTTCGTAGACTTCACCTACGGCTATGCCGCCAACAGTCTGCTGCACAACGTCATTCTTGCAGCAAATCCGCACATGATGGTGATAAAGTCATACGGCAAATACGAGAAAGACTATGCAAAAGCCTGTGAGAGAATTATTGCTGAGCGCGAGACTTTTCATGCCGAACTTCAGGCCATACCATATCTTTGCGTCATTCCATCGCAAGCCAACTTTTTCCTTTGCGAGGTGACAAAGAAGTACACATCGGCGGAACTGGTGCAGAAGCTGATAGAGAGAAACGTGATGGTGAGTGACTGCGGACTGAAATCGAACATGAATGGTCGCAACCTTGTACGTCTGGCAATACGCAGCCGGGAGGACAACGGGAGACTGGTCGGGATTCTGAGAACTTTGTAATCTTGCCTCTTAATGTACCAAAACAGATATATATTCTTGCTTTCCTGTTTCATGCTCATGCCGTTAGGGTTGCACGCCTCCGACACGGACAAGCTGTCGATGACTCCGATGGGACGTGTATTAATGGATGCGGGACAATATATTGGTGCTCCCGACACCCTGCGTGGAGGCGTTCATTTCTGGGATGTCAGGCTGGGCTTCAAGGGAAAGTTCGACAATAGCTGGTTTTTCAAGGTAGACATAGGCTTTGCCGGCAACAAGGTTAAGGCAAAGGACGTGTTTGTAGAATATACCTGTGGAAAGCATACTGTGAGGGTCGGACAGTTCTATGAACCGTTCAGCATGGATGTCCTCGGCAGCACCACTGACATGAGGTTTCCACAGGTGGCAGGAATGGCATTGGCTTTCGCCAACTCAAGAAAGACTGGAGTGATGTATACATACGGTAAGTCACGCTACAACTTTAGTCTGGGACTGTTCAGTGAAGCATCCATGGCGGAAGATCAGCGCGACCTTGAAAGATATTCCGTTGCCGGAAGGTTTGTCGCTCGTCCTGTACTCACAGACAAAGAGGTTATGGCCGTGACTGTGGCTCCATCGTGGTGCAAGACTGGCAGGAAGCTGACAATATCATCGTCGGGAGTGTCTTCGTGGGAGGAAGTTGCAATAACAAAGGCAGAGATAACCGACGCACGGTCACGATTTAAGGTTGGCGGGGAATTTCTGTATCTAAACCCGAAGTTTTCCTTTCAGTCGGAATATATGTTATCAAGCGTCAGCCGATATACGGGAGCGGCATATAGCAATATGGGCGTTTACGGTCAGCTGTCGTGGATTGTCAGCGGAGCACAGTATACCTACGACAGTGCATCCTCATGCGTTGAGCGTCCAAAGTCACGCTCGTTTGAACTTGTGGCACGCTACGATTATCTGGATCAAAACGACGGCAAGGCGGAGATTCACGGCGGAAAATTCCACGACTTTTCGTTGGGTGTCAACTGTTATCTGAACAAATTTATTGCAGCCAAACTGAGTTACAGCGTATTAAAGCCTCTGGGTGATAATCCCATACACTGCAACCGTGCTTTCTCTATGGTACAGCTGAGAACACAGTTCGCATTTTAAATACAGAAAAGAAAAAATCTAAATATATCAAATGTAAAAAACCTTAAATACGATGTTAAAGAAAAAACTGTCACAATCTCCGTTGTACGTGCTTGCAATCTATGCAAGCATCCTGATATTCCTGCTCTACACCTGCTGCTATGCTTACCGCAAGCCGTTCACGGCAGGACTGTATGAGGGAGAGACTTTCCTCGGCTTCGACCTGAAGATTCTCTATGTGCTGTCCGAGATAATAGGCTATGCCCTGTCGAAATTTATCGGAGTACATGTGCTTACAACCATGCAGAAGCACCAGAGGATTTATTATATTATCGGTCTGCTGTCCTTTTCCGAGTTGTCATGGCTGGGTTTCGGTGTTTTCCCTGTATGGCTTAAAATAGTGTGTGTGTTCTTCAGCGGACTGCCTCTTGGCATGATATGGGGAGTGGTGTTCAGCTATATTGAGGGCCGCCGCATCAGCGAGGTGCTCAACGTGGGATTAAGCGTGGCATTAATAGTGTCATCGGGATTAGTGAAGACATTGGGGCAGTTTGTTCTTGACGCTTTTCATGTCACAGAATACTGGATGCCCTTTGTCACCGGCGCGCTGGTATATCCGTTTATGCTGCTCTGCGCATGGCTGCTGAACCAGATACCAGAACCGAGCGAGCAGGACAAGCTGATGCGCACGGAGCGCACGCCTATGAGCGGAAAGGAGAAAAAGGATTTTCTGAAACAGTTTTTCTGGGGTATATGCATGCTTATACTTCTATATGCCTCGCTGACTGTGTTCCGTGAGCTGCGCGACTCATTTGCCGCCGATGTGTGGAAGGAGCTGAACATGAGCGGTGCCATGATATTCACACAGACAGAAGCGCCAATCGCCTTCGTTGTGCTTGCAATGATGTTCGCCATAGTGTTTATACGCAACAATCGGAAGGCATTGAACATCATATATGCCATTTCTGTAATTGGGGGGGCACTGACAATCTCGTCAACCCTTCTATTTGTTAACGGACATCTGTCGCCAATGAACTGGATGATTCTCTCAGGACTGGGAATGTATATGGGATACATACCGTTCACCTATCTTATTGAGCGACTCATAGCTTCGCTCCATGTGGTGAGCACCGCCATTTTCGTGATTTACCTTGCCGATTCGTTCGGATACCTCGGAACGCTTGGCGTGTTCCTCATCAAGAATTTCTCGACAATCGACATATCATGGCTCACGATGCTGGTATATACCGCCATAATTTCAGCCGTAGTGTCGGTAGTATCGGTATTCGTGACATTTGTGTATTTCAAGAAACAGCTTAACAAACTTTAAATAGTATCAGAGGAAGAATGACAAAGACAGCATTAATAATGGCAGCCGGACTGGGCAGCCGCTTCGGGAAAATGACAGAGACCATGCCAAAGGGCTTTATAGAAGTTGGCGGGAAATCTATGATTGAACGCTCGGTGGAAACTCTTATTTCATGTGGAATTGAACACATAATAATTGGAACAGGCTACAAACATGAGAAATACGAGGAACTGAAGAAGAGGTATCCACAGATAGAGACCTGCTTCAGTCCACGCTATGCCGAGACCAACAGCATGTACACTCTGTGGAATTGTCGGGAAATGATTGGCAATGAGGATTTTCTGCTCTTGGAATCCGACCTCGTGTTTGAGAAGAAGGCAATCACCTCGCTGCAGGAAACACCGTGGAAGGACGTGATGCTAATCTCGCCTGTCACAAAATTTCAGGACCAGTATTATGTTGAAAGTGATGATAACGACATTCTTACCAACTGCTCTGTCAATAAGGAGGATTTGAACGCAAAGGGCGAGCTTGTTGGCATACACAAGCTGTCTAACAGCTTCTTCCGCAAGATGTGTGCTGAGTACGGCAAGATTGTGGACAAGAAGCCTAAACTCGGCTATGAGTATATGCTATTGGAGATGTCAAGAGCTATTTGCCCCATGTACGTGCTAAAAGTGGAGAACCTGAAATGGTATGAGATTGACGATGAGCAGGATTTAAAATATGCGGAAGAGCATGTTATAACAAATTTAAAATAAAAAGAAATTATTATGTCCGAGAAAAATATATTCAAACAGAAGAATTTAAGCAAATACAATTGAAGATGATGGATGATATCCACGCTTTCTGTGAGGAAAACAATATTAAATATTTCATTTCTTATGGAACATTGTTAGGCGCTATCCGACACAAAGGTTATATTCCTTGGGATGATGATATTGATATTTGTATGCCCCGACCAGACTACAACCGTTTCATCCAGTTGTATAACAAAAGGAATTCTAACTACCAAATGGTTGCCATGGAAACAAATGATAAATATATGTTACCATTCGGGAAAGTTGAGGATACAAGAACTATGATGACAGAGACTATGTATAAACAGGATGATTTTGGTATATACATAGATGTCTTTCCGTTGGATGGATGTGACGAAAAAGGATCTCAGATAAAGAAGACATTAATTCTAACCAAGATGCTTAATACCAAGAAAGCTATCGTAGATAATCAACGAAGTTTTTTGAATAACCTAGTAATATTATTAGGCAAGATGTTGTTGATATTCACATCTGTGAAATCCATTTTACATCGATTTGATTCTATATGCTACGAGGTATCTTATGATAGCGCAGAGTATATAGCTACAGTCGTTGCTGCATATGGTACATTTGAGGCGATGCGTAAAGAACTTCTCGAACAGACAAATCTTGCTGAATTTGAGGGACGGATGTATCGTATTCCTAAGAACTATGACATATATCTTACACAAATCTATGGTAATTATATGCAACTACCACCTGTAGAAGAACGCGTATCTCATCATACATTTAAAGCTTGGTGGAAATGAAACGCATGCAGTTTAGTGTCGGGGAGCAAATTTGAAGAAAACACCACTTATTATAGGAAATCCTGCAAAATCCACTAAAAATAGGATTGTGGGGAACTATAATAAAATAAGAATGACAAAACAAGAAAAAAACATGTATAGAAAATCAATGGTATTCACATAATTAATAGACTATAAGTATGATATATGGAAGTAAAAATTAATATAGATGAGTCTCTTTTAGAGCATTATAGCAATGTCGCCAAATCTGAAGTATCAAAACAGGCTGAAGTTTTGCTTAACGATTTGGTGATAGAGGCAAGCAGAATAGAGGCAAGTAGAAGGTTACTAAATTCTAATTCAGAAGTTACCCAATCTGATGTATTGGCTGTGGTTATCAATTCAAAAATATCAAATGGTAAACATAAACTAACAAAACTTATTAAGTTTTTAAAATTATTGTCAGTGTGTTTTACCTGGCTTTCAGGTTGGCTTTTTAAACCAGACAATTTTTCTACAAAAAATTGGTTGCTATATGCTTTTTTGATATGCTTGATAATCGCTGTTGGGGTAAATGTATATTTAATATTTAACGAAGATGGAAAATAAATTGATTTTAGATGCCGTTACTTCTGAGTATTTAGAGAGATTTCTCAATGATATGCGTCAAAAAATGATAAATAATGCATATTTGAGTTCTCAAAGGCGCAAGAGTACTATTATAGAAAAACAGGATATTAATGCTGCAATCGAAAATGTAGTTAATAATAAACAAAGAAAAACGACAAATATGAAAGTACGCAAAATGATGCGTTTAACAGCATTGACAGGAGTTTTATATTCTCTTATAGGATTGCTTATTTTCATATTTCAAAATATAGAATTCGATCCAAAGAAGGATCTCGGATCAATAATTTTAGGAATAGGTGTATCTATAACAATAATTTCATGCCTGTTTTTACAGAGACTTAATCATCATGACGTATTAAAAGAAAAATCTTATGATAGTAAGCAGCAAGCACAGTTTTTGATAGTTCAAAAATGGACAGAAATCGAAAATTTGGTATCTTCAAAAATGAATGTGAAAATAAAGAATTTCCAATTTTTGCTATCAGGTTTGATAAAATTATGTGAAGGAAAAATTGAAATACATGAACTTGCAGATCTTGTTTCTTTACGCAATCAAATTGTTCATGAAGATGTTATTTTACATAATGATGAAATAATGCATGCTTTGATTTTGGAGAGTAGAATCATATCAATTTTAAAAGAGGACAACAAATAGTAATATCTATAGTTAACGAGAATATGAATAAACCCCAAAAAGGAAAAATTTTGAGCAATGCTATTTGTAATGATGATTGTATAAAATTTCCAATTGAAGCCAAAATACTTTTTATCCTCCACATGCCACCACCAGTGCATGGGGCGGCAATGATGGGGAAGTATATTCATGACAGCAAACTGATAAATGACAGTTTTGACTGCCATTATATCAACCTTACCACGGCAAAGAAATTGCAGGATATCGGTAAAGAAGGATTTAAGAAGTTGTGGCGGTTTGTGGAACTGCTCAGAACTATCCGAAAGGAGGTAAAGCGACTAAGGCCGCAGTTGGTCTATATCACACCTAACGCAAAGGGAGGCGCGTTCTACAAGGACTTTATAGTTGTGCAGATGCTGAAGCGGATGGGATGCAAAATTGTGGTGCATTATCACTATAAAGGTGTCTCGACACGACAAGACTGTTGGCTGGATGATAAACTTTACAGACATTTCTTCAATGGACTAAAAGTGATATTACTTGCAGAGCCTCTGTATCAGGATGTGAAGAAATATGTGAGGCGCGAGAATGTTTATATTTGTCCTAACGGCATACCTGAGAGTTTGAAAAATTAGCCACAGGCGGAAAGGCACAACAAAGTGCCTCATCTGCTGTTTCTCAGTAATCTGCTGATAAGCAAGGGTGTACTCGTTTTACTCGATGCCTGCAAGATATTGAAGGACAGAGGATATAGCTTTGTCTGTGAGTTTGTGGGTGGCGAGACTGCAGAAATTGATGCCACTCGGTTTGACAAGAAAGTGAGGAGCCGGGGATTGAACACTATTGCCGTGTATCAAGGCAGGAAGTATGGAGAGGAGAAACATAAGGCATTCGAGCATGCGGATATGTTCGTTTTCCCGACATATTATGGCAATGAGACTTTGGGACTGGTCAACTTGGAGGCAATGGAGCATAAATTGCCTGTGGTAACAACCAATGAGGGAGGTATTACAGATGTTGTGAGGAACGGTGAGAACGGATTAATTGCCGACAGAAAAAACTCCGAAACGCTCGCGGATAATATAGAAATTCTGCTTGATTCGGAAGATATGCGTCATAAGATGGGAGAGAACGGCTACCGAAAATTCAAGGAGAAATTCACTCTTAAGGCATTTGAGCATAAGTTTGCAGAATGCATGCATAAAATAGGAATCAGGGGGAATAACACGTAACCTTGTTTTTTATTATGGCAAACGATATGGGGAGGAAAAGGATGTTTTCCTGCGCAATGCCGACATTATAGTTTTTCCGACATATTACAGCAACGAGTGTTTCCCATTGGTACTGCTTGAGGCGATGGAGCAAGGACTGCCCTGTATTTCTACTAACGAGGGAGACATCTCCGATATCATTGAGGACGGAAAGAACGGCTTTATCGTGGAAAAGCAACAGCCGAAATCTGTCGCTAACAAGATTGAATATCTGTTACAGCATCCTGAAATATGCGCCGCCATAGGCAAAACAGGCAGGCAGAAGTTTGAGCTTGAATTTACCTTGACGAGGTTTGAAGAACGGATAAAAAAAATACTTGAGCAGGCTCTCCCAAAATAAAATTCCCCTTCTTTGGTGATTTGAAATATTATTTGTACATTTACATCGGGATAGAGAATAGTTACTTTGAGAGGTATTATGGTTAAATATTGTTAATAAGCACAAACCTGCAGTTAATTTATTGCAAGTTAGATGCGGAGATTAGATTTTTTTTATTATTTTTGCATCGTATTTTAAACAAAAACAAATTTTATGACAGCATGAATTAAGGGTTATGCCAAACAGTGCAATAAAAAAAGGTAATTTGCTGCGAGATTATGAAGGACTAAATATAGCGATAAGTTATTGGGCCAATGATTATTTTGCAAAAAAAGATTATTTGCATATTGCTATATCCCGTAAGGCTCCCCGCTTATTGGAGTGGACAAATATGCAAGATAATGTTGGTGGCAATACAACAATTGTCACAGAATTGGCTTTGCCTTTTTTTGACCTAACCCAATACAAAAAGATAGTTGTAGCTGATGAGGCTATATATCATGGTACAACATTTGAGAAAACCCTTTCTTTGATCAAGGAAGTTAATCCCTCTTATGATTTTTTGGACGCAATGCCATTAGTAACTACGGCAGATGCTCTGCAGTCTACACTTATCTCGCAGGCTTTGATTCGTGGTACAAACATTATCAATCAAGATGAAATACCATTTTTTGTTGATACCGTCATCTCCAAATTTGCAGAGTTAGGGAAGCCCTACGATGTAGAATATCCTTTGTTTTATATCAAATTCAAGGAAGATATCACAGATGAATTAATCAATAATATATTGGGAAAACTTGCACATCTGCAATCCAAAGAGTTTAATGTTGCTGAAGATGAGATAGATTTTTACAAAGTCACCAACTATAATAGAGAAAGGAATATTATCACATCTTCTTTTACATATTCTACCGATTATCTTTATCGTGATATCGGCTATGGTCTTGCTGTGCCTGATTTTTCAAAACTACGGTTCTTCAAGAAAGGAAATAGGCTTTGCATTGCCTCTATGTCACCTTATGTTATTCCAGAGCAACATCTTAACGCCAATAGCCGTATGTTTGCAGAGTTACTTAGACCTGTATGGGAAAGCATCTGTGATGCAGTAATAAAATATAACAAATCTAACGAATCGCGGTTATATGGAGAGCAGATATGGAAGAGTTTAGTGATGGCGGCCAACTATTTGCTGTCATTCAATCATTTTATGAAGATTCGCTCTTCTCTGTTGTCGGTGATGAGAGATTACGTGGATGACACGCAGTTCTATTTGCAGGATACTGATACAGTTTATCTTTTTGGTCCATTATTGGGTAAAGATATTTGTGAGGAAATTGCATGATATAGACAAGGCTGAGGAAAATTTTGCTTTTGTAAATTCTAGCAAAGACCCTGTTTCTATAATTCCTGCGGCCTATGCGCCTAATTACAATTATCAGATAGCGATAGACAACCTGCGGAAAGGTCAAAACAGAAATATTTCTATGATGCTATCCAGCATGTTTAGTTCACTGCATTGGCTGGTGGAGGTTGAGTCCAGAAATCAAGAACGAAGCAACTATGAACGATTAAATATTGGAGAAAGTTACGATTCTATCATTGACAGATTTAAGAACAGTTCGTCTATACATCTTTCTGACATTCGCCATAAGGTACATTGTGGTATTGACGAGAGAATAGACCGAGGTTCTGTGGTTCCAGGCTATGTCCGTACAACAAATGGGATATATGGCGAATGGCGGCGTCTGTTCCGTTCTGGAGAAAATGAGGACATATATAAAGACCAACTTCTACGTACTCTTTTAACAATTGTCTTAAAATGTTTTACAGTCTCAAATACCCAGTTTGTATCAAGAGCGACTTTGGAATATGTTCTGGCTATCATTTATCTGTTGGAACTTGATTCCACTCAAACAATTATAGACAAGAAAGTGTTCGATATGCCTTTATCCATTGGCTATCGAAATTCTTCAAATACGTATGAGTTGTTGGCAAATGTGGACTCAGAGCAGATTGCTGTCATTGAATATGCCATATCATCAGATGTTTTAAAACAGGATGAGTTTGGGAATATCCTCATTTCCTCCAGTACATACGCACAAAGATTAAACATAGGATGTGCTTTAGATGACAAGACGGTCTCACAATTAAATAGGATTATCAGGTATGTGTTAGACTATACACAGCACGTTTATGGTGACAGCGATGATATTCGTGAGTTGCTGAATTTTTATTTCTATGAAGATAAAGAAATAAATCTGCTCCTTTTGATGAAAAGAATGAAAGAAGAGTTGTATGATATGATTAAGAATGATAATGCAGATGAAAATAAGCTGTCGGATTTAGCTGACACTTCCGCAATGATATATCAACGGTTTCCAGACCCTACTATGGAAATACCTAACCAAAAAGAGACTGATAGTGAGTTGTATGAATTCTTGTCTCTGAGATTTGAGAATACAAGTGAAAAAGTCAAAGACAGAAAGCAATTATTTGAGGCGTATTATTTGGATGCTCCACTGAATCTGTGGTCGTATTATAAGAATAAGAAAACATATTTTGGCTATAATGAGAACTTATTCAACGAATATGTAGAATGGCTTGACGGACAGTCTGCATGTTTCAATGATGGCATAAGATGCCATGACTGGCTTGATACGCCAGACTCATATAGGGGAATAGAAAAATATTCCTATACAGAAGTAAAAAAAAGAATATTGGAACTTTTACATTAAATCGTTATGCTGGATTTTAAGCAACAGCTTTTTAGAAATGCATTAAAAGATAATGCTATTTTTGCTTCACAGCTTTCTGACGCATTGAGAATATTGCCTGATACGAATCAACTTTGTGATAGTATCACAGCATTCTTTTATTGTCCACGAGAGGAGGACACGCCCCCTGTTGATGAGAATGTTGCAGAATCCATAAATGACTATCGTTTTGGTCAGCTTCTACTCAATAACTATCGTAAGTTCAGCAAGCCGTCACGACATGGGATAAATTATTTCGGTCTACCGTTCCAAAATAATAACGGGGATCTGAGTAATATTTTTCTTTTGGGAGATAACGGGTCTGGGAAAAGCTCTCTGTTCAATTCAATGGAATTTCTTTTTACAGGAGCAATAGGTGAGGCTTCTTATCGTGGAATTAAAAATTTGGACTGGTACATAGGAAGAACTATCGGTGAAAATCCTGAAATTAAGGTTATTACCACCAAAGAGACCTTTGCATTTTCAAATCCGCAAAGCTTTCAGCAAAAAACTGGTATAGATGTAGGTCGTTTCTTCTTTTCAGAAAACAGTATCTATGAGCTCTCAAAGCACATGGCTCATGGAGAAGTAGGCGAGATGTTTGATTGGACTCCATTTTTCTGTTATGCCTTAGGACTCTCCGATATAATGAATTTTGTACAAGGTAAAGGCATGTATCAGGAAATCGTAGACAAATTGAATCTGCTCGACAGCTTGATTTCTGATGATTTGGACAAACATAAAAAAGAAATTGAGTCTCTCATCAGAGACAGCAGCATATTGCTTACCAATTCTGCAAAGGATGAACTAACCGAGCTGGAGAATAAATTGAACACACGTCTGTCATTATTTACGGAAGATGAGAACTTGCTGGACACAATCGCCCAATTAATAGATATATTACCAACAGATATCAAGTATGTCTACTCCATCAATCAGTTTAAAAATCAGCTTTCGCTATTCCAGCAAAGCCTTCAGGGTATTACCTCAGAGAAAAAAGAAGCGGCAGAGGGCGGCAAGGCCAAAAAGGAAAAATCCTCTGAGCAGGTCACAATTGATGAGGCTTCTATCCGTGAATCTGTTCGTCAGGAAATAATCAGTCTTGTTAATTCCATAGAGAAAATGCTTTCCAATAATAATGCACTTCCAATAGACGAGATATTGGCGAAAACAAGTATCTATCTTAAAAACAAGAAGGTATTGGAATCATCAAGCCCCATCAAGAAACCACAGCTGTTGAAAAGTCAGATGGAGCAGGTCAGAGTTGAAGTTAGTAAAGGGCTACAATCATTTCTTAAGGAATATATTGATGAGAATTTTCTTGACTTAATAAAGGAAACTTTAAATCCTTTCATAGAGAAAAATCTTGAGGTATTGAAAGTTCAACCACTAACAAAAGGTGTTGTATTCCCCGATTACGGTATAGAGATGTCTGTGGATGACATTCCTGTCAATAAATATTTTAATACATTCCGTTTCCGTTTGTTCTGTCTTTGCGTGATTGTTGCTTTTGATTTCAAGGCAATGAAAAGTGGTAAATTTATTTTCCCGTTGGTATTTGATGACATTTTTTATGCCAATGATTACAAGAACAAGAGTCATTTGCATAGTTTCTTTGATGTGCTGACTCAAGGAGCGGAAAAGTTCTTAGGTGATAAAAACAAATTACAGATTATCTTTTTCACCCATGATGAACAATTTATGAACACTTTGTTCTCTCAAAAGGATTCGCCATTCGACAATGCCATTATGGCTCGCCTGCTTGATTGCAGATATGTGGAGTCATGGTTGGGTGACAGGTTGGATGGCAAATCCAATAAAAACGATAATGCGAGATTTTATAAGGTTTTAAAAGAATTTAAAAGATGTAAGCAATGAAAGGAAATTGGACTTTATGGATTTTTCTATTTGTGGTGGTTTCTTTAGCGGCTCTGATAATGGGCTGTAAAAGTTACATTTTCACTAAAGACAACGAAGAAATAGAAATATTACTCAAAGAGGAACGCGCAATTCGTACTAAAATCAGCTCTCAAAAAGTCGATGATCACACAAATGAGCTGCAAAACTTGTTTGAAAAATGGAATACAATTATTGAAAAGAAGAACGACCTGTTGGACAAACAAATTAAGGGCGCAGACCAAAGCCTTGCAATATGGATTGGTGTCATTGCTGCTATATGTACAATCCTGCCTGTCGTTTTGGCTATGAACCAGAACAAGAACTTTGATGTTCTGATCAAGACGGCAAAGCAAGAAATGGAAGATAAGGTAAAAAGAACAATTGATGATGCCAATAAAAAAATGGAGATGTTAGAAAAGAGACAAGTTACATACAACTTGCAGTCATTTGCCAATACTTTTGCAATAAACATCAAGATCTTGAGTGATTTGGAGGAATTGGAAGTTAACAAAAATCCATTTCTTACAAGTAAAGAATTAATAACCAGAGAACTGGACATGATGATTGGAAATACAGACAAATGCATATTGGAGTATAACAAAATAAAAGAAGATTTAGAGAAAAAAAACGCTGACGAGAAAGAGCAAATTCTAAGATGTGTAAAGGAAAATGCTATTGAGCTCATGCTGCTGCAAAACAACTTGCTGAGAAGATATGAGGCTTTTTTCAGTAAGGAATCCCTTTTCGAGCTTCACGACCTAATAGATGATATTTGGTATCGTGTGGAAGCTGTCATTACTGGGAAGGATCAATCTCAGGATGTTAGTAAATATTTAAGCATGGCTTGTGTGTTCTGCCAGCGAATACAGGATTTGTTTAAAAAACAGTTGAGCTAAAATTCACGTAAACCGTTAGAATCCAATCCGACTTATCCTTTTGGACAATGACAATCAATGATTATCAAAAATACGAAGAAGTATAAAAAGATATGATGCAAGATGGAGTATTTTCATCCATTTTCCACAGAAACGAAAGCCTTCAGAGAAGTGACTTTTTACTCTTCTCTTTGGTATATTTACAAGAGCTCTATAATCTTTGAAAGCATTCCCTGTCAAGCAGAAAATAAGGAATGCTTTCATTGTTATTATCAAAGGTGAAGAGGGCATGCTTGATACCTGGTGCCTCAGAATATGTGAAACACACAATCTTGCGGATGCTGATACCGACCTGGCGCAAACAGCTTATATATGCCTTGCTCTCGGAAGCGGACATCCCATTATATTTTTTGTAAAAGAGATTTACATCGAATTGTTTTTCCATTTTGCAGTCATTGTTGCTATTTGACTGCAAAAGTAATAATTTTTTAAATTTTATTATGATTAGGCTGAAAAATCTTTCCATCCTGGAGAGTAAGGATGCGCTGTCGGTTTTACCCGATGGCAAATTACTCATCAATACAATCAATGCTCATTCGTATAATACGGCACTTAAGGATGAGCTGTTTGCGGAGGCGCTGAGTAAGGGTGATGTACTGATACCCGACGGGGCAAGCATCGTGAAGGCATGCCAGTGGATAAAAGCGAAGTCGCAGCCTAAGGAAAGGATTGCGGGCTGGGACTTGTTCGAGTTTGAAATGGAACGGCTCAACAAACGAGGCGGTAAATGTTTCTTCATGGGCAGCAGCCCCAAGGTGCTGGAGCTGATAAAGAGGCGTGCGGCGGTGGACTATCCGAACATTGAGGTTGTAACCTATTCACCGCCATATAAGCCTGAATTTACGAATGAAGACAACAGGGCTATCATTAGTGCTATAAATAATGCCAACCCGGATTTGCTGTGGATAGGTATGACGGCACCGAAGCAGGAGAAGTGGACTTATACACATTGGAATGAGTTGAATATCCATTGCCATGTTGGCACAATAGGAGCGGTATTTGACTTCTTTGCAGGCACTTACAAACGTGCTCCCCTATGGTGGCAGGAACATTCTCTGGAATGGCTGTACAGATTGGTAAAGGAGCCGAGGAGGATGTGGAGAAGGTATGTGTTGGGTAATCCATTGTTTATGTGGAATATTTTACTTGAATTGGATATTATGTTTTTTAACCGCAAATATACTTATATTCTCTAAAAACGCACTACGCATAGTGCATTTTAATATTTACACTGACCTTAACTGAATCATGCTGAGAGATTACCAGAAAGATATATGCAGCAGGACCGTGGAGGCATTCAGGAGTCACAGGAGTGTGATGGTGCAGATGCCGACGGGAACGGGGAAGACGGTGGTGCTCGCTTCGCTTGTAAACAGCGTGAAGTTGGGCTGCGCAAACATTCTGATTGTGGCACACAGGAGGGAGCTGGTGGAGCAGATAAAAGACACTATCCGCAGGCTGGGGATTGATGACGGGAATATCACTGTTTGCTCGATACAGTGGCTGACATATAATATAAATAAGGTGAAGGAAATGCCGCAGTTAGTGGTGATTGATGAGGCACATCATGCATTAGCGAAGACGTACAGGATGATGTGGGAGGCATGGCATGAGGCAAGATTCCTTGGACTTACGGCAACACCTTGCAGACTGAATCGTGCGGGATTTACAGACTTGTTTGATGTGCTGCTCACATCACATTCCATCGGACAGTTTATCAAGGAGGGATGGCTGTCGCTGTTTGATTATTACAGCATAAAGGCGGACAGTGAGGAGCAGAGATTAATCAACTCCTTGGAGAAGCGCGGTGCTG
>ENA-OYXU01000367-OYXU01000367.1-human-gut-metagenome-genome-assembly--contig:-NODE-367-length-18756-cov-7.978397_pt1 | contig 18756 bp, 14 predicted proteins | sample MGYA00243243_ERZ653435 | MGnify/ENA primary metagenome ERZ653435 (study PRJEB26926, sample SAMN06165113) | human gut metagenome | biome: ENVO:00009003; feature: ENVO:2100002; material: ENVO:00002003... | reverse complement strand
TTTTTTATAATAAGTGAATAATAAAACAACCTCCTAAGAAATATTCTCGGGAGGTTGATAATTGACTATCCTAATTTTTATTAATAGAATTTGAAATAGGTCTTTGCATTGTTATAACTGATGTCTTCCACCATACGGGAAAGAATCTCGTTGTCATTAGGCAACAGGCCTTTTTCTACATCATTGCCGAGAATGTTGCACAGCAGACGGCGGAAATACTCATGACGGGGATAGCTTAGGAACGAGCGGCTGTCGGTGAGCATACCGACAAAGCGGCTAAGCAGACCTAACACCGACAATGCATCCATTTGGCGCTTCATGCCGTCAAGCTGGTCATTGAACCACCAGCCTGAGCCAAATTGTATTTTGCCTGGACATCCGCCCTGGAAGTTGCCGAGCATAGTGGCAATAACCTCGTTGGCGCATGGGTTCAGTGTATATAATATGGTGCGTGTGAGCTTACCCTCCATGTTCAGTTCGTTGAGGAAATGACTCATTGCCTTTGCTGTGGTGAACTCGCCGATAGAGTCGAAGCCTGTGTCAGGACCCAGCTGGTTGTACATTTTTGTGTTATTGTCGCGGATGGCTCCATAGTGGAACTGCTGTGTCCAGTCTGCCTCAGCATCCATGATGGCCATAGCCTTCAGGAATGCGTGCTTGTACTGGCGCTGCTCCAATACTGAGAGTTGCTGACCGCGCATAGCTTTTGCAAAAATTGTCTCTATCTGGCTGTCGGTGAACTCCTCATCGTAGAACTCCTCAATGCCATGGTCTGACAGGCGGCAACCATTCTCATGGAAGAAGTCGTGACGTTTCTTCAAAGCATCAAGCATATCGGCAAATGTGGTGATTGTCATGCCAGCTACCTCTGCCAACTGGTTAACGTATGCAGGGAACTCCGGCTTCTCAATGTTCATTGCCTTGTCTGGACGCCATGCAGGAATCATCTTAATCTCAAAGCCAGACTCACGAGTCTGCTTATGATAGCGCAGATCATCTACAGGGTCGTCAGTGGTGCACACACACTCAACATTATAGTGGCGCATCAAGCCACGGGCAGAAAATTCTGGTTGCTTCAATTTTTCGTTACACTCATCAAATATCTCGCGGGCTGTCTTTGGACTGAGCTGCTTCTCAATGCCGAAAGCTGTCTTCAGTTCCAGATGAGTCCAGTGATAAAGCGGATTGCGGAATGTGTAAGGCACAGTTTCTGCCCACTTCTCAAATTTTTCCCAATCGCTGGTGTCCTTACCTGTGCAGTAGCGTTCATCAACGCCATTGGTACGCATTGCGCGCCACTTATAATGGTCACCGCCAAGCCACAATTCTGTGATACTGCTGAATTTGTGATCATTTGCCACCATTTCAGGTATCAAATGACAGTGATAGTCAATGATAGGCATTTTAGCCGCATGATTGTGAAAAAGATCTTGTGCAACTTCTGTGTCAAGCAGGAAATTTGCGTCGTTAAATTGTTTCATTTTCGTTTGTTTTTTATTTGTTATTTAGTATTTGTTCTAAAATTCTTTTAATATATTTTAGATTCTTGTGTGCAAAAATACAAAAAAGATTTTGAAGAATCAAACTTTTTAGCTATTTTTGCACCAAATTTAAGGAATAATGACAATATCAAGACAAAAAGTACTGCTTATTTACACAGGCGGCACCATTGGGATGAGCCGAAGCAAGCTCACTGGGGCTCTTGAACCGTTCGATTTTGAGCACTTGCTTAAAAGCGTGCCCGAACTGACACAGTTCGATATAGATATAGACACTTATCAGTTCACTCCACCCATTGACAGTAGCGACATGAATCCAGTATTGTGGCAAAGCCTTGCCCACATTATTGCGGAGCATTACAACAGTTTCGACGGTTTTGTTGTGCTCCATGGCACTGACACCATGGCATACACGGCATCGGCATTGAGCTATATGTTCGAAAATCTCACAAAGCCTGTCATCCTAACAGGAAGTCAACTTCCAATCGGTCAGCTGCGCACCGACGGCAAAGAAAATCTCATAACAAGCATAGAGATTGCCTCAGCACGTAATTCCGAAGGGCATGCCATGGTACCGGAGGTATGCATCTATTTCAGCGGTTGTCTGTTGCGCGGCAACCGTACAACAAAGCAGAGTGCAGAGAATTTCAGGGCATTCGAGTCGTTCAATTACAGGCATCTTGCCAATGCCGGCATCAATATAAAATATAATATGGAGAACATTCTGCAGCCCCAATGGGATTGTCCTATGATTCCTCATTATGAACTCGATGCAAATGTTATTGTCTTCACCATATTCCCGGGTATACCCGAAGGTATTGTGCGTCATGTGTTGGAATCCCCCACCCTGCGGTCCATAGTCATGCGAACCTACGGCAGCGGCAATGCTCCACAGCTTGCATGGTTACAAAAACTGCTCCGCCAAGCCACTGATAATGGTAAGATAATTATTAATATCTCTCAGTGCATGGCGGGAACAGTAGAAATGGGACGCTACGGCGCAGGGTATCATCTCAAGATATCGGGGGTAATTTCAGGATATGACTCCACAGTAGAAAGTGCAGTCACAAAGTTGATGCACTTACAGGGACGATACAGCGACTGTGAGACCATACGCCAGTTCATGCAGAAAAGCATACGTGGGGAAATTACAATATAAGGACAACTTAATACTGCAATACATTCCAAAGGCTGCGAATACTCTGCTCTGGATCCCATTTTCCTCCAAAAGTCCACTTTGCTGTGACACCATGAAACTCGGGAGCCTCTTCCGACTGCTCAAGATTGTCGTTCAACCAACCACTGTGACCGCCCTTGCGGTTACAGCCATAGAAATAGACACGCTGTCCCCACGGACATGAATCAAGAACCTTGTCGGTATAGGCATAGCTGATATTAGAGTCCATGATGTTTTCCGACATTTTACAATTCACTATGAAGAACTGCGAGTCGTGATGATAACGGCCAAGCACGGTGGGACGCTTTGCATCAAACTCCGAGTTGGTGACTACCAGTTTTTTACTCTTGTCACCACGCCCGTCGTGCCAGATGATGGCACGCCCGTCGCCGTAAAACTTGCAGCGGGTGGCATAGCACCATCCGCGGGGACACAGGAAGTCAACACCGGGACAACGAAGGAACAGGTCGGCATGATAATACATGCCGCCCGACTGCGGCGCCCAAAGCGAGAGAGCGTCGTTGCCGTCTGCCCATACATTGCTGTTGAGCACTATGGTGCGTGTGGCACGTCCGAAGATTGCCATCTGGTGGGTAGTGGTATTCTCTACTGTTGTGCCATAATTGTTGTACACCGTCAGCCCGCTTATCACACAATCATCGGCTCCCTCTTGGAGCACTATCACTCCATTGCCCGCAGGCTTACCGTGATATTCCCTTACTTTCTGTGTTTTTGCAGTTTCAGCCAGCACAAGAATGGTACTGTCACGGTTCTCGCCCACAAGCACAATGTTCGGACGGTCAATTATCACCTTTTGATTGTAGACTCCATTGAGAATAAGTATTTTATATGGACTCTCAGGATTTGCCGGAGCTTTTTCTATTGCCGCCTGTATGCTCCCGCCAGGCTTCACCACAGCATCAAAATCCTCACGGCAGGGCTTCGGAGCACGAAACATCTCGATTGTGCCATTCTCGTTGGCTCCCTTGGAATCAATGTTTATGTTCACTTTATTCTTTGGGTCGTGCCTGTCGGCCCACTGATTATAAAGAGGATACAATTCAGCAGGACGCTCGCCGAACCACGAATAACCGTTGCGGCGCTCATAGCCGATGTACTCCAAACGGCGGCGGGGCAGTCCGTCACGGTCACATACGTATGGCTCACAACGGTCAAGATCATAATATCTTGCCCACATTGGCGTTTTCACAGTGCTGTCTTCCACAAGTTTTCTATCACGGCGCTCTCCGTCATCACCCTTCGTATATATGAGTTTAAGACCTGTCAGCTTATATTTGTCAAACCACTGCATGGCACCATGAATTGCCGCCTTCACTTCCTTGCCCGGTTTCTTTATACCCATAAGAAATTTCACGATGGCGGCACTCTCCATGGAACAATACGAAGGCAATTCGTATGCACGTGCCGGAGCAGGGGCGAATGTCTCACGGTCGTGTTGCTGACACCATACAGTGAGCTTGCCGCCGGTCACAATCTGGGTTTTCAATATACACTCCACCCCTTTGTCTATCGCCTTGTTGATCTTCGCTTTCTGAGCCTTGTCGCACAACTGGCTGTCAAACGGAGCCTTGCCCTCTACGATGTCACGCAGCAATGTCATGGTGTTGATCATCGCATCGTCATTATAAGTGATGTGTATCTGATAGTCACGCATCTCTGGCCAGAACTGGGGCCATCCTCCATTGTCGTACTGTCCGCTCAGCAGATACTCCACTCCTTGACAGAAAGCGTCGCGATATCTCCTGTCACCGGTAGCCTTATATAGCCGGGCAAGAAATTTCAGCTGAGTGTTTGTTGCGCCATTGTCGGTAGTCGAGTCATTGCGGCGGCTCTTCTCTCTCTCAATCTCAGCCTTTTCCTCATCAGTCAAAGGCTTTGCCATGTCGATGTTTTTAGGCCAGCCGCCAGTGATACGCTGATAAAGCAATATTTGGTCACCAACACGGCGAGCCTCGGGTGTTTTGAAGAACTCAGAGCGTGTCTCATTCATTAAAGACCGCTTGCGCTGCGCTACGGATGTATTGCACACCATAATAAGTGCAAGAAGCATAACTGCCCCAAAAGCCTTGTTTAAAGGATAATGTTTAATGTTCATAATGTTCTGTAGTTTTTGTTTTTAAGTTGTTTTGTATAATAAAAAAGAGGGTGTGTAAAAATGAGAACATGTAATTATAATGACATAAATTAGGCACGGATTACACGGATTTCACAGTTTTTTCTTTCACAAATCTGTGTGTTCCGTGTAATCCGTGCCTAAAAGGAAGTAGAAGGTGGGGTTGACACACCTCCTTCTGTTATTCAAATCTGTGTTTTGAATATTTATTACTCTGCACCCTCAGGCTTCATGTTTGTATAGACGTTCTGCACGTCATCGAAGTCTTCGAGCTTCTCCACCATCTTGTCGATAGTGGCACGCGCGTCTGCGTCAACATCCTTAAGGTCGTTCGGCACGTAGGTGAACTCACCGCCGACATCCTCGAAACCTTTTTCCTCAAGGAACTTGTGGATTGCTCCGAAGCTCTTCGGGTCGCCATAGATGGTGATTGTGCCCTCTTCCTCGTCCTCATCATACTCGTCCTCAACGTTAAAGTCTATCAGTTCAAGAATCAGGTCGTCCATGTCAACGCCATCCTTCTTCTTGAATGTGAACACACACTTGTGGTCGAAAAGGAATGCGAGGCTTCCCGTTGTGCCGAGGTTGCCGTTGAACTTGTTGAACACCGAGCGTACATCGCCCACAGTACGTGTGGTGTTGTCGGTCAGGGTGTCAACGAAGATGGCAATTCCGTGAGGACCGTATCCCTCGTATGTCACTTCCTTATAGTCGCTGGTGTCCTTGCCCATGGCGTTCTTGATGGCGCGCTCAATGTTGTCCTTAGGCATGTTCTCACGCTTGCAGGTAACGATTACCGAGCGGAGCGACGGGTTCATGTCAGGATCCGGACCGCCAGCCTTTACAGCAATTGCGATTTGTTTTCCAAGTCGGGTAAAGGTCTTAGCCATGTGTCCCCAACGCTTCAGTTTTGCAGCTTTACGATATTCAAATGCTCTTCCCATTGTTTTATTGTATTATTGTTTTTATTATTATTCACTCCACACTATTTTTATCTCAGCTCTGCTCCAATCTGCTTTTTGATGTTTGCTATGAACTTCTGCATTATTGCGTCTATCTGCTTGTCGTTCAGTGTCTTTGTGTCGTCCTGAAGGATGAAGTTCACGGCATAGCTCTTCTTGCCAGCAGGCAGGTTCTTGCCCTCATACACATCAAACAGCTCCACACGCTTAAGCAGTTTCTTCTCGCTTTGGCGTGCCACCTGCTCAATCTGCGCAAACTCAACACTGTTGTCAACAAGCAGGGCGAGGTCGCGGCTCACAGCCGGGTATTTTGCAATCTCTGTGTACTGAACCACATTCTTGCGCACAGCCTTCATCAATGCGTTCCAAGACAGCTCAGCGTAGAACACAGGCTGGTCGATATCCATTGCCTTGAGCAGTTTCTTGCTTATGATACCCATCTCAAGAAGCAACTTGCCGCCACGGTTCTCCACACGGATGCCTGCTGAGAATATATCGTTGTCGCTCTTCTTTCTCACCTGCATGCCAGGCAGCAGACCGATGCGGCGCAGAATGTTCTCCACGTAAGCCTCAAGCTCAAAGAATGTAGCCTCCTCATCGGCATGCGCCCATGAGCCTTCAACGCGCTTGCCTGTGAGCCACAGTCCAAGGTGATAGTCCTCAGTGTATGCTGCCATAGGATTCTCATCGTTCTGCTTCTCAGGATTGAAATGATACACATTGCCAAACTCGAAGAAACGGAGGTTTGCCATCTTGCGCTTCACATTATGCTCCACGCTCTCAAGGCCGCCAAACACGAGCGACTGGCGCATCACGTTGAGGTCGCTGCTGAGCGGATTCATTATCCTGACGCTGTTATGCTCGGGATAGGCGTTGGCATCGGCATAGTATGCGCCCTTGGTGAGCGAGTTGCAGAGTATTTCATTGAAACCGCAGCCCACGAGCTGCTCGCCGATGATGTTCTCCATCTTGTGCTTCTGGTCCTCGGCATCCTTCACCACCAGACAGCTCTTCAACTGTGTGGGAATCTCCACATTATTATATCCGTATATGCGGAGGATGTCCTCCACCACGTCGCAGGGACGCTGCACGTCAACACGGTATGCAGGAATCTCAAGCTCCAGAGCATCGTCGGTTTCACCAACGACCTTCATCTCAAGATTGTTGCAGATGGTCTTGATGGTGTCCTTGCCGATGGTCTTGCCGATGATACCGTCCACATAGCTGTAGCTGAGAGTCACCTTCGGATTTTCAATCTTCGTGGGATATTCGTCACGGATTTCCATCGACACCTTACCGCCTGCCAGTTCCTTGCACATCACTGCCGCCTGCTTCAGGGCATAGATTACACCATTGGGGTCGATGCCGCGCTCAAAGCGGAACGAGGCGTCGGTGCTCAGCTGATGACGGCGTGCGCTCTTGCGAATCCAAGTGGGATGGAAATATGCGCTCTCCAGCACCACGTTCCTGGTTGTCTCGTATGTGCCGCTGCCCTTTCCGCCGAAAATACCGGCGATACACATCGGCTCCTCTGCATTGCAGATGCTGAGGTCGTGGGTGCCGAGCTTATGCTCCTCACCGTCGAGAGTCACAAAGCTTGTGCCCTCGGGCTGGGTGCGCACCACAATCTTGTTGCCCTTCACCATGTCGGCATCGAAGCAGTGCATGGGCTGACCGTAAGCCATCATCACATAATTGGTGATGTCAACGATATTGTTGATAGGACGTACTCCAACCACGCGCAGCTTGTTCTGCAGCCACTCAGGACTCTCCTTCACCTCGCAGCCGGTAACCGACACACAGGCATAACGCTTGCATGCCTCGGTGTTCTCTATCTCCACGTCGATGTCAAGGTCGTGGTTGTCCACCACAAACTTGCTGCAGTCAGGACGGTGCAGGCTTGTCTCATAGCCATTCTGCTTCAGCCAGGCATACAAGTCGCGTGCCACTCCCCAGTGACTGAGCGCATCGGCACGGTTGGCTGTGATGTCAACCTCAATGAGCCAGTCGCTCTCCAGATTGTAGTATTCAGCGGCAGGAGTACCCACCACAGCCGTGTCGGGCAGCACGATAATGCCGTCGTGGCTGGTGCCAATGCCAATCTCGTCCTCGGCACATATCATACCGCAGCTCTCAACGCCACGCAATTTAGATTTTTTAATAACAAATTCCTTGTCGCCGTCATACAACACACAGCCAAGGTCGGCTACAATTACCTTTTGACCAGCTGCCACATTAGGCGCGCCACAAACAATTTGTCTGCAAATTTCATTACCCAAGTCAACGGTTGTCACATGCAGGTGGTCAGAGTTCGGGTGCATCTCGCAGGTAAGCACCTTGCCAACATACAATCCCTTCAGACCTCCTTTTATACTTTGCACTTCCTCGAGTGCGTCCACTTCAAGACCTGTAGATGTCAGAGCATCAGCCACCTCCTGTGGCGTGAGGTTGAAGTCTACATATTCTTTAAGCCATTTGTAAGAAATATTCATTTTCCTTATGCTATATTATTTTCAAATTTCCTGCAAAGTTACCATTTTTTCTTGACATATACAAATTTTTCCAAATGATTTTAAAAAGGTCAATACCATTAAGTTGGGTGTTATGAATATAAAAATCAGTTAAATATTTGCGCTTTTCAATTATTATATGTATATTTGCACACAAAAGAGATATAAATATGGAACAGATAAGACAGATACCATACGGCGTGGCAGACTTTGAGTCGGTGATGAAACGCGGATTGTACTACGTTGACAAAACTATGTATTTGGCAGAACTGGAGAAACAGCCGGATACTCAGATATTCATCCGTCCACGGCGCTTCGGCAAGAGCCTTTTCATCAGCATGATGAAGGCATACTATGACAAGGCTAATGTCGACAGGTTTGAAGAGCTGTTCGGCAATCTGTGGATTGGCAAGCACCCCACTTCGCTGCGCAACAAGTACCAGGTGATGTATTTTGACTATTCGAGAGCCGGGGGAAGTTACGAGAAGCTGGAGGAAAACTTCGACACCTACAGTTGCGGACGGCTTGATACCTTTATAGAGCGTTACCGTGATGACTATCCGCAGACTACGGTGGAAAAAGTGTTGAGGTCGAACTCTGCACGCGAAAAGCTAAATCTCATCAACGATGCTGCCCATGAACTCAGTCTGCCGTTGTATCTGATTATCGACGAATACGACAACTTCACTAACATAGTGCTCAATGAGCAGGGCGAGGCTGTGTATCATGCCATCACCCATGCCAGCGGCTTCTACCGTGACTTCTTCAAACTGTTCAAGGGAATGTTTGAGCGTATCTTCCTCACGGGCGTAAGTCCCGTGACGATAGACGACCTCACCAGCGGGTTCAACATAGGGTGGAATCTTTCCACACATCCGGCTCTCGACAAGATGCTCGGCTTCTCCACGGAGGATGTCACCGAGATGTTCAAGTATTACAAGAGCGTTGGGATGTTGCCTGAGAGCAGCGACATCGATGCTATGATTGATGAGATGAAGCCATGGTATGACAACTACTGTTTTGCTGAGACTGCACTGAAAGATGTCAACAGGGTGTTTAACTGCGACATGGTGCTGTATTATCTCCGCAACTATGTCAATTACGGTTGCGGACCAAAAAACATGCTCGATCCTAACACCAAGACTGACTATTCAAAATTGAAAAAGCTGATACAGCTCGACCGTCTTGACGGAGAACGCAAGGGGGTGCTTGCCGATATTATTGCCAACGGACAGATTACAGCCACGCTCTATGAGTCGTTTTCAGCCATGGAGATGACAGAGGCAGAATTTTTCCCGAGCTTGCTGTTCTATTACGGTATGCTGACAATAAAGGGCACAAGGGGCGACAGATTGATTTTGGGCATCCCCAACAACAATGTTCGAAAACAATATTACCAATATCTTCTCAATAATATTGATGAATCCAGTCGTGTGTACCGTAACAAGCTCATCGACTATTTTTACGACATGGCATACGACGGCAAGTGGGAGGAAACTCTGCGCTATATGGCAGACTGTTACAAGAACATGTCGTCGGTGCGCGACAGCATTGAGGGCGAGCGGAATATTCAGGGATTCTTCCTTGCCTATTTCAGCCTTAACGACTATTACTATACAGCTCCCGAACTGGAGCTACAGCATGGCTATTGCGACTTCTTCATGCTGCCAAACCTCACTCATTATCATGCAGCCCACAGCTATATCATCGAGATGAAATACCTGCCAAAGAAAGACTTTGCCGAGAAATCGGAACAGCAGTGGCTTGACGCCGTGGAGCAAATCAAGGGCTATGCTGCTGCCCCGAGGGTGGAAGCCCTGCGGCAAGGCACGCATCTTCACAAGATAGTGATGCAGTTTGCTGGCTGGGAGCTGATGAGGATGGAGGAGATTATAGTAAAATAAATTATGTAATTGCCTGCCTGTCACACCTGAAGGCTAAACACCTCATCGGGAGTGATTATGCTTGCCAACTGTTCCAAATATGTGCCAAGCTGCACATTTGTCTGTCCTATTGTCTCCAGCTTTGCTATAATGTCAGAGTATGAATATATGCCAGTATCGAACACCACGATATTGGTAACGCCTTTCTTAAACACCACATTGTCTACACTGTCATAAACACAGAAGTCGAGTGCCCTCTGCAGCGACACTTCGGAACAGACTTGTTGCATTTTGCTGCTTCCTATATAAATATAATAAGGAGTAAGTGCACGCTTCATCTCAAGACCAATATTGTGTGCAATCATCCGAGGCACCATGCGCAGCATCACAAGCATAGCCTGCACATAGATGGCAATCTTTATAGGTATCGCCATGAGCCATGACAGTCCTCCGTAATGTTTCTTGAAGAAAATCAGCATGGCATTATAGAACACATGGACATAGCGGAATGAGCTTTTGTTGGTGCTTTCACCCTTATAATGAATGATGTCCAGCGGCAGATACCAGTTCTCATATCCAGCCTTGAGCAGACGGTAACTCATGTCAATGTCCTCACCATACATGAAGAAATCCTCGTCAAGCAGTCCTGTCTTATTGAGTGCGGTGTGGCGCATCATGCAGAACGCTCCGCTTATAATCTCTATTCTCTGCGGGGAGTTCCACGGCAAATGACTCATATAATAACGGGAGCTAAAGCCCATAAACTTGCGCATTGCCACCATCGGTGACGGCAGAGCACGGCGCGACTCTGGAGCCACAGTACCGTTGTCGTTGTACATCCTCACTCCCACTCCACCGGCTTTAGGGTGCTCATCCATAAACATCATTGCATTGCGCAGCACGTTCTCACCCACAATGGTGTCGGGATTGAGCAGCAGCACATACTCACCAACGGCACGCCGGATTGCGACATTGTTTCCACGGGCAAATCCCAGATTATGGTTGCTCTCTATCAATTTAACCCATGGGAACATCTTACGAATGTAAGCGCCCGAGCCGTCTTTAGAGTGATTGTCAACTACAAAAACCTCAGCATCGATACCCTTAACGGCACGCCTGACGCTCATCAGGCACTGCGCCACATAGTCCTTGACATTGTAGTTTACAATGACAACCGAGAGTTTCTTAGTCTTCTGCTCCATCGTTCTGAGATTGCTGTTTTGCAGGATATACAAACGCCATGGCAATGAGCGTGATTATAGCCATATAGCCAAAGGTGGCATTCATAAAAAGATAGTAAAGCAGGGTGTTGCCCCACAGCGGAACAATCAGCATTGCCATCCGTATAAGGCTGTAGCGCGACAGCGATGCCGCATCGCAAATCTTTTTGCCTGCCATCTTAAACAGACGCAGTGCAGACGGTATGCTCACAAGCGTGAGCAGCTCCATCACGATGGTGACGATAAATTCTGTACTCTCATAACCGTTGCCGGCAAAGTCGCCGCCCAACAGCATGTCAGTCTCATAAAGTATTGCCACAATCACGGGAATGATTATCATCACCCAAAACAGCATCAAAAGAGTAAATGAATTTACTTCTCTATTTGATTCTTCATTCTTCATTCTTCACTCTTCATTTAACATTACTTTCCTTCAAATTTTATACGGTTAACTATCGACCGTCCCAGCGTCACCTCATCGGTATATTCCAGTTCATTGCCCACACTTATGCCCCGTGCTATGATTGAAATCTTCACGTCAGCGAAAGGCGCCAACTTCCTGAATATGAAGAAGTTTGTGGTATCGCCCTCCATCGTACTGCCAAGGGCGAGTATCACCTCCTTTATGCCTCCTGCCGCCACACGGTCTACAAGCGAGCCTATCTCAAGGTCGCTCGGACCTATGCCGTCCATTGGTGAGATTACTCCGCCAAGCACATGATATACTCCGTTGTACTGCTGCGTGTTCTCCACTGCCATCACGTCCTGCACATTCTCCACCACGCAGATAGTTGAATGGTCGCGCCTCTGGCTTGCGCAGATGCTGCACGTCTCCTTGTCGCTCAGATTATGGCAGGTCTTACAATACACTATCTCGTGGCGCATGGTTCTCACTGCATCGCAAAAGGCATCCACCTGCTGCACATCCTGACGCAACAAATGAAGGGCGAAGCGAAGGGCAGTCTTACGCCCCACCCCCGGTAGTCCCGAAAGCTCTGCCACAGCCTTATCTATAAGCTGCGAGGGAAAATTGTTGTTTGTCATTGTCAGTACCTATGCGGTTATTTCACTCAGTTCCAGCCATCTCATGGTTTTCTCGTCAATCTCTTCGTTGACAGTGTGCAGACGCTTACTTTTCTCCGTCAGCTCGTCCACTCCAAGAGTTCCACCGCACAACAAATCCTCTATTGTTTTCTTCTCGTCCTCAAGGGCAGCGATGTCATTTTCCAACTGCTGAAACTCCAAGCGCTCTTTGTAGGTCATACGACGACGCGTGTCGTTATGATAGTCTGCTTTTGCAGATTTTACGCTGTCCTTCGGCTCACTCTTCTTCTCAGGCTGCGGAGCATTCTCAGGCAGGCGGCTCCACTCACGATACTGGGTATAGTTACCTGGGAAATCCTGTATGTTGCCGTTGCCATGGAACACCAGCAGATGGTCTACCACCTTATCCATGAAGTAGCGGTCGTGGCTTACAATAATCACGCATCCGGGGAAGTTCTGCAGATATTCCTCAAGTATCTGTAGCGTCACGATATCAAGATCGTTGGTAGGCTCGTCGAGCACAAGGAAGTTGGGGTTCTGCATAAGCACCGTGCAGAGATAAAGCTTACGGCGCTCACCGCCGCTGAGCTTTGCCACATAGTCGTGCTGCTGCTCGGGAGTGAACAGGAAATACTGCAGAAACTGTCCTGCCGACATGTGTTTGCCGCCGCCCATGTCTATATAGTCGGCTATCTTGGTGATGATGTCTATCACCTTGTCGTTTTCGTTGAACTTCAGTCCCTCCTGCGAGAAATAGCCGAACTTCACAGTGTCGCCGATCACAATGCGCCCGCTGTCGGGCTTCTCCTGTGACAGCAGCATCTTCACGAATGTCGATTTGCCTGTACCGTTGCTGCCCACTATTCCCATCTTCTCATAACGTGAGAAGTTATAATAGAAATCTTGCATTATCACGCAGTCGTCGCCAAACTTCTTGCTGATATACTGACACTCGAAAATCTTGCTGCCTATGTAGACATTTGAGTTTTTCAGGCGCATCTGCCTCTCCTCCATACGCTGCTTTGCCACACGCTCCAGCTCGTAGAAAGCTTCCTCACGGTAGCGTGCCTTATGTCCGCGTGCCTGCGGCATACGGCGCATCCACTCCAGCTCAGTGCGGTAGAGATTGTTGGCGCGGGCTATCTCGGCACGTTTGGCGTCTATCCGTTCCTGACGCTTCTCCAGATAGTAGCTGTAATTGCCGCGATAAGTGTACATGGTCTTGTCGTCAAGCTCAAGTATCACACTGCACACACGGTCAAGAAACAAACGGTCGTGAGTCACCATCAGCAGTGTCTTGTTGCCACGTGTTAGGAATCCCTCCAGCCATTCTATCATCTCAAGGTCAAGATGGTTGGTTGGCTCGTCGAGTATCAGCAAATCGGGCTCGGTTATCAGCACATTGGCAAGAGCCACGCGCTTCTGCTGTCCTCCGCTCAACTGTCTCATAGGCTGGTTGAGGTCGCGTATTTTCAGCTGTGTCAATATCTGCTTTGCCCTGAGCACTAATTCGTCATTGCCCTTATGGTTGAAACAGGCGTCAAGCACAGTGTCGCTGTCACTGAACACAGGAGCCTGCTCAAGCATGCCCACACGTATGTCGCGGCGGTATATTATGTCGCCGTTGTCCTTGCCCTCTTTTCCCGAAAGGACATTCAGCAGTGTCGACTTGCCCGTGCCGTTCTTGGCTATCAGCCCCACACGCTGTCCTTTTGCCACCGAGAAGCTTATGTCCTCAAACAGCACCAGCGCACCAAACCGTTTGGTAAGGTGCTGCACGTCAAGATACGGATTTTCCTTCGCCATATCCTACAGTGTCTTGTTTATTGAGTCTATATAGTCAAGCACCTCGTCGCGCCCCTGCTTCTTCTCACTGCTTGTCACCATTATCGGCGGCAGCTCCTCCCATGTCTCCAGCAGCTTCTTCTTGTATGCCTCCACGTTGATACGCGCCTTAGGCACACTCACTTTGTCAGCCTTGGTGAAGATGATTGTAAACGGCACACTGCTCTGCCCCAGCCATTCAATAAACTCAAGGTCCACCTTCTGCGGCTCCAGCCTTATGTCTACAAGCACAAACACATTCACCAGCTGTTCTCTCTGCAATATATAGCCGCGTATCATCTGGTCGAGCCTTGCTATCTCCTTTTTCGACCGCTTTGCAAAACCATAGCCTGGAAGGTCAACCAAGTACCATTCCTTGTTTATTATAAAATGATTTATCAGCAGGGTCTTTCCTGGTGTGGCTGAGGTCTTCGCCAGCCTTTTATTGTTGCAAAGCATATTAATCAGACTCGACTTGCCCACATTTGAGCGTCCGATAAAAGCATATTCAGGCTTAACATCCGCAGGACATTGCGACACCATCGGGGCACTGATTACAAACTCCGCTTGCTTTATTTCCATTATTCTATTTATCTTTTTAATTTTATACTCTTTTTCTCCTATACCTTATTATATATTAGGAGTAATCTCAATTTTTGTGCAAAGTTACAGCAAATCGAGAGTAGAACAAAATATAAAACAAAGTTTTAATATTTTTTATGCCGAGATGCAGCGTAACTTATTTAAAATTACGAATAAGCGAGTACAGAGCAAAATAAAAAGAGTATTTTTAATGTTTTTTTTATTTTGCTCTGTCGAGCGGAAGTAATTTCTGTAAAATGACAATAAGCGAGTAGATATTCATATTTATGTCGAGCAGGAGTAATTTCTTCAAGAATTACGATGAAATTAGGGAAAAACAAAATAAAATGCTATTTTTTTGCGAAAAAATTTGGTGGTTACAAAAAAAGTTCGTACCTTTGCACTCGCAAAACAGAAATGACAGTTTTGGTGCGTTAGTTCAGCTGGTTAGAATGCCTGCCTGTCACGCAGGAGGTCACGGGTTCGAGTCCCGTACGCACCGCAAAAAGAGGATGCTTCGGCATTCTTTTTTGTTTCTTTTAAGACTATAAATTCTCCTATATCAATTCTATTCTTATCTGCCGGTTAATCTTCATGCACAGCTGCAGCCTGAATTAGTGATGCATGTTTTATTTAATGTTTTTTCGCGGAAAATCTATCATCTATCACTCGTTTTGTTGCAATTGTCTTATAGTGAGCTTGTTGTAAATTCATATTAATCCCAAAATACATTTTATTTATCACTAATCTATCACCAATCTATCATCTTTTTAGCTAAAAATAGCATTTTTTGATGAAATCACTGTAATAAAACAGCTACAATCCGTTATTTTTTGCCTTTTTAAGGCGAATTTTTGTGCAAAATTCGCCTTAAGTTGCAAAAAAAATCATTCATCCCTATTAACTTGTGTTTCAGACAAACGTATGAAACGCATCATTCCAAATATATGAAACATATCTTTATTTCTTGTTTTTAACTTTTTATATACGGATTTGCTTTTTAGTATATGGGTGACAGATAAAAATCTATCACTTATCTATCACCCTCATTCTTAGTTTGTAATCATTTGAAAACATGACAGTTAAGATTTAGAAGGTGATAGATGATAGATTTTTTGCGAAAAAACTTTTTCACTAAAACAGAAGATGGTATTTATGACACTATCGTTTTGTAAATTCATTGTATTTGTACGTTAAAAAAGAGAAAATGTTTTGTCGTATAGGAAAATCTTTGTATTTTTGCTGCGTAAATTAAAAACAAAAAATCATTGTTTATTGCTTTATGACAGAAAAAGCAGAATATTTCCACCAGTTTTGCAGAAAAACATCAAGGAGGAGGTGGTGGAAACTGTGTGAAACCGCAGTGACGGGAACAAAGAAATGATGGTTTTGAATGTGCAAATGGCTGATTGGCATCTCTTTTGCTTACTAACAAAACATCTTTTGCTGCCTAAGCCATCACATTTCGCAAATTAACAAAAGAAGATGCGCGGATGAACAAACAGACATACAGCCGCTAAACTTCAAATTAAAGATAAGCATTAAATGACTAAAGATACATTTTGCATAAAATAACAACAATATTAAAGATAAAACAAAATAAAGATAAAAAGGAACAATGAGAAAGATAGAGATTAAAGACCTCAACGACAATTTCTTTGAGGCAATAGGAAAAGAGTGGATGCTGGTGACGGCTGGTGATAAGGACAACTTCAACCTAATGACGGCATCGTGGGGCGGCATCGGCTGGCTGTGGAACAAGCCCGTGGCATTTGTGTTCATACGCCCCGAGCGCCACACCTTCCAGTTCAGCGAACAGAGCGAACGCATGACACTATCGTTCCTCGGTATGGACAAGGAGGCAAGGGAGATATACAAGGTGTGCGGTTCAAAATCAGGACGCGACATAAACAAGGTTGAGGCGTGCGGACTGAAGGTTGTGCCAACCGAGCAGGGAGACGTGACCTACGACGGAGCACGGCTGACATTAGTGGGCAGAAAGCTTTATGCCGATGACCTGAAACCTGAATGCTTTATGAATGCGGACACACGTGAGAAATGGTACCGCAGCATCGAGAACGACAGCAATGCCGACAAGGGCATAACCAACGGCTACCACAAGATGTACGTCATTGAGATAACAGAAGCGTATGTGAATGACTGAAAAAGACTGATTGGCATACATCACAATAGAACTGTAAATGACCGAAAAAGCCAAACGGACATACATAGCTATTGACCTGAAATCGTTCTACTCTTCAGTGGAATGCGCAGAACGTGGGCTCGATCCTCTCAACACCAACCTCGTGGTTGCCGATGTGAGCAGGACCGACAAGACCATCTGTCTGGCTGTGTCGCCGTCGCTCAAGGCTTACGGCATTGGCGGAAGAGCGCGCCTGTTTGAAGTAAAGCAGCGGATAAACGAGGTTAACCATTTACGGAAAAGGCAGTTACCTCAGCATAGTTTTACAGGAAAATCGGTGCATGACAACGAGCTGAAAGCACACGGCGACTGGGCGGTGGACTTTATTGCCGCCCCGCCGCGCATGGCTTTATATCTGAAATACAGTCACAAAATAAACAGCATTTATCTGAAATATGTGGCTCCCGAAGACCTCCACTCCTACTCTATTGACGAGGTGTTTATGGACGTGACCGACTATATGGAAAGCTACAGTATGACCGCCCATGAACTGACAAGAAAGATAATACGCCACGTGCTGGACGAGACAGGCATCACAGCCACCGCAGGCATCGGCACCAACATGTATCTGGCAAAAGTGGCGATGGACATTGTAGCAAAACATATACCTGCCGACAAGGACGGAGTGCGCATTGCCGAGCTTGACGAGATGAGTTACCGCCGTAAGCTGTGGGCACATAAGCCCATGACCGACTTCTGGCGTTTCGGGACAGGCACAGTGCAGCATCTGGCAATGTACGGCATAACCACCATGGGGCAGTTGGCGCGCTATTCGCTCACACACGAGTATCAGCTCTACAAGATGTTCGGGGTGAACGCCGAATGGATTATTGACCACGCCTGGGGATGGGAGCCATGCACGATGAAGGCAATAAAGGAATACCGCCCCAAGACCAACTCGCTGAGCAACGGACAGGTGCTCTCCTGCCCCTACACGGCAAAGAAAGCAATGGTTGTGGTAAAGGAAATGGCTGATGCCATGGCGCTGCGGCTTGTCGACAAGCGTTTGGTGACAGACCACGTGACACTTCACATCGGCTACGACCATAAAAGCCTCGCCGTGCTCGACATAGGCAAACGCTACGCCGGTCCCACAAAATGCGACTTCTACGGCAGAACTGTGCCAAAGTCTGCCCACGGCAACGCACGGCTGCCGCGCCACACATCGTCATCACGGCTGATAACACAGGCGGTAATGGAAATATTTGAGCAAAAGGTAAACAAAGACCTGTTCGTACACCGCATCAACATAACCGCCGGCAACGTGATACCCGAAAACAGCGTGAGAGAACACAGCGCCGTACAACTCGACCTGTTCACTGACTACGAGGAGCTGTACCGCCGGCAACAGCAGGAAAACCAGGCTCTTGCCAAAGAGCGGACAATACAGGAGACCATGCTTCAAATAAAAAAGAGATTCGGCAAGAACTCCATTCTCAGGGGACTAAATTTCGACGAAGGGGCAACAGCCAAAGAGCGCAATCAGACAATTGGAGGACACAAGGCATGAACACGACGCAGGACTACGACGACATTATCAATCTGCCGCATCCCGAACCGCAGGCTCATGCGCGTATGCCGCTGACGGCACGCGCCGCCCAGTTCATGCCATTTGCGGCACTGAAGGGCGATAATGACAGTGAGGAAGACATTCCTGACGATTCAAAAGATGATTATAACTTTTAAAAACAATAACACTACTGTCCCGTTAAAAGTGG
>ENA-OYXU01000366-OYXU01000366.1-human-gut-metagenome-genome-assembly--contig:-NODE-366-length-18758-cov-5.648933_pt1 | contig 18758 bp, 12 predicted proteins | sample MGYA00243243_ERZ653435 | MGnify/ENA primary metagenome ERZ653435 (study PRJEB26926, sample SAMN06165113) | human gut metagenome | biome: ENVO:00009003; feature: ENVO:2100002; material: ENVO:00002003... | reverse complement strand
CGAGATGCAGCGTAGTCTCGTGGGCTCGGAGATGTGTATAAGAGACAGCATAGAAATAGAGGCCAAAGAGATAATGAAGTTCAAGAAAGAACTCTATACCATCATATCAAATCACTCACATACCCCCTATGACAAGGTGTGGAACGACTCCGACCGCAACTACTGGATGACGGCAGACGAGGCCAAGGAGTACGGGATGATTGACAATGTGTTGACCAGGAAAAAGTAAGAAGTGGTGGCGATGAAGAAAGTGTGCAGCTTCTGCGGCCGTGGAGAGAAAGAAGTGAACGTGCTCATCACGGGTCTCAACGGATTTATCTGTGAGGATTGTACCGCACAGGCTTACCAGATAATACAGTCTGCCGGTTTTGCGGAACAGACAGGAAAAACGGACGGCAACGAAAAGTTCAAGGTGAAGAAAGTGCCCAAGCCGAAAGAGATAAAGACCTACCTCGATGAATATATCATCGGGCAGGACGAGGCCAAGCGGTTTCTCTCGGTGGCAGTATACAACCATTACAAACGCCTGCAGCAACCTGCCGATGACAACGGCGTGGAGATAGAGAAGAGCAATATAATAATGGTGGGAAGCACCGGTACGGGAAAGACCCTGCTGGCACGCACCATAGCCAAATTGCTTGATGTGCCGTTCACCATTGTAGACGCTACGGTGTTCACCGAAGCCGGATATGTGGGTGAGGATGTGGAGAGCATCCTGTCACGCCTGCTTCAGGTGGCCGACTATGATGTTGCAGCCGCCGAGCGCGGTATAGTATTCATTGACGAAATTGACAAGATAGCCCGCAAGAGCGACAATCCGTCAATCACGCGCGACGTGAGCGGCGAAGGTGTACAGCAGGGACTGCTCAAACTGCTTGAAGGCACAATCGTCAATGTGCCGCCAAAGGGCGGCCGCAAGCATCCCGATCAGGACTACATACATGTGGACACAAGGAACATACTGTTCATCTGCGGCGGTGCTTTCGACGGCATTGAACGCAAGATAGCCCAGCGCATGAACACCCACGTGGTGGGTTACAATTCGGTGCAGAGTGTGCGCAAGATAGACAAGGGAGACCTCATGCAGTACATCCTGCCACAAGACCTGAAGTCGTTCGGACTGATACCCGAAATCATCGGCCGTCTGCCGGTGCTCACATATCTCAAGCCGCTTGACCGCGAGGCTTTGGCCAAGATTTTGTCGGAGCCCAAGAATTCCATCATCAAGCAGTATGTCAAACTGTTTGAGATGGACGGTGTAAAGCTCACATTCAGTGACGAGGCGCTGAATCTTGTGGTAGACAAGGCTGTTGAGTATAAATTGGGAGCGCGCGGACTGCGTTCGATCGTTGAAAGCATAATGACCGATGCCATGTTTGAGATACCGTCGAAAAAGGTCAAGTCATTTGAAGTAACTCTCGACTATGCCCGTAGGCAGCTCGACAAATCCTATCTTCATAAGTTGGAGGCATAAACAATAAATATCTATATATCACGAAATATGGCAGATAAAGTGAATCTCACGGAATCTCTGAAGAGATATTTTGGCTTTGACAAGTTCAAAGGTGATCAGGAAGCCATAATAAGGAATGTCCTTGCCGGCAAAGACACGTTCGTACTCATGCCCACCGGCGGAGGCAAGTCTCTCTGTTATCAGTTGCCGTCATTGCTGATGGAAGGCACGGCGATTGTCATCTCGCCGCTGATTGCCCTGATGAAGAATCAGGTGGATGCCATCAGCAGCCTGTGCGAGACAGAAGGCGTGGCTCATTATCTGAACTCGTCGCTCAACAAGGCTGCCATCGATCAGGTTAAAAACGACATACGTGCCGGACACACCAAGCTGCTTTATGTGGCTCCGGAGTCACTGACCAAAGAGGACAACGTTGAATTTCTCAAGACCGTGAAGATTTCTTTCTATGCCATTGACGAGGCTCACTGCATATCGGAATGGGGGCACGACTTCCGTCCGGAATACCGGCGCATACGCCCCATCATCAACGAAATAGGCATTGCACCTGTCATTGCCCTTACTGCAACGGCCACTGACAAGGTGCGCACGGACATAAAGAAAAACCTCGGCATGCCCGATGCCATGGAGTTCAAGAGTTCGTTCAACCGTCCCAACCTCTATTACGAGGTGCGTCCGAAGACCAAGAATGTGGATAAGGACATCATCAAGTTTATCAAGCTGCATCCCGGAAAGAGCGGCATAATCTATTGCCTCTCACGCAAGAAGGTGGAGGAACTGGCCGCGATACTCCGCGCCAACGAGATAAAGGCTGCGGCATATCATGCCGGACTCGATTCTTCCACACGCTCGCAGACACAGGATGACTTCCTGATGGAGAAAATTGATGTAATTGTGGCTACAATAGCCTTCGGCATGGGCATAGACAAGCCTGACGTGCGTTTCGTGATACATTATGACATACCCAAAAGTCTTGAAGGCTACTATCAGGAGACCGGACGTGCCGGACGCGACGGCGGCGAGGGGCTTTGCATCACGTTCTACTCCCACAAGGACCTGCAGAAACTCGATAAATTTATGGAAGGCAAGCCCGTGGCCGAGCAGGACATAGGGCGGCAACTGCTTCAGGAGACAGCGGCATATGCCGAGACATCGGTGTGCCGCAGAAAGATGTTGCTACACTATTTCGGCGAGGTGTACGATGCCGACAACTGCGGCAACTGCGACAACTGCCAACACCCCAAGGAGAAAATCAAGGCCGAAAACCAGTTGCAGACAACTCTTAAAGCCATTGTTGCCGTCAAGGAAAACTTCCGGTCGGACTATGTGATTGATTTCATAACCGGACGTGAGACGGATGAGATTTTGGCTCATAAGCATAATACCCTCGAAGAGTTTGGGTCGGGTGAAGATGAAGACGAGAAGATATGGAATCCGCTTATCCGGCAAGCACTTATCGCCGGTTACATAAAGAAGGATGTCGAGAACTACGGTTTGCTGAAAATAACACCTGATGGTAAGAAATTTATGAAAAAAGTAGAACCGTTTATGATTGTAATGGATAAAGATTTTAACGAAGACGATGATATGATGATGGAGCATGAAGTGGGTACAAGTGCGCTTGACCCCATGCTCAACTCGATGCTGAGAGATTTGCGCAAGAAAGTCTCGAAGAAGATGGAACGCCCGCCGTACGTAATATTCCAGGACGTATCGCTGGAACAGATGGCCACCGACTATCCCGTGACACTCGACGAACTGAAAAACATACAGGGCGTGGGCGAGGGCAAGATAAAGCAACCTTATGCCAAGCAGTTCGTAGATTTGATAAAGCGTTATTGCGACGAGAACGACATCGTGCGTCAGGCCGACTTGCGTGTGCGTACAGTTGCCAAGAAGTCGGTGCTGAAGGTGAGCATCATCCAGAGCATCGACCGCCAGATAGCTCTTGACGACATCGCCAACGCCAAGGGAATAGAGTTTGAAGAACTGCTCGACGAGGTGGAAGCCATCGTTTATTCCGGCACAAAACTCAACATTGACTATTTCCTGGAAGACGTGATGGACGAAGACCATGTTGACGATATCTATGATTATTTCCAGAACTCGGAGACCGATGATTTGGAGACGGCCATAGATGAATTGGGCGAGGAATATTCGGAAGATGAGATACGCCTCGTACGCATCAAGTTCATATCGGAGATGGCCAACTGATACATGTTCGGTCCGTCTTGGAAACAGCCGGCAGAAACATCGGTTTGTTCCAAATACATAAAAAAGCGGAGACACAAAGTATGATATCGCTTTGTGTCTCCGCTTTTTTTATGTGCCGCCGGATGATGATTATACACCCTTTTGGGCCTCTCACATGATGTTCTGTAACAATAAGAGAAGTATATGAAACAAAAAGGAACGGGGAATAAGGCGAATTTGCTTAATTTTGCAACAAGTCAACATTATGTCCTTGAATTGGAAATGCGCAAAAGTCGGGCGTTAATCCGCATGGAATTGAACGGTAGTCCACAAAGGGAATGTGACAGAAAACAAATAAAATTAATAGACAATGAACATCAAAGTATTGCTAACCGTAATGTTGTCATGTGCCTCCGCAATGCCGGGCATGGCGCAGACAGCCAATTACAAGTATTTCAAGTACACCGGAAACGACGCGCGGTTCGACAAGAGCTACGACGCCACCCGCCAGTATCTCAACCCAATCATTGCCGGATTCGCCCCCGACCCGAGCATCTGCCGCAAGGGCGACACATATTACATGGTGAATTCATCGTTCACCTTCTTTCCGGGCGTGCCCATCTACACGAGCAAGAACCTCACCGAATGGCAGCATCTGGGCTATGTGCTCGACCGCGAGAGCCAGGTGCCACTGGCCGGACAGAACGTGAGCGGCGGAATATTCGCTCCGGCGATATCATACAACGAAAAGAACAAAACGTTCTACATGATAACCACCAATGTGGGCGCGGGCAACTTCTATGTGAAGACACAAGACCCGGCAAAGGGATGGAGCGAGCCGGTATACCTGAGCGGCGTGGGCGGCATAGACCCCTCGTTCTTCTTCGACAAGGACGGATGCGGATACATCGTCAACAACGACGCGCCATCGGGACACCCCCGCTACGAGGGCGAGCGCAGTATATGGATTCACCGGTTCGACGTGAAGGGCGACAGCCTTGTCGGCGAAGCAAAGGAAATATTGCGCGGAGGTACGCACGTGCAGGAGAACCCAATATGGATAGAGGGACCGCATCTGTTCCGTGTGGGCAAGTGGTATTATCTGATGTGTGCCGAGGGCGGCACATGCGACCAGCATTCTGAGGTCATCCTGCGTGCGAAGAATCCCATGGGACCATGGGAGGAGTACACCGAAGGCAATCCCATCCTGACGCAGCGCACGGGTCTCGACCCCAAACGCCCTGACATCGTTACGAGTGCCGGACACGCCGACATCGTGCAGACACCCAAAGGCGACTGGTATGCCGTATTTCTCGCCTGCCGTCCCTACGAGGGCGACTTCTACAACACCGGACGCGACACTTACATGCTGCCCGTGACGTGGAAAAACGGCTGGCCTGTGATTCTGGAAAAAGGCAAGGCCGTACCAACCGTTGCAGACAGTCCGAAGGAATACGCCGGACAGCCCCGCACAACGGAGAACCTCATGACAGGAAACTTCTCGTACACCGACCGCTTCGATGGCGGCAAGCTCAACCTGCGGTGGAACTTCCTGCGTCAGGAGAAACCATTCTACAAGCTTGGCACCGGCGGGCTCACCATCACCCCGATGGGCGGCAACATCTACCGCCGCGACCCAATGTCGGCACTGTTCTGCCACCAGCAGCACACCTACTTCGAGGCAGAGACAGAGCTTGCCTACACACCGCGTACGGAAAACGACCTTGCCGGACTGGCACTGTTGCAGAATGAGGAATACAACTTCGTCTTCGGCAAGACGATTGTTGGCGGCAGGGTGGCCCTGACGCTGAGACGCGCCGAGAAGACCGTGGTTGAAGTGGGTACGGTCTTCCTCACTGAGGATGAGGCCGCACGCCCGCTGCGTCTGAAAGTGGTAGGCCGCGGACGCTATTACGACTTCCTCTATGCCACAGACGACAGCGACTGGAATATAGTTGCGCGCGGCGTGGATGCAGTCAACCTGAGCACCAACCGCTCCGGCGGATTTATCGGAGCCTGCATAGGTCTCTACGCCACGACGGCGGCCGGCCTCCAATAATGATTATGCCCTTTCTTTAGATAATGTAGTCTTTGTGTATACGGGATTACTCGGATGCCTCGCGGAATCTCTCCAGCAGCCATTGCTTTTGTTCGGCGAGCGTCATGTGACTGTTGTCGAGTTCTATTGCATCGGCGGCCTTGGCCAGGGGAGACACTTCGCGGTGGGAGTCTATATAGTCACGCTCTTCCACGTTGTGCAGGATGCTGTCAAAATCGGCCTCCATACCCTTGGCCTTCAGTTCGTCGTAACGTCGTTGGGCACGCACACGTGCATCGGCAATGACATAAATCTTCAGTTCGGCATCGGGAAATACCGTCGTGCCGATGTCGCGGCCGTCCATCACAATGCCTTTCTCCCTGCCCATGCGCCGCTGCTGCTCCACGAGCGCGCGGCGCACGAACGGCAGGGCGGCAATGGGGCTTACACGTGTTGACACCTCCATCGTCCTGATGTCGTGCTCTACGTTCTCTCCGTTGAGGCAGGCTTCGGGCAGACCTGTGCCGGGGTTAAGGCGGAACGATATCACTATCTGCGGCATACGTCGCTCCAGTTCAGACGTATCGATATTGTTGTCGTTGTCAAACAGGCCGTTGCGCAGCGCATAAAGTGTAACGCAGCGGTACATCGCTCCGGTGTCTACATAAATGTACCCCACCTCACGTGCCAAATCTTTAGCCATCGTGCTCTTGCCGCACGATGAAAATCCGTCGATTGCTATGGTGATCTTTTTCATATTTCTGTATTTTATTTTTATATCACTGATTGTGTCACTAAAGAAAATTCCGGCACAAAATTAGCCATTTTTTCTGTGATAACTAAATCTCCGACAACGTTTTTACCTATTATACCATATTTCATTTCCATACCATTCTGCATCTATAAAATCACGACATTCTTACACTTTCATGCGTTTTACCCGAAAAGACAAACATATTATAATGTTTTTATATCAAAACATGCACATCTCTTACTTTCCGTTTGTCGGCACCAAGATTTTCCATACAGGATATTGCGCAAACGAAACGAAAAGAATACCTTTGCAGCCAGGTTTATTGCAAGACAAATGATACAGATTCATCAACACAACGTATGGAAACAAAATATATCTTCATTACAGGAGGCGTAACCTCGTCACTCGGCAAAGGCATCATCTCGGCATCGCTGGGAAAACTGTTGCAAGCACGTGGCTACAGTATTACAATCCAAAAGTTTGATCCTTATATCAATATCGATCCGGGAACACTCAACCCTTATGAACACGGCGAATGTTATGTAACGGCAGACGGCATGGAAACCGACCTCGACTTGGGACACTATGAGCGGTTTACTGGCATAGAGACCACCCGTGACAACAGTGTGACCACCGGACGTATATACCAAAGCGTGATAGAGCGCGAGCGTCGCGGAGACTATCTCGGCAAGACCATTCAGGTTGTCCCGCACATCACGGATGAGATAAAGCGCAGGATTCTGCTCAACGCCACCAAACGGCCGCTTGATTTCGTAATTACCGAGATAGGCGGCACTATCGGTGACATCGAGAGCCAGCCGTTTCTGGAGGCCATAAGACAGTTGCGCTGGGAACTGGGGCCACAGAGTGCACTTAATGTACACCTTACCTATATTCCTTATCTGGCGGCAGCCGGTGAACTGAAGACAAAGCCCACGCAGACCAGTGTGAAACAACTGCAAGGTTTCGGTATTCAGCCGGAAGTGCTGGTGTTGCGTACCGAGCATCCGTTAAGTGACGATTTGAGGGCAAAGGTCGCTCATTTCTGCAACGTTGATATACCTGCGGTCATTCAGAGCCAAGACCTGCCAAGTATATACGAAGTGCCAGTGAACATGCAGCGACAGGGCCTTGACGCCATTTGTCTCAAGAAAATGGGAGTGTCCCCAGGCGAGACTCCCGAGCTGGGACCATGGCGCGACTTCCTCGACCGCAGGAAAAAGGCCGTCAAGGAGATACGGATAGCACTTGTGGGCAAATATGACTTGCAAGACGCCTACAAAAGCATACTCGAAAGCCTTGCACATGCCGGAACGTACAACGACCGCAAGGTAAAACCGATATTCATCAACAGCGAAGACATTACCCATGACAATGTAGCGGAGAAACTCGGCGGGATGTCAGGCATAGTCATCTGTCCGGGCTTCGGCAGCCGTGGCATTGACGGCAAAATCATCGCCGCCGGATATGGCCGCACCAACGACATCCCCACCCTTGGAATATGTCTCGGCATGCAGATGATGGTGATAGAGTTTGCACGGAATGTCATTGGCTGGAAAGACGCCGACAGCAGCGAGATGGATGCAACGACCACACACAATGTCATAGACATGATGGAGGAACAGAAAGACATAACGCAGATGGGTGGTACCATGCGTCTCGGCAGTTACGAGTGTGCGGTTGCAGAAGGCAGCCGCACATGGGACGCTTACGGAAGACAGAGCCTCATCTGCGAACGCCACCGCCACCGCTATGAATTCAACAGCAAGTACAGGGCCGAATATGAAGAGCATGGAATGAAATGTGCAGGCGTCAATCCTGATTCCGGCCTTGTGGAAATAGTGGAGATACCAACACTAAGATGGTACATCGGCACACAGTTCCATCCGGAATATTCCTCTACGGTGCTTCATCCGCATCCATTGTTCATGTCATTCATCAAAGCAAGTATCAGCTATGGAGCAACTGAAGCATGAGTGCGGCGTGGCAATGATCCGCCTGCTGAAGCCACTGGCGTACTACGAGAAGAAATACGGCACAGGCCGTTACGGACTGGAGAAACTGTATCTGATGATGGAGAAGCAGCACAACCGCGGACAGGAAGGTGCCGGCATGGCATGTGTCAATCTTGAAGCACCTGCCGGCAGCGAATATATGTTCCGCGAACGGGCCGAAGGCAATAATGCCATCACCGAGATATTCAAACGTGTGACCGACTCCTTTACCGGACATCTCTATATGGGACACCTGCGTTATTCCACGACAGGCAGAAGCGGTCTGCAGTATGTCCATCCTTTTTTACGCCGCAACAACTGGAGGGCCAAGAACCTCTGCCTCTGCGGCAACTTCAACATGACAAATGTAGACGAGGTGTTTGATGTCATCACCGCAACGGGACAGCATCCGCGCATCTACAGCGACACTTACATAATGCTTGAGCTTATGGGGCACCGTCTGGATCGCGAAAACGAGCGTCTCTACAACATCGCGGCAGAGAAAGGACTAACGGGTACCGGCATCACCGACTTCATTGAAGACAACATCGACATTGTCAATGTACTGCGCACATCCACCCCCATGTTTGACGGTGGTTATGTGCTCTGCGGAATAACCGGCAGCGGCGAGATGTTTGCCATGCGCGACCCTTGGGGCATACGTCCCGCTTTTTGGTATCATGACGATGAGGTGCTGGTGGTGGCATCAGAACGTCCGGTCATACAGACCACCTTCGATGTCCCCGCATCACACATCCATGAACTGCATGCTGGCGAAGCTCTTGCCGTCAGCAAAGACAGGACGCTCAGTCTGACTCAGGTCATAGCCCCCAAGGGCAACCATGCCTGCTCGTTCGAGCGCATCTACTTCAGCCGCGGCTCCGACTGCGACATATACCGGGAACGCAAGAATTTGGGCGAACAGCTGACACCGGCCATCATGAAAGCCATAGACGGTGATGTGGCGCATACTGTGTTATCCTATATCCCCAACACGGCGGAGGTGGCTTTCTACGGTATGGTGGAGGGTATGCGCCGCCTTGACAACAATATCAGGACGGAGAAGGTGGTATGGAAGGACATCAAGCTGCGCACATTCATCGCCGAAGGAACGGAGCGTAACGACCTTGCCGCACACGTATATGATGTATCCTACGGTTCGCTGCGCCCGTATGAGGACAATCTCGTCATCATAGACGATTCCATCGTACGGGGGACAACACTGAAAGAAAGCATATTCAAAATACTCGACCGTCTGCATCCGAAGAAGATAATCATGGTAAGCAGCTCGCCGCAGATACGCTATCCCGACTACTACGGCATCGACATGTCACGTCTGGACGAACTCTGCGCCTTTCGTGCCGCCGTCGCCCTCATTGAGGAACGGGGCATGGAGCAGCTGCTTGACGACACGTACAGGACATGTAAGGAGGAAAATGTCACGGAAAACATGGTACGGTACGTTTATGAGCCGTTTTCTGTGGAGGAAATCAACCGCAAAATAGTGGAGATGCTGCGACCGAAGGGTATGAATGTGCCCATCGAACTGGTATTCCAAAGCATCGAAGGACTGCATAAAGCCTGCCCCAACCATCCAGGCGACTGGTATTTTACGGGACACTATCCCACACCGGGCGGTATACGCATGGCCAATAAGGCGTTTGTAGATTATATGGAAAACAGATTTACAACGAATACGTTACGTTAAACAGCAGTGACGTTGATGACACATGATATTTGGCATAAGCCACCTGCAACTTGAAACGTTCAAGTTGCAGGCCGGCACCAAATGACAGTCCTGCGCCATGACTGCCCTCCCCCTCTTCCTCCGGCACTTTCATCTCCTTCACACGACGGAAGTTATATCCACCGCCAATGTAAATGTTGCTTGAAATCAGAATGTCGGCCCCCACTACAAAGTGGTCGGCAAGACGTCCCTCCCAGTTGTTCAGCCCCGTCATCGTAGCAGAGAAACGCAACGGCGCATTGCCGAGTTTCTTGCTCACGCCGATTTGCAAGTCGAGCGGAATCTTTTCGAAGTCATCGTCAAAAGCCTTTATCTGTCCGCCGAGGTTGCGTGCCACGGCCGACACCGACAGGTCGTTTTCTGGCGAATAATAATTCAGTCCCAGGTCGACACCTACAGCCACCGAACTGTATCCGCCGATGCTTGACGTGATGAACTTTGCCGTCACGCCTCCGGCCAGATATTCACTCAGAGTGTATGCGAACGTTCCTCCCACCATAATATCCTTGGCCGAAAACGTACCCGTCTGTATATTGTCGGGCGTCATCTCCTTCATCGTCCCATAATCCATATACTGCGCCATCACACCCCAGGTCGCTTTCTCTCCGGCCGTCTTCACAAACGAGGCACTGGCCGTCTTCACGCCCTCCATATATGTCATATAGTTCAGGTTGATCGACTTGTCACTGACAGAGGTTATAAGCGACGGGTTGTGAAATATCATCGTAGGGTCATCTTCTATTATCGTGATGTTGTCACCACCCAATGCCGCGGCATGAGCACTCACAGGCAGTCTCAGAAAATTGTAATCGGTACGGCTCTCCTGTGCTTGTGTCATGACGGAAAACAAAGTGAAAAATATGGCCAAAACAACTTTTTTCATCTATTTAAACTATTTTGTCGGCAAAGATACGCCTTTTTTCAAATATCTGCGCTAATTTTGTAGCAGCAAATCGTTATATTCACAATATTATAACGCAAATTACCGGTGAATATTATAAAGTGAATGGAGATTAAAAAGAGTAAAAAGGCCGATTTGGAAGACAAGAGGACCACGAGGTTTCTCCTGTCGCTTACTGTGGTGCTGACAACTCTTTTTGTCGCTTTCGAATATTCTGCCGATGACAGCGGTACGATAGACACCGATTTGAGCATGCTTGACAACCTGCACCGCAAGGATGACATGATACCATTGGCACTTCCCGTACCAGTCAAAATGCCCGAGGCCCGTCATGAGCAGTCGGTGGCCGACCGCCTGAAAGTTCAGAATGACAACATGGAAGTGGCAATGCCCGACGAGAGGGGGCGCGACACCGACGGTGATGCCGACAAGCTGTTGGAGATGACGAAATTCGAGCCGCCGCGTCCTGACGATGCCAAAGAGATGCCGCCGATACTCAACCCCGAACTTAAAGACAATCCGCTCAACTTCCGCATCGTCGAACAGCTGCCGGAGTTTCCCGGCGGCCCCGTGGAGTTTATGCGGTGGCTCACGCGCAATCTCAAATATCCCGAGTCGGCGCGACGGCGCAGGGTGCAGGGCAAGGTGATGGTACAGTTTGTCGTGGGCACCGACGGCAGTATCTCCGACTTGAAAATAGTGACCTCGCTCGAACCGAATTGCGACCGCGAGGTGCTGCGCGTATTGCGGACGATGCCGGCATGGAAAGCCGGCATGCAGAACGACAAGCCCTGCCGCACGATGGTACGCATACCGGTAGTGTTCAAGTTGTAGACAATAATAACATTTTATTTATTCATAAATCTTAAAAGACATGTTGACACCAAAGGAAATCCTGAACAAGGTGAACGAGTTTATCGATGGTCTGACATACGACCGTAAACCGGAGTCCATATACGAACCCATCAGATACGTGCTCTCCATCGGAGGCAAACGCATACGTCCTGTGCTGATGCTGCTGGCATACAATATGTACAAGGATGACCCCGAACACATACTTATGCCGGCCTGCGCCCTTGAAACATACCACAACTACACGCTGCTGCACGACGACCTGATGGATAATGCCGACGTGCGCCGCGGAGTGCCCACCGTACACCGCAAGTGGAACGCCAATACGGCCATACTCTCGGGCGACTCAATGCTCGTGGTGGCATATCAGCGCATGGCACAATGCGATGCCGACAAGCTGAAGCCCGTTCTCGACCTTTTCACGGAAACGGCACTCGAGATTGGCGAGGGCCAGCAGTACGACATGGACTTTGAGTGCCGCAACGATGTAACCGAAGAAGAGTATATAGAGATGATACGCCTCAAAACAAGTGTGCTTCTGGCCTGCGCCATGAAGATAGGTGCCATACTGGCCGACGCCCCCGCCGAAGATGCCGACCTGCTTTACAAGTTCGGCGAGCAGCTCGGTCTGGCGTTCCAGTTGCAGGATGACCTGCTTGACGTCTATGGCGACCCGAAAGTTTTCGGAAAGGCCATCGGAGGCGACATTACATCGAACAAGAAGACTTATATGCTCATCAATGCCATGCAGCGTGCCGACAACCGTCAGCGCGCCGAACTCGAACGTTGGATTTCTGCCCGTGACTTTGACCGCGCCGAAAAGATTGCGGCTGTCACCGGCATCTACAACCAACTCGGCATACGTGAGCTTTGTGAAACGCGCATAAACCATTATTTTGCCGAGAGTGAAAAGAGTCTTGCCCGTGTAGCCGTGTCGGACGAGCGCAAAGCGCAGCTTCGCGAGTTCATGGCAGCTTTGCTTAAAAGGGAAAAGTAGTTTTTTAGGAGTTAAAGGGAGTTAAAGGAGTTATCGCTCCCTACGGTCGCTAAGGAGTTAAAGCCAATACCAACATAAAGTATGATTTGGTCATGAATAATTGGTTTATATCAGAATTGGGTGTAGACAAGAATACGTCCAATCGAATTCTTTACGCCGGTATTGGCTTTAACTCCTTAGCGACCGCAGGGAGCGATAACTCCTTTAACTCCCTTTAACTCCTAATATATATATAAAGATATGAATTTCATTGATACCCACACCCATCTTGACGGCACCGAATTTGATGCCGACCGCGACGAAGTGGTGGCCCGCGCCCGTGAGGCAGGAGTGAGCAGCATATTCCTGCCCGCAATCGACTTGCAATCGGTGAATACCGTTCTTAACGTCTGCGCCCGATATCCGGGTTATGCCTACCCCATGATAGGGTTGCACCCTGAGGAGGTGAAAGCCGACTGGCGCGACGTGCTGTCAGCCATGCGCCCGATGGTCGATGACCGTTTCATCGCCATTGGCGAGGTGGGACTTGACTACTATTGGAGCCGCGAGTTTGAACACGAACAGCTTGAGGCTTTCGAGGAACAGGTACGCTGGTCGGTAGAGACGCGCAAGCCGCTCATGATACACTGCCGCAAGGCACAGAATGAGATGGTGGCTCTGCTGCGTAATTACAAGAACGAACTGCCCGGCGGCGTGTTCCACTGTTTCACCGGCAACGACCGCGAGGCGGCGGAACTGTTGCGCTTCGACCGCTTTATGCTTGGCATCGGTGGTGTGCTCACGTTCAAGAAGTCACACCTGCCCGAAGTGTTGCCGGCCTGTGTACCTCTCGACCGCATAGTGCTCGAGACCGACAGCCCCTACATGGCTCCGGTACCCATGCGCGGACAGCGCAACGAGAGTGCCTTCGTACGCCACGTGTTGCACCGTCTGGCCGAGTGCTACGGCGTAAGTGAAGATACCGTTGCCGAGGTGACTAATGTCAATGTCAGCCGCGTCTTCAGGATATAACCAGTAATTGGAACTAAAGATGAGGGTGTATCACTCCCGCTTTTTCTCACCCAAACATACAAAATACTAAAGTATTTGAGACATATTGAATAGTCACTGATGTGTTTTTGTTATAATTTTGCACACATAAACACATTCTGTATAACTGATTATCAACAATAATGAGAAAAAGAATAGCAATCGCATTGTCTGTGCTGATGACACTTACGGCAACAGCCAACATAAAAGAATGGAAAGACATTGAATCACCCGGCGGCAACATACAATGGGAAAAGTGCAATAACGGTTTTTCCATTGCATACGGCAATGGTGACAACAAGGTTGAAGTGTTGTCCATACCGTCAATAGGAGTGTTCACCCAAGACGGAGGAGGCAGAAACATCAGACTCGAGGGCATGACAACACCCCGCACGCATGAAGACACATACGAAATGACCGGCGGCAAACGCCGCCGGTGCTCCAACAAGGCAACCGAAGTCACATATAACTTCGTTGATGATATCGGGCGCACGATGAAGCTGCAGGTGAGGGTTTACAACGACGGTGTGGCCTTCAGATACATTCTTGACAGTCTGCATCACACGCGAGCCACAGAAGAACTGACAACGTATACCATACCCGAGGGAACGAAACGCTGGATGCAGAAATGGACCGAACCATACGAAGAGTTTTTTCCGCTCACCGCAATAGGCGGATCGGACAACAAGAGATGGGGATATCCCGCGTTGCTCCAGTCTGCCGGCAACATATATGCCCTGATTACAGAAGCCGGCATCGGAAGATACAACAGCGCATCGTCGCTCTTCAACGACAGAAACAAAGAAGAATACCGCGTGGTGCCCGATGAGAATATGCAGGCCGTTACCGGACGGTGGACTTCGCCATGGCGTGTGGTCATAGTAGGCAGCCTGCAGGACGTAGTGGCCTCAACACTGGTCACGGATGTCAGCGAGCCAAACCGCATCGGCGACACGTCATGGCTCAAACCGGGCAGCGTGGCGTGGATATACTGGGCATACAACCACGGCTCCAACGACTACCGTATAGTAAAAGAATACGTTGACTTGGCAGTGGAGATGGGATGGCCGTATGTACTTATCGATGCCGAATGGGATGAAATGAAAAACGGCGGCAACGTGGAGGACGCCATCCGCTATGCCCTCGACAAAGGCGTCAAACCATTGTTATGGTACAACTCCTCCACGGCATGGATAAAGGAATGGGGAGCACCCGGCCCCCACAACAGGCTCAACGCTCCCGAAAACCGTGAGCGCGAGTTTACGTGGCTCGAAAAGATGGGAGTGGCCGGAGTAAAGATAGACTTCTTTGCCGGCGACAAGCAGGAGACGATGGAGTATTGCATCGACCTGCTGGAATGTGCCGCAAAACACCATCTGATGGTCAACTTCCATGGTGCCACCATTCCGCGCGGATGGCAACGCACCTATCCCAACCTGATGACAGTCGAAGCCGTGTACGGAGCCGAGTGGTACAACAACAATGCTACACTGACCGGCAAGGCGGCGGCCCACAACGCCACACTGCCTTTCACACGCAACGTTATAGGCCCCATGGATTATACCCCGTGCACTTTCTCCGACTCGCAGCATCCGCACATCACGTCAAACACACACGAGCTGGCACTTCCGGTGCTCTTCGAATCGCCCCTGCTTCATTGGGCCGACAAGCCGGAAAGCTATCTCTCACAACCCCAACAGGTAAAAGACTTTATGAGCGCCCTGCCCACCGTGTGGGACGAAACGCGGCTGTTGGCCGGATATCCCGGCGAGTCGGTGGTGATGGCCCGCCGCAACGGCAGTACATGGTATATTGCCGGTATCAACGGCAAGGACGAACCGCAGACCATAACGTTCGACACATCTTTCCTGCCGAAAGGCAAGTACACCCTCTTTACCGACGGCAAGCCGTGGAGCATAAAGACCGGAAAGGGACGCATCCCGAACAAGATAACATGCAGGGAGCGCGGAGGATTCGTGATGACAATAAGGCAATAAGACAAAGACAACTTATAAAATAAACAAAAACAGACATTCAGACAATGAAAAGGATTATTACAACAGCATTTGCCATTGCCGCCGCAATGGCGGTACCGGCACAGGAGACAATCAACATGCCTGTCATACAGACAAAATACACAGCCGATCCGGCACCTTACGTGCATGGCGACACTGTATATCTGTACACGACACACGACGAAGACAACGCCGAGGGCTTTGTCATGAAAGACTGGCTGCTGTATACGTCTACCGACATGGTTAACTGGCAGGACCATGGAGCGGTGGCATCGCTGAAAGACTTCGAGTGGTATAAGGGAAACAACGGAGCATGGGCCGAATGTGTGGTGGAACGCAACGGTAAGTGGTACATGTACTGCCCCATCCACGGACACGGCATCGGTGTGCTCGTGGCCGACTCACCCTTCGGACCGTTCAAAGACCCGCTCGGCAAACCGCTGGTGTGGCAGAAGGAACATTGGTACGACATTGACCCGTCGGTGTTTATCGACGATGACGGTCAGGCATACATGTACTGGGGCAATCCGCATGCCTATTGCATAAAGCTGAACGAGGACATGATTTCCACCGACGGCGGAATCATGCAGATGGACAAGATAAAGGACTATCAGGAGGGGCCGTGGTTCTGGGCAAGAAAGAACGCCCGCGGCGAGAAGAACTACTATCTTGCCTTTGCCTCCACATGCTGTCCCGAGGGCATCGGGTATGCCATGAGCAAGTCGCCCACCGGCCCATGGGAGTATAAAGGCCATATCATGGACCACACCCCGCGCACCCGCGGAAACCATCCGGGCATCATCGACTACAAGGGCAGGTCGTACTGTTTCGGCCTCAACTACGACCTCTTCCGCCTTGAGACGAGCCGTCATGCCGAACGCCGCTCCGTGTCGGCGGCAGAAATGACATACAACGCCGACGGAACGATACAGGAGCTGCCTTATTTCCAAGACTGTACACTCAGGCAAGTGGGCACGTTCAACCCCTACCGCCGCGTGGAAGCCGAGACCATGGCATGGGGATACGGTCTGAAGACCACACGCGAGAACCCTTCAGGGCCGTGGAACCCCACCCTCTTTGTCACCGACATCGATGACGGTGAGTATATCCTTGTGCGTGGCGTAGACTTCGGCAAAGGTGCCTCGACTCTGACTACTTCATGCTCAGCCCACCTTTATGGAGGAAAAATAGAAGTCCGTCTCGATGCCGTCGACGGATGGATTGCAGGCATAATAAATGTTCCCAACACCAAGTTCAAGTACAAGGAGTTCACTACCGGCCTCACCAAATGCAAGGGAGTTCACGACCTTTATTTCGTGTTCAAGGGGAGCGACAGGCAAAAGCGCAACCTCTTCAATTTCGACTGGTGGGAAGTAAAATAAAATGTTATGATGAAGAGTATCTTTGCTACCGTCGCTTTTCTGTCGGCCATCATATTCAATGTACAGGCAGTGGAAGTGGAGTTCATAACTCCGTCCATCGTAAGGGTGCAATGGAACGATGGCGGAGAACTGAAAGGCAACAACACGGGAATCTGTGTCTATACACGACAAAAGGTAAAAGTGAAAGAGAAGAACGTGGCAGGATGCCGCGTTCTCTCCTCTTCCGATCTTGTCGTAAGGATTGACAATGCTACGGAAGCCATATCGTTTACAGACCGCAAGACAGGAAAGCTGCTGCTGAAAGAATCGGGCAGACGTGCCGAGCCTGTGGTCAGGGAACACATAGTATACGATGACCGTACCGCCCGTATGGAGGAGACAGCCAACGGAAAGGTTACCGTAAAGGACATTGTCCGCCGCGACACCGTGGGCAGAAGCACCCGGTACATTTCCCGTTTCTCATGCGAAGGTACAAAAGCACTGTACGGATTGGGGGCCCACATGGAAGACTATATGAATCTTCTCGGCAAGACCCTCTATCTCACACAGCACAATCTGAAAGTGACCGTCCCCGTGCTGCTGTCACCACAAGGCTACGGACTGTTGTTCGATGCCGGTTGTGCCATGAAATTCACTTCAGACAACAGCCGCTTCACAATGCAGATGGAGGCGGCACAACAACTTGACTACTATTTTATCCATGGCGGAAGAATGGAAGATGTGGTGGCCGGATATCACCATCTCACCGGCAATGTGCAGCTTCTGCCACTGTATGCTTTCGGTTATATACAGTCGAAAGAACGGTATGCCTCGTCGGATGACCTTATCAACACCTTGCGCGAATATCGCCGCAGGCATGTTCCGGTGGACATGATTGTGCAGGACTGGAACTATTGGCCCGAAGGATGGGGATATATGAAGATGAACCGCAAGTTTTATCCCGACCCGAAGGCTCTTGCCGATTCGATACATGCCATGCATGCCAAACTGATGGTGAGCATATGGCCAAACCCTCAATACTGTCCGCAGGAACGAGATTTCCGTGAAAGGGGATATATGCTCGAACACTCGGTGTATGATGCCTTCAACCCGGAAGCACGCAAACATTACTGGAAATATGCGAACGACGAGTTTTTCTCCAACGGTTTTGACGCCTGGTGGTGCGACAGCAGCGAACCGCTTGACGGCGATTGGAACAAGATACCGGAACCTGCCGGCGGCAAACCGTACGGATGGGATGACCACGAGCGCCGGTGGCAGCTCAACAAAGACATACTGAGCGATGCACTCGGCGCAGAGCGCAGCAGTCTGTACTCGCTTTACCACTCCCGGGGATCTGTCTCTTATACACATCTCCGAGCCCACGAGACTACGCTGCATCTCGT
>ENA-OYXU01000365-OYXU01000365.1-human-gut-metagenome-genome-assembly--contig:-NODE-365-length-18834-cov-5.317056_pt1 | contig 18834 bp, 16 predicted proteins | sample MGYA00243243_ERZ653435 | MGnify/ENA primary metagenome ERZ653435 (study PRJEB26926, sample SAMN06165113) | human gut metagenome | biome: ENVO:00009003; feature: ENVO:2100002; material: ENVO:00002003... | reverse complement strand
ACTATCACAATTCCATGATATACCATATAGGCGCACAGTACTCCGCAACAAAGAGATTTGACGTGCGAGCCGGTCTGATTGTAGACACAACACCTGTCGACAAGAATTTTTATAATCCCGAGACGCCCGGCATGACCAAAATCGAGCCATCGGTCGGTCTGAGTTTCCGTCCCGCCAAGAACTTCTCAATTGATGCCTCATTGCTCTACGTTGCGGGTCTCGGCGAAGACAATGCCTCTTGCCCCTACCCCGATTTTCTGACGGGTCGTGAAAGAAGTTTTGTTGCTGATTATAAAGTACAAGCATGGAATCCTTCAATCGGAGTCTCCTTTAATTTCTAATTTGTCAAATCAAAAAAAAATGCTAATTTTGCAGCCTGAAATATTGTAGAGCTACCATATGAACGATAACACACCGCAATTTGACCTCCTCATAGAAACAAGCTGGGAGGTATGCAATAAGGTGGGAGGTATATACACGGTGCTTTCTACCAAAGCGGCAACTCTTGTAAAACAGAATACAGATAAAAAGATAATATTTATCGGTCCGGATGTCTGGACTGAGGACAAACCGTCTCCTTATTTTATCGAGAGCAAAACCCTCTTGAAAAAATGGGCGCTCAATGCAGAGCTGCCTGCGGGAGTCGACGTCAGAATCGGACGGTGGGATATACCCGGCAAGCCTGTTGTCATACTCGTCAAGTTTGACGGTATGTATGCTGTCAAAGACGAGTTTTATGGCAAAATGTGGCAGCTCTACGGCGTTGATTCGCTCCATGCATACGGCGATTATGATGAAGCATGCGCGTTCAGCCATGCGGCCGGCATCGTCGCACGCAGCCTGTTTAACTTCCACATTAAAGAAGGACTCGTAGCAGATAAAAATAATCCGCGGTTTATAAGCCATTATGACGAGTGGACGACCGGAATGGGCCTCTTATATATCAAGTCTGAAATGCCATCTGTGGCAACCGTTTTTACGACACATGCCACAAGCATCGGTCGTAGCATATGCGGCAACGGCAAACCCTTATACGGGCAGTTCGCCAACTATAACGGAGACCAGATGGCGGCCGAACTAAATATGCAGTCTAAACATTCTCTTGAAAAAACAGCCGCACATCAGGCCGATTGTTTCACGACAGTCAGTGAAGTCACTGCACGCGAATGTCAGCAATTGCTCGGCCGTCGTCCGGATGTTGTTACCCCGAACGGCTTTGAGGCCGGATTCGTCCCCAAGGGGGCGAAACTTCGTGACGCAAGATCCGTCGCAAGAGAGCGCATGTTGAAGGTTGCATCCTCGCTTACAGGCATCAGCTACGACGACACGACGTTTATCGTTGCTACATCGGGGCGGTGTGAGTATCGCAACAAAGGTCTTGACCTCTACCTTGATGCTGTGGCGCGTCTCGGAGACCTTGATCCGGCTCGACGTGTTCTGGCATTTATAATGGTTCCCGCATGGGTTGATGTCGCACGTCCCGATCTGGCGCATGATATAGCGCTCGATGATACGGGGCGTCTCACAGATCCTGTGTATACACATCGTCTTCATAATTTTGAACATGACGCAGTAATCAGCCGCATACATCAGATTGGTTTCACTAATGACCCCAACTCGCGCGTCACGGTCATATATGTGCCCTGCTACCTTAACGGCGCAGACGGTATATTTGACATGACATATTATCAGTTACTTCCGGGCATGGATGCGACCGTCTTTCCATCATACTACGAGCCTTGGGGTTATACTCCGCTCGAAAGTGTCGCATTCGGAGTGCCTACAGTCACAACATCACTTTCCGGATTCGGGCAGTGGGTACTTGAGACTTTTGATAATACATTCGAGGCCTCGGGAGTCAGAGTCGAACAACGTGACGACAATAACTATCAGGAGGTTGTCGCCGAAATCGCTTCTGACCTCAAGACCCTGATCATCGAGTCTCCGTCTGCCTCAGTCGCCATCTCCAAAGCCGCCCGCTCGACTGCGACAGCCGCTTCATGGGCTAATTTTATAACTTATTATGACGAAGCCTTTGCAATTGCGCTGTCTAATTGCAGAAAGCGCTTGTCAGCTAAACGATAAAATCCATACTAATCAATATTATATGAAATTACAAGTAAGTAATACCAATGCTCCTGTCTGGCGTGACGTAACCGTCAAATCAGAGCTGCCCGCCAAACTCAAGGCTCTCGAAGAGCTCGCCAAAAACCTTTGGTGGGTATGGAACAGCGAGGCGAAAACACTTTTCAAAGACCTCAATCCCGACTTATGGCGTCAGACCGGCGAAAACCCGGTAATGTTGTTGCAACAGCTCAGTTTTGAGCGTATCAAAGAGATTATCGCTGACGAGGCAATGATGCAGCGTATTGCAGCCGTTTACGCTGATTTCAAGACCTATATGAAAAAACCGATGCGCAAAGATGTGCCTTCGGTATCATATTTCTCGATGGAATATGGTCTCTGCAACTGTCTTAAAATCTATTCCGGCGGCCTCGGTGTACTTGCCGGCGACTATATCAAGGAAGCATCTGACAGCTGTGTCGACATGACAGCCGTCGGTTTCCTCTATCGTTACGGATATTTCACACAAACGCTTAGCGTCGACGGCCAACAGGTCGCAAAATATGAGCCCCAGAACTTCAACCAGCTGCCCATCGAGCAGGTGCTCGACAAGAACGGCCAGCCGATGATTCTCGAAGTACCCTACCCCGGTCGCATAATCTACAGCCACATCTGGCGTGTCAATGTCGGACGCATGAAGCTTTATCTGCTTGATACAGACTTCGACATGAACAGCGAGTTTGACCGTTCTATCACCCATCAGCTCTATGGTGGCGACTGGGAAAACCGTATTAAGCAGGAGTATCTGCTCGGTATCGGTGGTGTACTCATGCTCAAGAAGTTAGGTATTAACAGCAAACTCTATCACTGCAACGAAGGTCACGCCGCTCTGCTCAACCTGCAGCGTCTCGTCGATTTCATCCATGAGAAAGGCCTCGATTTCAATACCGCGCTCGAAATGGTGCGTGCTTCGTCGCTCTATACCGTCCACACTCCCGTTCCTGCCGGCCACGATTACTTCGACGAAGGCCTCTTTGGCAAATATATGGGTGAATATCCCGCTAAATTGGGCATCTCATGGAACGACCTCATGAATATGGGTCGTGAAAACCCCAACACAAACGAGCGTTTCTCGATGAGCGTATTCGCGCTTAATACCTGTCAGGAAGCTAACGGTGTAAGCTGGCTTCACGGCGAGGTTTCAAAGAAAATGTTCGCCGGCATCTGGAAGGGTTACTCTTGGGAAGAGAGTCACGTTGGCTATGTGACCAACGGTGTGCACATGCCGACATGGGCCGCAAGCGAGTGGAAAGAGTTCTATTGGAATCGTCTCGGAGAGCAGGTTTTCACTGACTCAAGCAATCCCGAGGCATGGTCAGGTATTTTCAAAGTGCCCGACGAGGACATCTGGAACATGCGCGTCGCTCTCAAGAATAAATTCATCAATTTCGTCAAACGTGACTTCAAGGCTAAATGGCTTGCCAATCAGGGCGATCCCTCGGCCGTAATGAAGATTGTCGACAAAATCAATCCTAACGCACTTATCATCGGCTTCGCACGCCGTTTCGCAACATATAAGCGCGCACATCTGCTCTTCACAGACCTCGACCGTCTCTCTAAGATTGTCAACAACGAGCAGTTCCCCGTGCAGTTTATCTTCTCCGGCAAGGCTCACCCCGCTGACGGTGCCGGTCAGGGCCTGATTAAACGTATCATCGAGATTTCGCACATGCCGCAGTTCGAGGGCAAGATTATCTTCCTCGAGGACTACAACATGATTGTGGCCAAGCGTCTTGTGACCGGCGTCGACATCTGGCTCAATACTCCGACACGTCCCTTGGAGGCATCGGGTACATCAGGCGAGAAAGCCGAGATGAACGGTGTACTCAACTTCTCTGTGCTCGACGGCTGGTGGTATGAAGGCTACCGCTTTAACGAGCGTGCAGGCTGGGCTTTGACCGACAAACGTACATATACAGATCAGGCACAGCAGGACAAACTTGACGCTGCGACTATCTACTCGATGCTCGAGAACGAGATTATTCCTCTCTATTTTGCCAAGAACTCAAAGGGTTACTCACCCGAGTGGATTCAGTATATCAAACGTTCGATTGGCGACATCGCGCCTCACTTCACCATGAAGCGCATGATTGACGACTACATCGAGCGATTCTATGACCCCGAAGCAGCCCGTTCGGCCAAACTCGGCGCACATGACTTCCAGCTCGCCAAAGAGATTGTCGCGTGGAAAGAGAAAGTCGCTGCTGCATGGGACGGCATCAAAGTATTTGACATCCGTCACTCGGGCGAGATATCTAACTCCGTAACAGGTCAGAAAGCCAAAGTCGAGATTATAGTTGACACCAACGGTCTCGGCCGTGACCTCGCCATCGAGCTCGTCATACACCGTGTCGAGGACGGCGTTGAACACTTCGTCGGCACAGAGCAGTTCAAGGTAGTCAAAGAAGAAGGCAACGTCCTCACTTATGAACTTGAAACAACGATGAAAGACCCGGGTGTGTTCCGCTACGGTTTCCGTATGTATCCCCACAACCCCAATCTGCCCCACCGTCAGGACTTCGCATATACTCGCTGGATTTAATCCACTGAATATATAGAAAACAATCGCCGGCCGCATCCATCTTTTGGAACGGCCGGCGATTTGTTTATATATGCCTCTCAAATATAGCTTACAGTCTCATCTAATGGCTTGCGCAAGAAATGATTAGGCAGTGGTTTGCCTTCGGGCGATGCATAGCCGAGGTCAAGAAGCATGAGTATCTCCTCATTTGCCGGCAGTTTGAGCAATGCGTGTAACTTATCAGGGTCGAAACAGTTGACCCAGCATGAGTCCACACCGTAAGCCGCAGCCCCGAGCATCATATGTGTGGCCACGATTGACACATCCTCTATGCCCGACTGTCGCTTGCCGCCGGGATAGGTATAGACGTTGTCCTTGTCAAAGGCTACGACGAGAACCACAGGCGCTCCATAGCGGCAAGGAGTGACAGCATCGACCGTAGCAAGAGCCTCAGCGCTGCGTGCAACATATATGTGTTGTTCCTGAAGATTCTTAGCCGTGGGCGCATGGCGTCCGGCCTCGAGAATCCTGTCTATGACCTCCTGCTCAGGGATACGTTCAGAATAATTTTTGCACGAATAACGTGCTTTGGCGAGTTCTAAGAAATCCATGTCTATATTTATATTGATTTTGATTTTTCTATATGGCAAAAATACAAATAATATTTATTTACATCCCTACCAAAAAAACAGGACTTGCATTTGATTGCCAAGATTAATTTGCTAACTTTGCACAGAAACAAAACTCATTATCATACACATGGAAATTACAGGAAAGATTATTTTGGCACTTCCCGAGCAGAGCGGCATCTCAAAGAGCGGCAACAGCTGGAAGAAAAAAGAATATGTACTTGAGACTCAGGAGACCTATCCCCGCAAAGTCTTTTTTGACTTCTTCGGTGACAAAGCCGACAAATTTCCCCTGCAGGTCGGTCAGACAATCCGTCTGAGTTTTGACATCGAGAGCCGCGAATACAACGGTCGCTGGTTTACCAGCATCCGCGGCTGGCAGGCAGAGCAGATTAACGACGCCGCAACCACACCTCAGCAGAGCGCACCGGCAGTCAACATCGGCACAGTACCTCCTCCTCCCGCCATCACACCCAACGATTCAACCGAAGACCTCCCCTTCTAATCTCACATTACGCTAAACTCTTTTATGCCGGGACATCGTCGACTGCAGACCTTGCCCCGGCAAATTATTTTTTACATGTTTACGTGCCATAATATTAAGAGTAACGTAACAAATTATATAAATTTTGCCAATTTATGATTTGTACATATTGACAAACTGGAAAATAATATCTAACTTTGCAGTCGCTTTTTAGCATCCCGTGTGATGGGAAATTAAGGAGCATAACAACTTAATTTTGAGTAACACAAACTAATTAACCAAACAATGGAAATTTTCAAACTTGCGGCTCAGCCCCGCACCGAGCTTGGTAAAAAAGCTACCAAAGCTCTCCGCGCAGACAAAAAAATCCCCGTAGTGCTCAACGGCGGCGAAGTTATCGAGCTCCCCTTCAAAGGCACACTCAAACCCGGTGAGAAAATCGTCGAAATCGGCAATGGCAAAGGTCTTGTCACAACCGACCTCGTTGTCACTCAGGACGCTGTCCGCAAACTCATCTATACTCCCGACATCTACGCTATCGAGCTCGATATCAACGGCGAGAAGCGCATGGCTATCCTCAAGGACATCCAGTTTGAGCCGGTAAAAGACAGCATTCTCCACATCGACCTTCTCGAAGTTAACGACAAGAAGCCTGTCGTTATCGAGGTCCCTGTTAAACTCGACGGCCACGCCGAAGGTGTTAAAGCCGGTGGTAAACTCACTCTGTCGATGCGTAAACTTAAAGTTAAAGCTATCTACTCTGCTGTGCCCGAGCGTCTCGTCATCAATGTCGACAACCTCGGCCTCGGTAAATCGCTTGCTGTCGGTGACCTCCATTTCGAGGGTCTTGAGCTCGTCAATGCCAAGAACGCTGTCGTTTGCGCCGTTCAGCTGACACGTGCAGCCCGTGGTGCAGCCGCTACTGCCGCTAAATAATCAGACAGCCGATGAAATATCTGATTGTTGGACTCGGTAATATCGGTCCTGAATACCGAAATACCCGACACAACATAGGTTTTAAAATATTGGACGCCTTTGCTGAGGCGTCCAATATTAGTTTTTCGACCGAACGCTACGGCGATGTCGCACACATGCGTCTCAAAAACAAGCAGCTTGTCCTGCTAAAGCCGTCGACCTACATGAATCTAAGCGGCAATGCCGTTAGATATTGGAAAGACAAGGAGGGCATAGAGCTTGAGAATATACTCGTGCTTGTCGACGATATCGCCCTACCCTTCGGAGCTATACGCATCAAACAGCGTGGCAGCGACGCCGGGCATAACGGCCTTAAAAACATCGCGCAGATGCTCGGCACGGATGCCTACCCGCGACTGAGATTCGGTCTCGGCGATAATTATCCTCGCGGTTGTCAGATTGACTTCGTGCTCGGCGAGTTTACGCCCGAAGAGAAAACCGAACTGCCGGCTCGCATCGAGGTGGCCTGCGAGGCCATTAAGGAGTTTGTACTCGCCGGAATACAAAATGCCATGTGTAAATTCAACAACAAATAGGACGATGGCCAAAGACGAAGTACGTATTGACAAATGGACGTGGGCGATGAGAATATTCAAGACACGCACTATTGCGACCGAAGCATGCAAGAAGGGCCGCGTGACTGTCGGCGAAGGTGATGCGGCTGTGATAGCCAAACCTTCGCGCATGATAAAAGTCGGCGAGATTGTCAATGTGCGCAAACCGCCCGTCACCTACTCTTTCCGCGTCAAAGCCCTCACTGAAAATCGCCTCGGCGCCAAACTCGTGCCGGAGTATCTTGAGAACATCACGCCACAGTCACAGTATGACCTGCTTGACGTAGTCAAGATTTCGGGGTTTGTCGACCGTCGCAAAGGCCTCGGGCGCCCGACAAAACGCGAGGGACGCGAGTTGTCGAAATTCACCGAGAGTGTTTATGACAACGACGGTTGGGATTTTGAGTTTGATTTCGACGACGACGAAAACGTATAGACACGTTACACCATTATATAGCAATGGCCGGAAAGTTATAATGCAATCCGGCCATTGTTGTATACACGCGAGAGCTTTATCGAAGACGGAAACTGTTAAGCTCTTTAAGCGTCTTATGGTCTCGACGTATGCCCCGATAAGCCGCAAGAGCACATATTAGTGCTACAAAAAGCAATAAAAGGCCACCGAAAACAATCAGCTGGGCATCGGGGATAACAGAGTATACGATGAAAAAGCCTGTTACAATAGCAGCGGCAAGCAATACCATTGAGACAAGAGTAACTGTTTTCTGCAATTTCAGATTCTTATACAGGAAAATCGCTATGAAAAGCAACGCACCGATAAGCAACGACACTGTCAGCAATATAGGAGCGTCTTTAGCGTAAATCTGAGTGGCCTCTGCCACAGGTCGGGAGATTGTGGCAAACGGTGTGCAACAAAACACGCCGATACATACCACGGCAAGGAGCAGAAAAAGTGTTTGCAGACGATGAATATCCATATTATTTCGATTTTTATGTTATATAATATTCTGTATGATTATTTTGTAGCATATATGATAGCATCAATCACTAATGCCATTGACGATGTATTTATGCCGGCTTTCTCAAGATAAGGACGGTCATTGCGTATGGCTTTGATTAACTCCTCACTGTTACCCCCGCGCTCGCTCAGAGACAGCTTGTAAAAATTGACTGCTTCTGGCAGACGGCCTCGTGCCCATGCGATATGCCCGGCGTTAAGAAAATCGTTAGCGTTCGGATTCTCGACAGCGATGACACGTCTGATATACTGCTCGGCTCCGTCTAAATCTCCTGCAAGAAAAAGCACCCAAGCCAGTGGCCTCAACGGTTTTGAGGAATGTTCGTCAATGAACTCGGCCTTATGTAAACTGTCAATTGCGCTTCTATACTTCCCGGCCTCTATATAAAGATGCCCGAGTGTAAGCACGCACGAAAAATCGTCGGGATTGACAGTCTCAAGACGTTTGAAAATATCTATAGCTTCATCAATGCGGCCAAGACGACGCAACACTGCACCATAACGTCGAAGATTCCAAAGATTACGTCCGTCGAGCAGGTCAGCCTGCTCGTAGTAACGCGCCGCTGTCTGATAGTCGCCGCTGCGCTCACAGCAATAGCCTAATTTCTGATAGCGAAGCGGCTCGGGAGGCGCCATGGAGTCAAGACGTTCGAAAACCATACGCGACGAACTGTATAACCCGATTTTGAAATAAAACTCGGCAAGCGTCGTCAACGTTTCGATATCGCTGAAGTCATCTGCAAGCATCGGAGATTCGAGCGGATTTATTACTTCGGCAAAGGGATTATAGAACTCGCTTTTGCGACGGAAAAGATTATAGAATCGGTAGATGCTCAGCACATAGTTATTTATCTCGGCCTTATGATCGGCTTTTTTTGCAGATGTTTCAGACATAGCTGCAGCTTCTTCCATCTCGCGACGCTGCATATCAAACTGTTTCATCATTGCCGCGCGCTGTGCGTCGGGCATCATGCCCAAAGACAGCATCATCGAATATTTGTCGCTGTCACAGACAAACGGCATCACAGAGATTATTGATTGTAAACTGTCAATCAGGCCCTTGTCCAAACCATTCGAAGTAACCGCACTGTGCCCCGTGCGATACGGGAGAAACCAGTTAGCTACATCATTGAAGAAATGAAACTGTTTAAGGCCCGAGAATGTGGCCATGAAAACATCTGCGCCCTCCATCTGCAGCTCGCTGAGCTCTTTAAGATTATTGCGGACCTTTTCGTCTGAAATCATCTTTTCCCATTCAGGATTGCCGTCTGCGCTCATTGAATCCAAATCGAGTTCAATTGCCTTATCCGACAGAGACTCACCCATCTTTTTTATATCAGGGATGATTTCATCCTTGAGTTTTGACGTAATGCGTTTGGTGTCATTGGTACGAATCAGCTCGATAAAAACCTGACGGATATCAGACGACCAACCGGGCATCTCTCTGACCGTAGCAAGGCGGTCACGCAAAGTTTTGCTAAAAGGACTGTTGCGATATTTATAGAACGCAAGCACAAGTCCGACTGCGGCGCGCATTGATACTGTCTGCTCCGATAAGCAGTATGCGTCGAGCAACAAATCCACACGCCGTTCATCAAAATACTCTAAAAGCCCGAGTGTCACAGCACTGACCGACAAGGCCTTCACCGTATCGTCGACGCTCTCGTCAGCCATAAAATCCCTGAGAGACGAAATATCATCTACTCCGAGAGGAAATGTGGTCCACAAACGGTTGAAAATATCACGTTCGAGTGACTCACAACGCTGACGGTCAGCCGGTCTGACACTATCGCTTCCCGACGAAATCATTTCAAAGGGCGAGAGTCGGTCGGCTGCATGCTTATAATCTTGCAGAAGAGATGAGAGTGACTCGCCGCTGCGTGTTCCGATATTCCTCAGCGTATTGAAATAAAGCGTAGGAGTATCTATAAGCGAAATCTGACGACAAATCATGTCTCGAATTGCTGATGCTTCGTTTAAAAGACTATTATACAACTCGTCACGCGTCGGATCCTCAAAGCCGTCTACAAGATAGCGCAGCATATAGCTATAGCCTTGTTCGGCTTGCTCGATGCGCTCGCTGATATGCCAGTCAGACAGTACCCTCGCCGTATTTCGGAGCACGGCAAAAGCCTCGCCGAGACGTCGCTCTGAGAGCAGATAGTCGACACGCTTTCTGAAATTATTGAGTTCGGTTTCAGTCATAATTAAGTTCTTATATCAGTTATAACGCAAAGATTGTGCCAATGTTGCAGTATCAGGCCAATGTATCTTCAGTGTAGCGCGGAAGGTGCTCTTTAATAATTTTCCATTCGTCAGTTTCAAACGCATCGGCGGGGATTTCGATGCGTTCGTCGAGACGCGTTCCGAAAATCAGAATGACTGATCTGCCATTATCTGCATAATTTATAAATTTATCCCATGTCATAAATTCATCAGGTCTGACAACTTTCTCTTCGGCATCATCTGGATACCTTATCGTCACTCCTCGCTCGTCTGCAATAAGTCGTTTCGACATTACAGAGCGACGTGTAGCCGGCGAAAAGGCATAATCAAACCATACCAGAGTAAGAGCCATCGGAAAAGCGATAAACAACAGTATCAGTCCGACATAAACCGCTCTTATATCATAGCAAGCCCATACGGCCACTGCGGCCAACGGAGCGGCTATAATCCACCATCTCGCGGCGAGCCATGACCAAGCGAGCCCGCGCATATATCTGCGGGGCTCGCTTCGAAATGTGGTCTTTGACTCTATATGCATCCTTTATGGACGTAATCAATCGGGTTTGACAGACGTAATCTTTTTGGGCGCCTCCTTTTTGATGCCGTCGCGGATTAAAAGGGCATCGATTGTCGGGTCCTGACCGCGGAAACGACGATAAAGTTCAGCAGGATTTTCCGTGCCGCCTCGAGTGAGAATATTATTGCGGAATGAATCGGCAGTCTTGCGGTCAAAGATACCATTTTCCTTAAACGCTGCAAATGCATCAGCATCAAGCACCTCAGCCCATTTGTAGCTATAATAGCCGGCCGCATATCCCCCCGAGAAGATATGGCTGAACTGAGTCGATATCATCGTACCGTCGACCGCAGGGAAAATCTCGACCTGTTTGATGGCCTCGTTCTCAAAAGCGGCCGGATCCTTGACAGGCTCGGTGGTGGTGTGCCATGCCATGTCAAGATAGCCGAAATTGAGCTGACGCATGCAAGAGTAAGCTGCGCCATACTGCGATGCAGCCACAAGACGCTCGACAAGTTCGGCAGGAATTGGCTCACCGGTCTTATAGTGACGTGCGAAACCGTCAAGGAATTCTTTCTCAGTAAGATAGTTCTCGTTAAATTGCGAGGGAAGCTCGACGAAGTCACGATATACGGCTGTGCCGCTGAGAGACTGATATTTGGTATCGGCGAGCAGGCCGTGGAGCGCATGGCCGAACTCATGCAGGAAAGTCTCGACCTCATAGGGCGTGAGCAGCGAAGGCTTGTCAGCGGTAGGCTTGGTGAAGTTCATCACGATAGTAACCTGAGGACGTGAGTTGACACCTTCGTCTGTGATAAACTGGTCTTTGAAACCTGTCATCCATGCTCCGGGACGCTTCGATGCGCGGGGGAAGAAGTCAGTATAGATAATGCCGATATAGCGGCCGTTCTCATCACTGACCTCATAAGCCTTTACGTCAGGATGATAGACCTCGATGGCGGGGTTATACTTGAACTGAAGACCATAAAGTTTGGTAGCGAGGCCGAAAACACCGCTGATGACGTTGTCAAGCTCGAAGTATGGGCGCATGGCCTCTTCGTCGAAACTATATTTCTCTGCCTTGAGCTTGTTTGAGTAATACGAGTAATCCCATGGTTTGATTTCCATCTTTTTGCCCTCAGTCTTGGATGCGAAGTCGGTAAGTTCCTTGAGCTCGGCGTTAAGGGCGGGACGATAGGCGTCTCTCAGTCTGTCAAGCAGGTCGTAGACCGCTGCCGGTTTCTGAGCCATTGTGCGCTGCAGCGAGTGATCGGCATAAGTCTTTGCTCCAAGCAGGTTTGCAATCTGACGGCGCAGATCGGCTATGCGGCCTGTGAGTTCGAGATTACTGTACTCACCCTTGGTGTTGCGTGATGAGTAAAGCTTATACATCTTCTCGCGCAGGTCACGACGGTCAGAGTATTTCATGAAAGCCATGTAGACAGGCTGGTCGAGGGTGAAGAGATATTTACCCTCGTGGCCCTTGGCTGCGGCAGCCTCGGCAGCAGCGGTTATAGAACTTTCAGGGAGACCGGAGAGGTCATCCTTGTCAAGTATGATTTCATATGTGTTGAGTTCCTTTAGCACGTTCTGGCCGAAGCGAGTGGTCAGTTCGGATAGTTCGGCGCTGAGTTTACGGAACTTCTCGCGGTCGTCTCCCTGAAGGTTGGCGCCCGAGAGTGCAAACGAGTCATAGGTTTTAGTCAGTAGCATGCTGTCTTCTGCATTGAGATGCAGCCGGTCTTTCATATCATAGACCGCCTTGACGCGGTTCCAGAGACCTTGGTTGAGGATAATAGCTGTCGAGTAGTCGCTGAGCTTCTTTGAAGCCTCGACGCTTAACGCCATCATCTCGTCGTCGGCATCAGCCGACAGCAGCGGGAAGAAGACGTTGAGCACACGGTTGAGGTCGTCGCCTGTGCGCTCCAAGGCTACTATAGTATTCTTGAAATCGGGAGCAGCCGGATTGTTTACGATGGCGTCAATCTCTGAGTTGGCGAGCGCGATGCCGCGGTCGATGGCCGGCATCCACATGCTGTTGTCAATCTGCGAGAAAGGAATCGTTCCATGGACAGTCGAATCAAACGGGCGCTCCAAGGGGTTATTTGCTGATGTCATAAGAGCTGCAAAAGTAAAAAGCGGTAATAAAAGTTTTTTCATCGTGATAATGTGTAAAAAGATTTGGCCTACGGCCTATATGCAAATTTACGAAATTTCGCGCAAATAGCCAAAACCTCGTCTGCGGTCATTTATCCTAACAGGTCACGCAGGGCGTCGATGCGGTCGGCAAAGGCATCTATGGCTTTACGTTCATTCTCAGTAAGTCCGAAGATATCGAGTCCGCAATTTGTGCAATACATTGCGTCGGCCGAGTTGACATGTCCGTTCGGACAGATATAGCGACGATCAGTCTTGAACATGCCGCGGCGGTCTTCGACCGAGCCGAGAGCCGGCAATGTACGCAACCGGCGCAATAGGTATGTCATCGCGTCGACGCTGTCTCCGTCATATTCAGGCTGATAAGCCTCAAGCAACGAAACGGCAAGCGAGATACGTCCGTCGGCGAGTAGTTCTCCAATCAGGCCGGCATCAAAAAGACGACATTGATAAACAAGCTTTCGGAAAGCATCTTCCGATGACTCCGTATCACCATAAACAGTCTCAAGGGCGTATGCGCGGTCTACAGTTTCGAGATAGACCGGGAAATTGGTTATGGCATTGAGATGATAGTCACAGCGTTTTGCGGGGTCGAGCAAGGTAGAGACAATATATTTGCGGTACAGACCGGGCCCGAGGCCTTTAAGAGCCCGCGAAATGATAAACTGCCAGTTTTCTGCCGAAGGAAAGACTTCGGGCTGCGACAACAGTTCGACATATCTCCGCCGAGTCATCTCTTCGCGCAACTCGTCGGCCGTGACCGAAAGCTTATGTTCTATATCTTCCATTGCTGATACCATTATTAATTGCAAACTTACGAATAATTTTCGTATCTTTGACTTCATCTAAAAATACATACAAACGACCTTATACAAAAAACATGAAATTTTCATTCAATAATCTGAAATATAGTTTGACAATCGCAGTTGCCGCGGCTTTTGCATCGCAGATGACCGCCGCAGCGTCACATAATCCCAAAAGAGAGTTTCGCGGCGCATGGATGCACACAATCTTCCAAAATCAGTATCACGACCAGACCACTGACCAAAACAAGGCTTACCTTCGTGACCAGTTGGACAAGTTAAAGGATGCGGGCGTAAATGCTGTCATCTTTCAGGTACGGCCGCAGTCTGACGCCTTCTATCAAAGCGACATCGAGCCGTGGAGCCGTTTTCTCACTGATGACGGCAAAGCCCCTGAGCCATTCTGGGACCCGTTGTCTTTTATGGTCGACGAGGCCCACAAACGTGGCATGGAATTACATGCGTGGCTCAACCCCTATCGTGTCACATCTTCGCCGAAACAGACTCTGCCCGCGGGACATATTTACCATAAACATCCCGAGCGTTTTGTCAGATATGACGGCAAACTTTATTTCGACCCGGCTCTGCCCGAGAATCGCGAATACATTGCCGATGTGGTATGCGATATCGTGAGCCGATATGACATCGACGGCATACACTTCGACGACTACTTCTATCCCTACCCCGCAAAAACCGACTTCCCTGATGACAAATCATACGCACGCTACGGCAAAGGCACCGACCGCGGCGACTGGCGACGCAAAAATGTCGATTTGCTCATAGAAGATCTCAACGGGCGTATCAAGGCCATCAAACCTTGGGTCAGATTCGGCATCAGCCCCTTCGGCATCTGGCGCAACAAAAAGTCTGACCCGCGCGGCAGCGAGACTGACGGCCTGCAGAACTATGACGCTCTCTATGCCGACGTGCTGCTCTGGGCCGAGAAGGGTTGGGTTGACTACCTGATGCCTCAGCTTTATTGGGAGCTTGAGCACCCACGTGCCTCATATCTCGTTCTTGTAGACTGGTGGGACAAAAATGCATCGGGACGTCCCGTCTATGTCGGACAGGATGTTGAGAAGACCATGAAACTGCCTGACCTCGCCCCTTCAAACAATCCGACGCAACTCGACCATAAGATAGCTCTGACACGCAAGGCCAAGAATATCGATGGCAATTGCTGGTGGCCCGCATACTCTGTCACACGCAACTCACGCGGTGTGGCCGACTCACTCGCTACTAACCAACAGTCTACGCCTGCACTCGTGCCCGTTTACCCGTGGCTACAGAGCGAAGGACCCGAGTCTATTGTTTCACTCAAAGCCAACGGACGACAGTTGACATGGGACGCCCCAACGCTGCGTAATGCCGCGTCAGATGCCGTAAGGTTTGTTATCTACAGATTTGACAATGACAAAGCTTTTGACCTCGAGGACAGTGACAATATCGTCGCCGTGACCGGAGAGAACAGTTATGTCGTCACAAAACCGGGTTATTACATCGTGACAGCACTCGACCGCGTTAACAATGAGTCGACTCCGTCCGAGCCTGTAATAATCAAATGACATCGTCGCTTTAATGGATTTCAAGGTACTGACACTTGATTTGCCCCGTTTCGCCGAGGCATGCAGTAAGTTGGAGAAACTTGTCGCAGACAGCGAGTTCGAGCCTGAGATTGCCATCTATATACCGTCGAAAGGTACGAAGATGAAGCAATATATGTTCGACGGAGTCAAGGCCGAGGAAATTTCCATCATCCGGCCGCCGAAAGGCCGAATGTTAAAGTCTGTCTCTCGGATTTTAAAGCGTCTGCCGACAAAACTTGTCGACCGCATAAGAGTCGCAGAGGCCCATTTCCTCGTAAAGCGTCGCAGCCATATGCACACTGCCAAACTGCGTTTGCCTGAAATTTCGTCCGGCGTCAGCCGTGTGATAGTCATTGATGACGCCGTAGACAGCGGCGCGACACTTCACAAGGTGATGACAGAGTTGCAGGCCGTCTACCCCGCAGTCACATTCAAGAGCGCAGTGCTGACCGTGACCTCGCCCGCACCGATTTATCGGCCCGATTATACATTATTTGATAATCAGACACTTATCCGCACGCCGTGGTCAATCGACATGAAGAAATAACGTCACTACGCTCCGCAACTGTCGTGGACTTGGACGGTACCTATGTAAGAACAAGCACTTTAAAGGCTTACATGCTCCACGGCCTGCGCTATCTCGTGTCTAAAGGTCGGTTGATTAAGGCGTCTCGAGTCGCAACGCTGCTGTCACTCTATGCGCTCGGGCGCATCAGCCATGTCGAGATGAAATTCAAGTGCCTTGCGCTTATTCCGCGAGATGAAAAGATGTTGCGGAGTTTCGGGGCGAAAATGAGAGCCAAAATCAACCCCGCGGTCTCAAAGCTTATTGAAAAGCGTTTGGCCGACGGGCATAAAGTGTTGCTTGCAACTGCTTCACCCGATTTTTACATCCCTTATATTTGGGACGGCGAGTTTGTTGCTACGGCGGCAGACAATAACCCCGGTTTCACTGAATGTCGCGGCAACAATAAACTTGCGGCCGTCAATAAATGGCTTGAACAAAACGGCTGCCGATTAGACACCGTCATCACAGACCATCACGACGACGCGCCGCTGATAGCCGCCAACGCAGACGGCACAAATATACTTGTAGAGCCTGAAAAAACGACCTTAGACTTTTTCAGAGAGTTCGAGCCAGCGCATTTCCTTCTCATCGATAAGCTCGACAAGTGAGGTATAGCGCGCCGACTTCTCGGCGATATCTGCAATAGTCTCGCCACTGTTAAAGAGTGCATCCAATTCGGTGCGCTCGGCATTAAGCTGCTCTAACTCATGCTCCAAAGCCTCGAACTCTTGTCGCTCTTTGTAGGTCATCTTACGCTCGCTGCTGCTGTGTCGTCGCTCAGGTTTAGTCTCAACAGCCTTTGTCGGTTGAGACTCGGCCCGCTGCTGACGCTCACGCTCGTCGCTCCACTGCCGATAGTCCGTGTAAGTGCCGGGGAAATCCTTGATTTGTCCTCCACCCCCCATTACGAAAATGTGGTCTACGACATTGTCTAAGAAATAGCGGTCGTGGCTGATGACAATCAGACAACCCTTGAACGATGCGAGATACTCCTCGAGGATGCCGAGTGTGACGATGTCAAGGTCATTGGTCGGCTCGTCGAGGATGAGGAAATTAGGCTGACGCATCAATACGGTAGCGAGATGCAAACGACAACGTTCGCCGCCCGACAACGTGCGGATATACTTCTGCTGGTCAGGTACCGAGAAGAGAAATTTCTGCAGATACTGCATCGGAGCGACATGCAGCCCCTCAAGTTCTATATCCTCGGCGATCTCAGTCACAGCGTCGATGACCTTCTTGTTGTCGTTAAAAGCAATACCGTCCTGACTGTAATAACCGAATCTTACTGTCTCTCCGATTTCAAATTCGCCGCTATCAGGCTCGCAAAGCCCCTGAAGGAGTTTGATGAACGTGGATTTGCCGACGCCGTTGGCGCCGACTATACCCAATTTCTCGTAGCGGGCGAAAACATAGTTGAAGTCATCGAGAATCACCTTGTCGCCGAAGCGTTTGGAGATATGTTTTGCCTCGAAAATCTTGCTGCCGATGTAACTCGAGCCGACGGTGAGACTGACATTGTCGTCGCGGTAACGCACCGATGCCCGCTCTTTGAGGTCATAGAAGCTGTCGATGCGGAAACGCGCCTTCCCGGCACGGGCCTGAGGCTGTCGGCTCATCCACTCCTGCTCACGGCGCAGAGTGTTGCGCACACGCGCAAGCTCAGCGTTCATGGCCTCGATGCGCTCGGCGCGGCGGCGCAGATAGTAATCATAATTGCCGTCATAAATATATGCCGTCGAGTTGTCTAACTCGATAATGCGCGAGCAGACGCGGTCGAGGAAGTAGCGGTCATGAGTAACCATCAGTATGGTCAGGCGCTGGCGTTTCAGATAATTCTCAAGCCACTCGATAACGTCTATGTCGAGATGGTTGGTCGGCTCGTCAAGTATGATAAGGTCGGGTTGTTGCATGATGGCGCGGGCTATGGCCACTCGCTTTTTCTGGCCGCCCGACATCACGTTGATCGGGCGGTCAAAGTCAGAGATATGCAGCGACGTCAGCAGCTGACGGACACGGTCTTCGTAGTCCCACGCCGAGAGTGCGTCCATGCGGTGTGCGGCCTCGCTGATGCGCGATGCGTCGCCTGACGCACTTGCTAACTCATACTCACGCACGGCTGCGGCCACAGGGCTGCCGTCGTCGAGACAAGCCTCGATGACAGTCTGTCCGTCAGCGAAATGCGGTGTCTGCTCAAGATAAGCTACTTTGATGTCGTTGCGGAATATGACTTTACCGCTATCAGGGGCGTCATGGCCCGCTATGATACTCAGGAGCGTCGACTTGCCGGTGCCGTTCTTGGCCACGATGCCCACCTTGTCGCCATCCTCGATGCCGAATGTGAGGTCAGCGAATAGCATACGCTCGCCGACACTCTTGGTCAGATTTTCGAGCTGAACAAATGATGCCATGGCCGCTGCGTCACTGAATTAGCTGCTTGCCCTCGCACTTCAGCACGCGTCCGCTGAAACGGTCGAGCATCGCGAGGTTGTGTGTAGCGACGATGACCGCCGTGCCTGTACGAGCAATCTGGTAGAGGTGATTAATAATCTGCTCGCCGGTCTCGGGGTCGAGGTTGCCGGTGGGCTCGTCAGCAATAATCAGTTCAGGCTTGTTGAGAAGGGCGCGAGCTATGACGATGCGCTGCTGCTCCCCTCCGGAGAGCTGTCTCTTATACACATCTCCGAGCCCACGAGACTACGCTGCATCTC
>ENA-OYXU01000360-OYXU01000360.1-human-gut-metagenome-genome-assembly--contig:-NODE-360-length-19033-cov-4.846243_pt1 | contig 19033 bp, 12 predicted proteins | sample MGYA00243243_ERZ653435 | MGnify/ENA primary metagenome ERZ653435 (study PRJEB26926, sample SAMN06165113) | human gut metagenome | biome: ENVO:00009003; feature: ENVO:2100002; material: ENVO:00002003... | reverse complement strand
TACGAGATGCAGCGTAGTCTCGTGGGCTCGGAGATGTGTATAAGAGACAGAAGTAGGAGATTCCTAACCCTTTTGTGTCTTAAACAGGACATCACCCAATAATGGGGCGTTGCATGCCCAATCAAGATAAACATTTTATGGCTTCAAAAATAGTAGATAACAGAGTAAACTTTGGCAGCGTCAAAAATCCGATGCCGTTTCCGGATTTTCTCGATGTGCAATTAAAGTCTTTCAAAGACTTCCTACAGTTGGACACTCCGCCTGAGGAACGCAAGAATGACGGTCTGTATAAGGTGTTCGCAGAGAACTTCCCCATCACCGACACACGTAATAATTTCGTTCTTGAGTTCCTGGATTACTATATCGACCCGCCCCGCTACTCCATCGACGAATGTCTGGAGCGCGGTCTGACGTATAGTGTGCCTTTGAAGGCTAAGCTGAAACTGTATTGTACGGATCCGGACCATGAGGATTTCGGTACTGTTATTCAAGACGTGTTCCTTGGCCCCATTCCCTATATGACCGCCAACGGTACGTTCGTGATAAACGGTGCCGAGCGCGTTGTCGTTTCACAGTTGCACCGTTCTCCGGGTGTGTTCTTCGGACAGAGCGTGCATGCTAACGGTTCGTTGCTGTATTCGGCACGTATCATTCCGTTCAAGGGTTCGTGGATAGAGTTTGCCACGGACATCAACAATGTGATGTATGCCTACATCGACCGTAAGAAGAAGCTGCCTGTTACTACGTTGCTCCGTGCCATCGGTTTCGAGACGGATAAGGACATACTCCAGATTTTCGACCTGGCGGAGGAGCTGAAAGTGAACAAAGCCAACATGAAGAAGGCATTGGGACGCAAGCTGGCTGCGCGCGTGCTCAAGAGCTGGAACGAGGATTTCGTGGATGAAGATACGGGTGAGGTTGTTTCCATCGAGCGTAATGAGGTTATCATGGAGCGCGAGACGGAAATTACCGAAGACAACGTGGACGAGATTCTCGAAAGCGGCGCACACACCATCCTCGTTCACAAGGACGAGGCCGTGGCACAGGATTTCTCAATCATCTTCAACACATTGCAGAAAGACCCCAGCAACTCTGAGAAAGAGGCCGTGCTGTACATCTACCGCCAGCTGCGCAACGCCGACCCGGCCGATGACGCCAGTGCACGTGAGGTGATACAGAACCTGTTCTTCTCCGACAAGCGTTACGACTTGGGTGACGTGGGTCGTTACCGTATAAACAGAAAGTTGGGCCTCGACACCGATATGGATGTGCGTGTGCTCACTAAAGAAGATATAATCGAAATCATCAAGTACCTCATCCAGTTGATCAACTCGAAGGCTACTGTGGATGATATCGACCACCTTTCAAACCGTCGCGTGCGTACTGTTGGCGAGCAGCTGAGCAACCAGTTCTCTATAGGTCTGGCACGCATGAGCCGCACCATCCGCGAGCGCATGAACGTGCGCGACAACGAGGTGTTCACACCGACGGACCTTATCAATGCAAAGACAATATCGAGTGTCATAAACTCGTTCTTCGGCACCAATCCGTTGTCGCAGTTTATGGATCAGACCAACCCGCTTGCCGAGGTCACTCACAAGCGCCGTCTGTCGGCCCTCGGTCCCGGTGGTCTGTCGCGTGAGCGTGCCGGATTTGAGGTGCGTGACGTGCACTATACCCACTACGGACGTCTGTGCCCGATCGAGAGCCCTGAAGGCCCGAACATCGGTCTGATATCGTCTTTGTGCGTTTATGCAAAGATTAACGAACTTGGCTTTATCGAGACTCCTTACCGCAAGGTGGAGGAAGGTGTGGCCAATCTGAATAATGATGATGTGGTATATCTCACGGCAGAGGAGGAGGAAGACCATATCATCGGACAGGGAAATGCCCCGCTGAACGATGACGGAACATTTATCCGCGATGTGGTGAAGTGCCGTCAGGATGCCGACTTCCCCGTGGTGCCGCCATCGGAGGTGGATCTGATGGATGTGTCGCCGCAGCAGATAGCGTCTATCGCTGCCTCGCTCATCCCGTTCCTCGAGCATGACGATGCCCACCGCGCGCTGATGGGATCGAACATGATGCGCCAGGCAGTGCCGTTGCTTCACAACGAGGCTCCTATCGTGGGAACCGGTATAGAGAAGCAGGTGTGCGAGAACTCGCGTACCATGGTTACCGCCGAGGGTGACGGTGTCATAGAATATGTCGACGCAACGACGATACGTATTCTTTACGACCGTACGGAAGATGAGGAGTTTGTAAGCTTCGAGCCGGCTCTGAAGGAATACCGCATTGCCAAATTCCGCCGTACCAACCAGAACATGACCATCGACCTGCGCCCGATGTGCAGCAAGGGTCAGAGGGTAAAGGCCGGAGACATACTTACCGAAGGATATGCCACCGAGAACGGCGAGCTCGCTCTGGGCCGCAACCTGCTCGTGGCCTATATGCCGTGGAAGGGTTACAACTATGAGGATGCCATTGTGCTGAATGAGCGTATCGTACGCGATGATGTGCTTACTTCGGTACATGTGGACGAGTATTCTCTCGACGTGCGCGAGACAAAGCGTGGCGTGGAGGAGTTCACAAGCGATATACCCAATGTCAGCGAGGAGGCCACAAAGGACCTCGACGACAACGGTATCATACGTGTTGGAGCGCGTGTGGAGCCGGGCGACATACTTATCGGAAAAATTTCTCCTAAGGGCGAGAGCGATCCCTCACCGGAGGAGAAGCTGTTGCGCGCCATCTTCGGCGACAAGGCCGGCGACGTGAAGGACTCTTCCCTCAAGGCCAATCCGTCACTTACGGGTGTGGTCATCGACAAGAAACTTTTCGCCCGTGCCATCAAGACCCGCCAGACGAAGCAGCAGGACAAGGTTATCCTGGCCAAGATTGACGAGGAGTATGAGGCAAAGGTGGATGACCTGAAGGATATTCTTGTCGACAAGTTGCTCACCCTCACCGAGGGCAAGGTGTCGCAGGGCGTGAAGGATTATACCGGCGCCGAGATTATCACCAAGGGCAGCAAGTTCACCATGACCAACCTCAAGAACCTTGAGTATGGTGACATACAGATAAGCAACTGGACAAACGATGACCATACCAATGAACTGATTGCCAAGCTCGTCATCAACTTCATGAAGAAGTATAAGTTGCTCGATGCCGAGATGAAGCGCAAGAAGTTTGCCATTACCATCGGTGACGAACTGCCTTCGGGCATTCTCCAGATGGCTAAGGTATACGTTGCGAAGAAACGTAAGATCGGTGTGGGTGACAAGTTGGCCGGACGTCACGGTAACAAGGGTATCGTATCGAAGGTGGTGCGTCAGGAAGACATGCCGTTCCTCGAGGACGGCCGTCCCGTAGACTTGGTGCTCAACCCGCTGGGTGTGCCTTCACGTATGAACCTCGGTCAGATATTCGAGGCTATCCTCGGTGCTGCCGGAAAACGTCTCGGCGTGAAGTTCGCCACTCCCATCTTCGACGGAGCAAAGCTTGATGACCTCGCAGAATGGACCGACAAGGCAGGACTGCCGCATCTCTGCTCAACGCATCTTTACGACGGTGAGACAGGTGAGCGTTTCGACCAGCCGGCCACTGTGGGTATCACCTACTTCCTCAAGCTCGGACACATGGTTGAGGACAAGATGCACGCACGTTCCATCGGTCCGTATTCTCTCATCACCCAGCAGCCTCTTGGAGGTAAGGCGCAGTTCGGTGGTCAGCGTTTCGGAGAGATGGAGGTTTGGGCTCTCGAGGCATTCGGCGCCAGCCACGTGCTTCAGGAGATTCTTACAGTCAAGTCGGATGACGTTGTGGGACGCAGCAAGGCTTACGAGGCCATCGTCAAGGGTGAGCCCATGCCGGCACCGGGCATACCGGAGTCTCTCAACGTGTTGCTGCATGAGCTGAAGGGACTCGGCCTGAGCGTGACACTCGATTAATAATAAACTCTTTACATAACAATATACAATCAAAGTAAATATGGCTTTCAAGAAAGATTCAAAGATAAAGAGTAATTTTACCAAGATAACCATCGGTCTGTCTTCTCCCGAGGAGGTGCTGGAGAGTTCTTATGGTGAGGTTCTCAAACCTGAGACCATCAACTACCGTACCTACAAACCCGAGCGTGACGGTCTGTTCTGCGAGCGCATTTTCGGTCCGACAAAGGATTATGAGTGCGCCTGCGGCAAGTACAAGCGTATCCGTTACAAGGGTATCGTCTGCGACCGTTGTGGTGTGGAGGTGACAGAGAAGAAGGTGCGCCGCGAGCGTACGGGACACATCGAACTTGTGGTTCCCGTGGCTCATATTTGGTATTTCCGTTCGCTTCCCAACAAGATTGGTTATCTGCTCGGACTGCCCACCAAGAAGCTCGACTCCATCATTTATTATGAGCGTTATGTGGTAATCCAGCCGGGTGCCATGGCAGGACGCAAGGATGCCGAAGGCAACGATGCCGTGGGCTCCAACATGTACGACCTGCTTTCGGAGGACGAGTACAACGACATACTTGACAACTACCTTTCTCCCGATAACGACTATCTTGACGACAGCGACCCCAACAAGTTCATCGCCAAGATGGGTGCAGAGGCTATCTACGACCTGCTCACACGCATCGACCTCGACTCGCTGTCATACGAGTTGCGCGACCGTGCCAACAGCGACTCGTCGATGCAGCGCAAGAACGAGGCCCTGAAGCGCCTGCAGGTGGTGGAGGCATTCCGTTCGAGCAAGGAGGTGAACCGTCCGGAGTGGATGATAATGAAGATAATACCTGTCATTCCGCCCGAACTGCGTCCGCTCGTTCCGCTGGATGGCGGCCGTTTTGCCACTACCGACCTCAACGACCTCTACCGTCGTGTCATCATACGTAACAACCGCCTGAAGCGTCTGCTCGAAATCAAGGCTCCCGAGGTTATCCTCCGCAACGAGAAGCGTATGCTGCAGGAGGCCGTGGACAGCCTCTTCGACAACTCGCGCAAGAGCAGTGCCGTGAAGAGTGACAGCAACCGTCCCCTCAAGTCGCTTTCCGACTCTCTGAAAGGTAAGCAGGGACGTTTCCGCCAGAACCTTCTCGGTAAGCGTGTCGACTACTCCGCACGTTCGGTTATCGTTGTCGGTCCGGAGTTGAAGATGGGTGAGTGCGGTCTGCCGAAGCTGATGGCAGCCGAGCTTTACAAGCCGTTCATCATCCGCAAGCTCATTGAGCGCGGTATAGTGAAGACGGTGAAGAGTGCCAAGAAGATTGTCGACCGCCGCGAGCCGGTTATCTGGGATATTCTCGAGAATGTGATGAAGGGTCATCCGGTGCTTCTCAACCGTGCCCCGACACTTCACCGTCTCGGTATTCAGGCGTTCCAGCCCAAACTCATCGAGGGTAAGGCAATCCAGCTGCATCCGTTGGCATGTACGGCGTTCAACGCCGACTTCGACGGTGACCAGATGGCCGTTCACCTGCCGCTTGGCAACGAGGCTATCCTCGAGGCTCAGATTCTGATGCTTCAGAGCCACAACATCCTCAACCCGGCCAATGGTGCCCCTATCACCGTGCCTTCTCAGGATATGGTGCTCGGACTCTATTACATCACAAAGATACGTCCGGGTGCAAAGGGTGAGGGACTCACATTCTATGGACCGGAAGAGGCCATCATCGCCCACAACGAGGGCAAGTGCGACCTGCACGCCCAGGTGAAGGTCATCGTAAAGGACCTTGACGAGAACGGCAACCTTGTCGACAAGATGGTAGAGACATCTGTCGGACGTGTGATTGTCAACGGCATCGTTCCTGAAGAGGTGGGCTATGTTAACAAGGTCATCTCGAAGAAGAGTCTGCGTGATATCATTGCCGATGTTATCAAGACCGTAGGTTTCGCCGAGGCATGCGAGTTCCTCGACGGTATCAAGAACCTCGGTTACCGCATGGCATATCAGGCCGGACTTTCGTTCAACCTTGATGACATCATCATTCCGAAGGAGAAGGCCGCCCTTGTGGAGAAGGGTAACGAGGAAATCCGCCAGATTACAGAAAACTATAACATGGGATTCATCACCGATACCGAACGTTACAACCAGGTTATCGATACATGGACCCACGTGAACAACGACCTCGGCAATGTGCTGATGAAGGAGATGACCGAGGCCGATCAGGGATTCAACGCCGTGTTTATGATGCTCGATTCCGGTGCCCGTGGTTCTAAGGACCAGATACGCCAGCTTTCGGGTATGCGCGGACTTATGGCCAAGCCTCAGAAGGCCGGTGCCGAGGGTGCACAGATTATCGAAAACCCGATTCTGTCCAACTTCAAGGAGGGTATGTCGGTGCTCGAGTACTTCATCTCTACCCACGGTGCCCGTAAGGGTCTTGCCGATACTGCCATGAAGACGGCCGACGCCGGATATCTTACACGCCGTCTTGTCGACGTTTCTCACGATGTTATCATCACCGAGGAGGACTGCGGTACTCTGCGCGGTCTTGTATGTACGGCGCTGAAGAACGGCGATGAGGTAATATCGACCCTTTCTGAGCGTATTCTCGGTCGTGTGTCTGTTCACGACATAGTAGACCCCACCACCGGTGAGGTTATCCTTTCTGCCGGTGAGGAAATCACCGAGCCGATAGCACAGCGCATAGAGAACTCGCCCATCGAGAGTGTCGAGATTCGTTCGGTGCTCACCTGCGAGAGCAAGCATGGTGTCTGCATGAAGTGTTACGGCCGCAACCTTGCCACACGCCGTATGGTTCAGAAGGGCGAGGCTGTGGGTGTAATCGCGGCACAGGCCATCGGTGAGCCGGGTACACAGCTTACTCTCCGTACGTTCCACGCCGGTGGTGTGGCTGCCAATGCAGCAGCAAACGCCTCGATAGTGGCAAAGAATGACAGCAAACTGGAGTTCGAGGAACTTCGTACAGTGCCGTTCGATGAGGATGGTCGCAAGTGCGAGATGGTTGTCAGCCGTTTGGGTGAGGTTCGTTTTGTCGACCCCAATACAGGTATCGTACTCTCTACGATGAACATCCCTTATGGTTCTTCACTTTACTATAAGGCCGGCGATGTTGTGGCCAAGGGTGACAAGATAGCCCAGTGGGACCCGTTCAACGCCGTTATCGTGACAGAATATGAAGGTCGTCTGAAGTTCAACGACGTGATAGAAGGTGTCACCTTCCGTGCCGAGACCGACGAGACAACCGGACTTACAGAGAAGATTATCACCGAGTCGAAGGACAAGTCGAAGGTGCCCACCTGCGATGTCATCAGTGCTTCGGGCGAGAAGATAGGTACATACAACTTCCCTGTGGGTGGTCACGTAGTGGTTGAAGACGGTCAGACCGTCAAGACCGGTGAGACCCTTGTAAAGATTCCCCGTGCCGTTGGTAAGGCCGGTGACATCACCGGAGGTCTTCCGCGTGTTACCGAGCTCTTCGAGGCCCGTAACCCGTCCAACCCCGCTGTTGTATCCGAGATTGACGGTGAGGTGACCATGGGCAAGGTTAAGCGCGGTAACCGTGAGATTATCGTTACGTCGAAGACCGGCGAACAGCGCAAGTACCTCGTATCTCTGTCAAAGCAGATCCTTGTGCAGGAGCACGATGCCGTGCGTGCCGGTACACCGCTTTCCGACGGTGTCATCACTCCTGCTGACATTTTGGCTATCAAGGGTCCGACTGCCGTTCAGGAGTACATCGTCAACGAGGTACAGGACGTTTACCGTCTGCAGGGTGTGAAGATTAACGACAAGCACTTCGAGATTATCGTACGTCAGATGATGCGCAAGGTGCAGATCAACGACCCGGGCGACACGGCATTCCTCGAGCAGGAGATTGTGGACAAGCTCGACTTCGCTGCCGAGAACGACCGCATCTGGGGCAAGAAGGTTGTTACCGATGCCGGCGACAGCGAGAACCTGCATCCGGGACAGATAGTAACGTCGCGTAAGCTGCGTGACGAGAACTCGTCGCTCAAGCGCCGCGACCTCAAGATTGTCCAGGTGCGCGATGCCGTGCCCGCAACGTCTACACAGATTCTGCAGGGTATCACCCGCGCCGCTCTCCAGACCAAGAGCTTCATGTCTGCCGCATCGTTCCAGGAGACTACCAAGGTGCTCAACGAGGCTGCCATCCGCGGCAAGGTAGACCGTCTTGAGGGTATGAAGGAGAACGTTATTTGCGGTCACCTCATTCCCGCCGGTACCGGTCTGCGTGAGTTTGAGAAGATCATCGTTGGCTCCAAGGAGGAGTACGACCGTATACAGGCCAACCGCAAGAACGTGATCGACTTTGCTCAGGAGACGGCAGAAGCCAATAAGGAATAATCATTTAATTGAAGAGTTTCTTTAAGTGAAGAGGTAAGAATCTTATTGCTCTGATATTTAAACGCTCTAAAATATTTAAACGCAAAGACGCGAAGACGCAGAGAATTGAAACTCTGTATCTTCGCGTCTTTGCATTTAAAACCTACGCCGTGAAGCCTATCCGCAGCGGCCTTACCATGGCCACACTCTTCTTGACGAGACCGCTTTCGGTCTCCATGACATCACTCTCTTCTATCAGGCTGAACAGTTTCTCGATGTCTTGGCAGTTTCCGGCGGTGGTGTCGCAGGAAGACATTCCCGCTGCCGACATCACGCGCCGTGCCATGTTCTTTATCACTCCGTGGTGTATCAGGTTGTGAACCCACCGCCCGTTGCCGAAATACTCGTCACGCTCTTTCACGGCGTTCTCTATCAGCCGGTACAGTCGTGCGTCGGCCTCGGGAGTCAGATTGTAGTTGTTGCCGTTGCACACACCTCTGGCTATTTCCATAAGTTCTTTAGCCGTGTAGTCATCGAAGTGGAACACCAGCGGGAAGCGCTCCTTCAGTCCGGGATTGTGCTTCATCACCGCCTGCATCTTGTCCTCATAACCGGCCAATATTACTATCAGGTCGGGATTCGGTTCGGCAAGCACAGTCAGCAGTGCGTTCACCACCTCCTTTCCGAAGTCCTTGGAGTCGCTTGACGGATATATCAGCGTGTAGGCCTCGTCAATGAACAGTACCCCGCCGCGCGCCTTCTTTATGGCCGCCATGGTGTTCTTTTCGGTCTGTCCGATGAACTCGCCCACGAGCTTTGCCCTTTCCGTCTCCACGGTATGCCCTTTCGAGAGCAGTCCCATGTTGTGGTACATCTTGGCCACGAGCCGCGCCACGGTGGTCTTGCCCGTACCCGGATTGCCGAGGAAGAGCATGTGGTATCTGTGTTCCGGTGTCTTGTCCAGCTGCAGCAGTCTGCGTTTTTCGTTGAACAGTGCCATTAGCCGGGCGTCTTCCATCTCCTCTTTCAGCCTTTTCAGGCCCACCATATTCTTTAACTGCTCCTCTGCCGACAACGCTTCTTCGTCGTCTTTGCCATCCGCCGTGCAGTCATTTGTGGTGCCGTCATCCGCTGTGTTGTCAACCATATCGTCATCCGCCGTGTTGTCATTGCCTGTGTCCGTATTGTACGAAGAGTCATCATCGTGCAGTGTGATAACGCCGCTGGCATCGGCTATAAATTCGTCTAAAGCAGCCTCAAACTCGTCCTTTTCTTCGTCGTTTTTCACGTCTTCCACATAGTTGTCCGGCCTGTCTATGGTGTTTCTTCTTATCTCGTCGGTCAGCAGTGTGCTGTCATCCGTCGGCATCAGTTCCGCCTCGCATGGCAGTACGTCGTAATACCTCAGTTTGATGCAGGCAAACTGGCACGGACGATTGTTTATGTACACGAAGGCAAGATACTCGCCGTCAGCCCATTCGTCCACCGTTACCACTTCCAGTTGCCTCCGGCTCATCTTCTCGTCCGGCTGGCACTGCTTTATGGCATGGCCGACGTAGCGGTAGTCTTGGGTAAACACTTTTATTCCGATGTTCCTTACACCCTTGGTCTTCTGCCCGAAGCATATTTCGGTGGCAAGGCCGTGGTTGGAAAACTCAGATACGCGTTTCTTTGGATTGTCTGTGCGCCAGAAGCGCAAAATGGAATTTTTCATAATAACAAATGATTTTAAAAAGTTTGAAAAAATAAAGTTACCGATTCTCTTGTTGTGTAAGGGTTTCCGTGCATGCCGCTGCGCTGTAGACTCCCGGAGCGGTATTCCGCAACCCCTATACACTTGTCTGAATTGTTCCCTGCCTCCCCATGCCGGAGTCAGAGACGGTATGAAAAAATGTCAAAGAGCCAAAACCATACAGTCATCCCCCGCAGATACATAAATGTGTCTGCCTGATGCTGTCATCGTTGCCAAGTCAGAAAGTGCTTATACGGTCTTCCGTCAGGAGTCCGTACAGCGTGTTGACTTGTTGGTTTTCGATTCTTTGACTGTCATTTGTTATTATGTTAAATGCCGCTATATCCCTCTTTTTGTGGAATAGCGCTGCAAATATATATCTTTTTTTGTTACCGGCAAAATAATCTTTGATAAAATGTCACATTTCCCAAAACTGTCCAGCCTGTCTTTCGTGCGGTAACTTATTTCCCGTAAAGCAGGCGATACAACTCGCTGTCATGTTTTCTTGTGAATTGAGGGTCAAGTTCCATAACCAGCTTCCACATCTTTTCAGCCCCTTCCTTGTCCCCCGACCTGTACAGATGCTCGCCCTTGCTGTCATAAAGGTTTGCCTCCATGGGCAATACGGCTATCGCACTGTCAATAATGGCAATGGCTTTTTCGTATTGGTGTCTGCGGGCATAGGTATAGCTCATCTGATTCATTGCATCAATCTTTGTTTTGGTGTCATAATCCTGCCCGGCCGCAAGTTCGTACATGTGGAGGGCTTTTGCCGTATTGGCGGTGGTGCCATAGCCGGACTCATACATTATACCAAGCTCGTATTGGGCTGCGGCAACCTCTTCGGCTGCCTGTTCCATCAAATGGAATATCCTCTGTTTTTGTTCAAATGCCGCTTTCTCATCTCTTCTTGTATAGTTGTCTTTCCCATTCAAAGCCTTAAAATAAATAGAGCGCCTTGTCCTTATTGGATTTTCTGTACATAAAATGAGAAGTTGTGAAACATTCTCTATTTTCACATTTTGCGCTTTGGCCATCATCTCTGTTATTTTCCGATATTCATGTTCATCGGAAACCGGCTTGTAGGTGTGCCTTTTGTGAAGTTCCCTTATGCAGTATTGGGAGTCGTAATCGACCGAAGATGGAATGCCTGTATGGTCTTCAACACCAATGCATACCCATACGTCATACCGTCCTTTTACCGGGAAGACCCATTGATTAGCCGCACTATGCCCTCGTTTAAAGCTGTAGTAAAGTATGCCGTTGCTGTCCACATCCATAGAGTCGACGATATAATATGCTTCGAACGGTACTTCTGTCTTTGCGTCAATATAGGATAAAGTCACTGTGTTCTTTTCTTTGACAGTTCGCAAGATTGCTCGTCCCAAGAAAAATGCGGCCACGGATATGGCAATGAGCAATAACAATCCATACTCTGCGAAAAAGTGTTTCCGCCTCGCGGAGCGGGGAATCTTGAAGTCCTCGCGTGGTTGTCGACGCCGCCTCCGCTGCATTTTTATTTCTGCCAATTCCTCGTTACTGATGTCTTCCAACAATATATAGCCTCCATGCCTTAAAGTCTTCCAATCTTCAGCAGACAGGTTTATGCTGCCATTGCGCTGCGGTATGCCGAAATATTCCGTAATGACGGAGATCATCTCCTCGGAATTAGAACCGTCGCCTTCCGAAATATACAGCCACAGCTTTTTACCCGTAAGAAGATAGATACGGTTGTATTGATAATAATTTTTTTTTGTTTCCACCTCGACGATTTCCGTGCAATAGCAGTCCACGTCTTTCAGCATTATCTGATAATTCCATTTCCGGTGAAATGGATACTTTATCTCAATCCTGTCGTTATATACAGCCACACGACGCATGAACAATAATGTTATGACCCCAAGTGTGATGGTGGAAATTATCATACCAGTGGCAATAAAGGTTCCTCTTGTGACCGGCTCACTTAAGATTTTCTCCCAACCTCCACCGGCAAAAAGAAAAAGCAACAGTAATACGGCTGCAATGATTACAGGGTATACCCACCATTTCTGTCTCGATTTAATAATAATTTTATCGTCCATATTATTTTTTTAGTCTATATTGATGACTTTGCTTGTTCTTATCTTGATGTCTTAAATCCATTCAATCCCTGTTGCGTTACCTTTTATCATTGTAAATGGAATGTCACCGGCAATGTGTAGTATACAGCAACAGGCTTGCCATCCTGTTTTCCGGGAATCCATTTTGGCATGGACTTAACCACGCGCATGGCCTCTTTGTCGAGTGATGGGTCTACACTTTCGAACACTTTCACGTCGTAGATGGAACCGTCCTTGCCAACGGCAAATCTCACGAGAACCTTTCCTTCTACACCATTTTCCTCAGCTATTGCCGGATAATGTACGTTCTTCGCCAGCCATATCATGAGTTCTTTAGCTCCACCTGGGAACGAGGGCATCACTTCGGCAATGTCCAGAGGCTTTTCTCCATCTTTGGGCATTTCTTCTGCAATAACCTCTTTGGCTTTGACCATTCCTTCAGGAAGCACCTCTTTTACTTTCACCGTTCTTCTTGGTGTTTGAGTCTTATTTGAGGTACCATTTGTTACGGTCAAAGTTTTGTTGTTTTTATTATATATGAAATATGTTTCTTTATGTTTCATATCGAACATGTAATGCTTTTGGGAGCTACGCTCGTATGTCATGCTATGTTTTTTTATGAAATTCCAATGTCTTAAAAAGTGAAATATAATATTGTCTGATGAAGACATGGTGATGAGCTTAAACTCCAATGCGCGAAAACCGGTGAAATTATTTTTGTCGTCCACTTTCTTCACTTTTCCAAATCGTTCCAAATATTTAGTGACAGCATCGTCCATGCTCTCTGCATCTACATTGAACATTTCCCGTGCCAACAACTTTTGTATATGCAAACTGTCTTCAGGATATCCCAAATTGAAGGAAATAATAAATTTTACCCCTCTGTCTGTTATAAGGAAAGTTCCGTCAGTCTTACAAATTTTGACTGGGTCTGCCCACACCCGGCATGTTCCGCTAATCATCAGCCCGATGATAAGCAATAGATTTAGTAATTTCTTTGTCTGCTTTGTCATTTTTTCTCGTTTTTTCGCCACGGCTGAGTTGATGTAAATCTCATTCGACTCATTCGGCTTGATTAAAACATTCTTTTCATATCACATGGTGCAAAGATAACATTTTTTTTGTTGAAAAAATATAACTGATGTTTCTCGTTTTCCCAGTTTAACATTTCTTAAACACCGCTTTGCCTGCGGCCAATCGGCAGCCATGCCAGCCCATTGTTTTGGCGTGTGGTAAGATTCATTTGTTTTAGTGTTGTAATTAAAAACAAACTTTGTTATCTTTGCAGTCCGAATATATAATGGTTACATATATGGAATACTCTTCATCGCATGCGGGCAGGAAACCTCTGCTCGACGTGCACACCCACACCGTGGCTTCGGGACATGCCTACAGCAGTTTGCAGGAGATGGTACGTGCGGCGGCCGACAAGGGAATTGAGGTTTTGGGCATAACCGAGCACGGCCCAAGCGTACCGGGCACTTGCCCGTTGATTTATTTCCGCAACATGCACGTGGTGCCGCGACAAATGTACGGGGTACGTATTTTGATGGGTTGCGAGATAAACATACTCGACACACAGGGCACACTCGATCTTGACGATTCTTATCTCGACATGTTGGATTTGTGCATTGCCGGCATACACAGCATTTGCTGGAGCGGCGGCACCGTTGACGAGAACACAGCCGGGATGATAGCGGCCATACGCCATCCCAAGATTCATATCATCAGTCATCCTGGCGATGGTACGGCTTTGCTCGATTTCGAACCTATAGTCCGTGCTGCCGCCGAGGCACACACCCTTCTCGAAGTCAACAACCATTCTCTTGCCCCCATACGCAAGAAGACGGTTGCCCGTGAGAACAATCTTGAGATACTGCGGTTGTGCAAGCGCTATGGCGTGCCCGTCATTATGGGTAGCGATGCCCATATCTCTTTTCAGATAGCCGACTACGGCCGTCTGCTGCCGCTTGTGGCCGAGACAGGCTTTCCTGATGAGCTTATAATGAACTATTGGCCTGACCGTTTTTTTGAATATCTCGGTATTCCTGCCGGTGTCACCAGTGTTTAACATACGTTAAATGGAAAGAGATATTTCAACTACTGTTTGCCGTTTCCGATAAAAAACTGTACCTTTGTGATACAGACACTTCTAATTTTTAAAACAATTATAATCATGAACGAAAACGAAAACAAGCAGCAAGGCCAGTTTCAGATAGAACTGCCTCAAGAGACAGCACAGGGAGAATATGCAAACTTCGCCATAATAACTCATTCAAGCAGCGACTTTGTGCTCGACTTTGCACGCGTATTGCCGGGTCTTCCCAAGGCGCAGGTGCGCAGCCGCGTCATCCTCGCCCCCGAGCATGCCAAGCGTCTGCTCATGGCTCTGCAGGAGAACATCGTGCGCTATGAGAAGGAGTTCGGACAGATAAAGATTCAGAACCAGGGCCAGCAGGGTCCCCGCACCATCGCTCCTTTCAACGTAGGTAACAAGGGGGAAGCGTGATAGTTTAAACGCAAAGACGCTGAGGCGCAAAGGTTTGGATTTTCTTATTGAACACAGAGACACGGAGACACAGAGGATTTTAAACGCAAAGGCGCTGAGGCGCAAAGGTTTGAATTTTCTCTGTGTCTCCGTGTCTCTGTGTTCGGATAAAGTTTTATATGTAAAATAGGACTTTAAAATCTTTGCGTCTCAGCGTCTTTGCGTTTAAACTATGCTATTGGATTCTTCCCTCTCTTATATTCTCTTCACCTCCAGGTACTTGTTTATTACGTCCACCGACAGGTTTTCGGGCGTTGTCAGCAGGCTCATGATGCCGTTGCGTTTCAGCGCGGAGACGATGAGCCTCTTCTCGTTGGCAAACTTTTCGGCTATCACGTGGCGGTAATAGTCCTCAGTGGTCTCCGGTTGTGTGCCGATATACTCCTTCAGTTCGCGGTCCTCGAAGAACACCACGAGCAGACGGTGACGGCTGTTGATCTGTCTGAGGTAAGTCAGTTGCCGCTCCATGTCGGTCTTGCCGCTGAAGTTGGTGTAGAGGATGAGCAGCGACCGCTTGGTCACGTGCCTGTTTATACCCGTTGCCAGTGCCGAGTAGTCACTCTCGCCGAACGATGTCTCCTGCGCATACAGACATTCCAGCAGCTGTTGCATGTGCCCCGGACGGCGTGATGCCGGTGTGTACGACCCGAAGCGCTCGTTAAACGTTATCAGTCCGGCCTTGTCCTCCTTGTTCATCGCCACAAACGACAGCATGAGCGACGAGTTTATGGCATAGTCGAGCAGCGTCATGCCGTTGGACACCTGCTGCATTATGCGCCCCTTGTCAATCACTGTGAACACCTGTTGCGACCGTTCGTCCTGATAGATGTTTACCATCAGCTGATGCCGCCGTGCCGTTGCCCGCCAGTTGATGGTGCGCGAGTCGTCGCCCTTCACGTACTCCCTTATCTGCTCGAACTCGGTGTTGTTGCCCACCCGGCGTATTCTTTTCACGCCGAGGTCGGTGAGGCGGTTGCTTATGGCCAGCAGCTCATAGCGCCGCAGCATCAGGTACGAGGGATACACCTTTATGTCTTCCGCCCGCCCGCAGGAATACCGCCGCTGCACCAGACCGATGCGGGTGGTGGCGAACACGCGTATCATGCCGAAGCCGTACACACCCCTTTTCGTGGGGCGCAGGCTGTACGTTATCACCCTCTCGCCGCGCGCCGGCACTGTCAGCCGGAAGCTGATGTCACGCCTTTGGAACACTACCGGAATCTCGTCCACGGCATCCACTCTTACCTCAAACGGGTAGCTGCTCTCCACGCGCAGTTTCACCTCGTTGTCATCGCCGTTGGAGAACCTTTCGGCGCACTTCCTCCGCGCGTCCATGCCCTTGCGGCTCCACAACAGCGCCGTTTCCGTGGCCAAGGCTACGGCCAGTGCAGCCAGCATTATCCGCCCCACCGTGTAGAGCGGCGCGAAGAGATAGCCGGCGGCTACGGTCAGTATCACCGCCGTGGCGGCCATGTAAAATCTTTGCGTGAGAAACATTACATTATTCTTTTTGTCGGTTGCCATCAGTCGCGCCTTATTTCGGCACCTCCACCTTGTCAATCAGTTTCTGCGCCACCTTCAGTGTCGAGTAGCCCTCCATCTCCGCCTCGGCGGTGAGGATGATGCGGTGTTGCAGTATATAGGGGGTCACGGTCTTTATGTCGTCGGGTGTCACGAAGTCGCGTCCCTGCTGCAGGGCGTAAGCCTTCGATGCCCGCAGCATGGCCACGGCGGCACGCGGCGACGCACCGAGGAATACGGCACGCGACGTGCGCGTCTGCTGCACAATCTTAGCCATGTACTGCAGCAGCGACCTGTCCACCACCACGTTGTCCATCATTGCCCGCAGTTGCATCAGCTCGTCGTGCGTTATCACCGGTGCCACGTTGTCGGTGTCAACCACGGCCCTGTTGTTCTGGTGGCGCTCCAGTATCTCCACCTCCTGCTCCTCAGTGGGATATCCCATCGTTATCTTCATCATGAAACGGTCCAGTTGCGCCTCCGGCAATTTGTACGTGCCTTCCTGCTCCACGGGATTCTGCGTGGCCAGTATGGTGTACAGGTCGCCCATGCGGCGTGTCACGCCGTCTACGGTCACCTGCCTTTCCTCCATCACCTCGAACAATGCCGCCTGCGTCTTGGCCGGGGCGCGGTTTATCTCGTCCACAAGAACGATGTCGGCGAACACGGGGCCTTCGTGGAAGTCAAATTCCGATGTTTTCATGTTCAGCACGGTGGTGCCCAACACGTCGCTCGGCATGAGGTCGGGGGTGAACTGCACGCGTGAGAAGCGTGAGTCGACAAGGCGTGCCACGAGTCTTGCCATGAGTGTCTTGGCCACTCCCGGCACTCCTTCTATCAGTATGTGGCCGTCGGCTATCATGCACGTGAGCACCATGCTCACGGCCTCGTTCTGGCCTACTATCACTTTTGCTATGCTGTCTTTCAGCTCTTGTATCTTGCCGCTGAATAGCGTGAGGTCTGTTCTTTGTTCCATTTTTTTTCTTTTTTTGTGGGGTTGGTGTGGGTGGGGTAGGTTTGGTAGGTGGGGTAGGTTTGGTAGGTTTGGTAGGTGGCTCCGCCTATGTAATCTTACCCGTTATCATGTTCATGTTGTCTATATACAGTTTCACGCCGTATTCCGTGGCCTCCATCTCGCCGTCGGTTATCCGGCGGATGTCTTTTATTATCTTTTCCACCTCATGGCGTTCCATGCCCGTGCGCAGGGCAATGATGTCGAACGTGTGGCTGTCGGCGGCCCTGTCCGTCACGTCCACAAGGAGCAGCCGGCGAATCTCGTCGGCAAAGAACATGAATTTCTTCTTCACTATGTCCGTGTGGTCTTTCTTCTGATAATATAGTGTGCCCACGAGTTGCACGAACTCGAGCGAACGGTTTTGCGGCGGCTCTACTACCGGGATGATGCGCTGCCGGCGGCGGGCGTTGGATATCATCAGCAGCACTATCAGGCCCAGCGTAAGATACAGGGCCGTGCGCAGCGGCGGCTTTTTCAGGAATACGCGCAGCGGCGACTGTTCGGCCTCATACTCTTCGGCGGTCTTCATATATGCCGTGGTGCGTACTACGCGGCGGTCGGCTATCTGCGACATCAGGCGGAACACATACGCCGTGGTGTTGCCGTCGAGCACGCCGTAGTTGGTGAAGAGTAGCGGCGTGGACACCACTATGACCTCACCCTTGCCCATGCGCCGTCTCACGGCCAGCGGTTGTGGGCTCTTGTCGTCCATGTCCGTCATGTCGCGGCTCGTTCTGCTCACGGCGAGGATGTCGGTTCTCCACGTGTCGACTGTTGTCACGTGGCAGTTTGTCAGTATCGAGTATGTCCTGTAGTCGGCTTCCCCGTATATTTTGTCGGTCTTCTTCCATTGGATGGTGTCGAAGGCGAGATTGTAATTGTCTTTAATTTCCTTTTTCAGGTATTTTATGTTGAAATATGAATATCCCCTTACCCCCATACCTATGCTGTCGTTCATCAGGCTGTCGGTTACGTAACCGCAGTTGCACGTCACTATCATCACCCTGCCGCCCTGTTTGGCTATGTCTCTTATGGCCTTCATGTCGGTGGCGGTGGCATTGAGGTCGTTGGTTACAATGAGCACGTTCAGCCCCTCCGCTTCGGTGGAAATCTGATACAGTGTCTTCTTGGTCACGCCGTAGCCCTTTGGCAGCGACTGTGCCATGATGCTGTCGAAGACGTAGCAGCCGAACGGATTCTTGTCATTGACGGCGAATGTCGGCTCCCAGCTGAATTTTGCGGGCATGTTCAGCTGCAGGGCGAACATCAGCAGTATGAATATCGTGATGCCGGCTACGAAACCCTTGCCTCCTTTCATTGCGCGCCTCCTTTCCCGGCGTTGTCGCTGCCGTATCCGCCGTCATGTCCGCCGCCGTTAGTTATGGCCGCCTTCAGGCGCTGCATCTCCATGGCAAGCTCTTCGGTGGCCTCGAAGTTGCCGTAGCGCACGCGCAGAAAGTGGTTGGAGAACACCCTGAAGTCATGCGTCGCCACCTCTGAGGCATAGTCGGAGGGCGTCCGCCACGGCTGCCAGTTTATGCGTCCGCCGTCGGCGAGGTCTTTCAGACAGTGCAGGTATGTCAGTCTCACGGCTTCGCGGTAGTCCTGCCGCTGCATGGCTTTCTCCGTCTCCGCGGCGAAGTCGATGCCGTAGATGGTGTCTTCGCCCACTTCATAGTCTGTGGCCTTCTGCCGTCCTGAGCGTCCGAATAGTGCCGGCCGCTTGCGGTAGATGAAATAGCCTATCGCCGCCACCAGCACCACACTTATCACTGTCTCTTATACACATCTCCGAGCCCACGAGACTACGCTGCATCTCG
>ENA-OYXU01000359-OYXU01000359.1-human-gut-metagenome-genome-assembly--contig:-NODE-359-length-19112-cov-5.196096_pt1 | contig 19112 bp, 17 predicted proteins | sample MGYA00243243_ERZ653435 | MGnify/ENA primary metagenome ERZ653435 (study PRJEB26926, sample SAMN06165113) | human gut metagenome | biome: ENVO:00009003; feature: ENVO:2100002; material: ENVO:00002003... | reverse complement strand
ATGCAGCGTAGTCTCGTGGGCTCGGAGATGTGTATAAGAGACAGAGCGGCAGCCTTGGGCTTGGGCGCCGGTTCGCTTTTGATGACATTGCCGTGCTTGTCGAGCTCTACGTGGCCCACAATCTTCATCTTGTTGACGGTTGTCAGAGGAATGTCGCCTGTAGTCTTGGAGGCCTGCGGAGTGGCTTCGGGGGCTGCGGGAGCAGCGGGAGCCTGCGCGGCCTCACGAGCCTGGCGCAGACGGTTGCGGATGGCGCCGTCCTTGTCATACGCTTTGCAGAGTATGTCAAAAGCGCTTTCTTCGATTCGCGCGTTAGGGTTGGCCTCCACTTCGATGCCGTGGCGACTGAGGTGCTCGACTGCTGTCGATACACTGATGTTCAGGTCTTTGGCTGCTTTGCTTAACTTTATTCTCGCCATTCAGGAGTTTTTTGTCAGATTGATCTTTTTCTTGTTTTGTTATTGCCGCTTTGCTGCTGTGCGGGGCATTTGAGAGGCCTCGGAGTGGTTGTGTCGCGAGGACAGCGAAGAGAGAGGGCATGGCCGGAGTGAGGAATCAGTCCTCCTCAAACTCGGCCTTGAGGACGCTCAGGACATTGTCGACGGTCTCTTCTTCGAGGTCGGCCTTGTCGATGAGCACCTGACGGGGCGTGTTGAGCACGCTCTTGGCCGTGATGCAGCCCATATCTTTGAGGGCGTCGATGACCCAGCCTTCGATTTCGTCCTTGAACTCGTCGAGGTAGATGTCTTCTTCGTCGATGTCGCCGTCAGAGTCGCGGTAAACGTCGATGATATAGCCGGTCAGCATTGAGGCGAGCTTGATGTTCATGCCGCCTTTGCCGATAGCGAGCGACACCTCGTCGGGATGGAGGAATACCTCGGCCTTGTGGCTCTCTTCGTCGAGACGTATCGATGAAACCTTGGCGGGCTGGAGGGCGCGCTGAATCAGCAGCGAGGGGTTTGATGTGTAGTTGATGATGTCGATGTTCTCGTTGCGGAGTTCACGGACGATGCCGTGGATGCGCGAGCCCTTGACGCCGACACAGGCGCCTACGGGGTCGATGCGGTCGTCATATGACTCCACGGCGATTTTGGCGCGTTCGCCGGGGATGCGGGCCACGGCACGGATATTGATGAGGCCGTCGTGGATTTCGGGCACCTCGAGTTCAAACAGACGTTTGAGAAACTCGTTCGAGACGCGCGAGACGGTGATTTTCGGGTTGTTGTTCTTGTTGTCGACAGCCGAGATGACGGCGCGCACCATCTCGCCCTTGCGGAAGTAGTCGCCGGGAATCGACTCGCTCTTGGGCAGGAGCAGCTCGTTTTTCTCGTCGTCGAGGAGCAGGGTCTCCTTTGACCATGTCTGATAAACCTCGCCGGTGACCAGCTGACCCTCCATTTCCTTGAACTTGGAGTAGATGGCCTCTTTCTGGAGATCGAGCACCTTTGACTGGAGAGTCTGGCGCAGAGTCAGGATGGCGCGACGGCCGAAGTCGCTGAAGTTTATCTTTTTGGTGTGCTCCTCGCCAATTTCTACGTCGGGGTCGCCGTCGGCGCGGGCGTCGCTGAATGAAATCTGAAGATTGGGGTTAGTGACCGTGCCGTCCTGGACCACCTCAAGATTCTGATATATCTCGACGTCGCCGGTGTCGGGGTTCATGATGACGTCGAGGTTTTCGTCGGTGCCCAGATTTTTTGCCAGAACGTTGCGGAACGATTCTTCGAGGACCGAGATCATCGTCGGTTTGTCGATGTTCTTTACTTCCTTGAATTCTGCAAAGCGCTCCACCATGTTGGGGGCTTCCTCTTTCTTGGCCATTGCTGTGATTAAATCGTTATATATGGTTTATTTGAAATCTATTGTGGGGACGACGCTCTTGACAGAGTCGGCGACGTTGAAAGTCTCGGTCTGCTCTTTGATGAGGGGACGCTTCTGGCCCGGCTCCTTCACCTTGACCGAGGATGTCAGCGTGAACGACAGCGGCTCGTCCTCGCCGCTGACAGCTGTAAGGGTTCCGCGCAGTTTGCGGCCGTCGCGGGTGAGCACCTCTACGGGGTTGCCGATGTTCTTCAGAAACTGCCCGCGCACGCGCATCGGCGCCGTAAGGCCCGCCGAGCCGACTTCCAGCTCGTAGTCCTCGACATCGCGGTCGAACTCCTGCTCTATGCGTCGGGTGATGGCGGCGCATGTGTCGATGTCGACGCCTTCGGGCGAATCAATCTCCACCACGATCTCGTTGGCAGGGCTTACACGAAGGTCCACAAGGAAAAGGTCGGTGCCCTCGATGGCCTTCATGACTGTGTCGGTAAGTTTCTGACTGTCTATCATTATAGGTTATGGTTAAAAAACAGGAGGAAGCGCTGCGCCCCCTCCTTCACTCTGAAGTCTGTGCAAAGTTAGCGATTTTTTACGTATTAATATAATACGGGCGCACTATTGTAGGTAGCACGCCCGCATTATTAATATTATTTAGTGTTTTTTAACGTCCGTTTATCACAGCACCTTGGCGACGGCTGCGTTGAGCTTGGCGGGGTCGATGACGCGCTCGCGGATGACGCCCTCGCCGTCGATGACGAAGGCTACGGGCAGCGCGCCGACATTGTACTTCATGAGCACGTCGGTGCCGTCGACGGGCGAGTTCCACACCGTAATCCAGGGCAGGTTGTCGGCTTTCTGCTTCCACTCCACCTCGTCGGCGTCAAAGGCTATCTGGTATATTTCCAGGCCGTTGGCGGCATATTTGCCGCGCAGGTCGGCGAGCACGACGTTGTAGGCCGGCGACGACTCGAGGTCGTAGCTCGTGAAGCTGAGCACCACGGGATGGCCCTTGCCGGCGATGGCGGCGAGGCTCTGCTCATGGCCCTTGTTGTCGTAGCGCACGATGTCGATAAGGCCGCTTTCCTGCACCTGCATGCTGAGCCCCCCGGCCTGGGGGTTATACAGCTGACGGGCCTTGAGGAAGATGGCCGTGAGCCACTGCGTGCGGGCGTCGTCAGGGCGGTTGTCGGTGAAGCGCTGGGCCACGGCGCCGACGATGCTGAGGTCGCGGCGCTTGCTCAGGTCGTAGAGCGAGCGTCCGCCTATGTTCTTGTTGATTATGTAGTAGGCGGCGATGCAGGTGCTGTCGTGGATGGCTATGTCGTTGAGCTTACTCTTCAGGATGCTGTCGGTGAGCGCGCCCTGAGGGCCGCGGGCAGCCACGCTCTCGGCGATGAGGCGGTCGATAGCCACGATCTTGTCGGCGGCGGGAGTGCCCGTAAGTGTGTACTCGGTGCCGAAGCCGGCGGTGTCGGTGGCGACGGTGAGGGCGTCGGTGCTGTCGACGGGGAAGTAGATGCAGCGGCCGTCGAGATTGAGGCGGTACACATCGGCGATGGCGACGGGAGCCTCGGCGCGGTAGCTGAAGGCGCCGTCGCGGCCTATGCTGACGCTGTCGATGGCATACCAGTTGCCGGCGTTGAAGGCTTCGATAGCCATGCGGCGACCCTCACCGTCCTTGACGGTACCTTCCACACTCCATCCGTGGCTGCCGGACGTGCAGGCGGCGAGCACTGCGAGAGCCGGGATAACAAGGCGTTTCATCAGTCCTCCAGTTTATCGAATTCGGCGGCAATGGCGTCGGCGATGTGACGCATGTCGGCCTCGGGCAGGGTCATCTTGCCTTTGGCGAAGTTCATGTCGTTCTCCTCGTTGATGGGAATGAGGTGGATGTGGGCGTGGGGCACCTCAAGGCCTATCACGGTCATGCCCACGCGCTTGCAGGGCATGGCTGCGCCTACGGCGCGGGCCACCTTGCGGGCGAAGACGTGCAGTGCGGCGGTCTCCTCGTCGGTGAGGTCGAAGATGTAGCTGACCTCGCGGCGCGGAATCACGAGCACATGGCCCGGAGCCACGGGATTGATGTCGAGGAAAGCGAAGTGACGGTCGTCGGCCGCTACCTTGTAGCTGGGAATCTCGCCGGCGGCTATGCGTGAGAAAATCGTTGCCATCAGAAAGATATTTCTTTGATTTCAAATTTCATAAGGCCGCTGGGCACGCGTATCTCCACGATGTCGCCCACCTTGTGGCCCAGCAGGCCCTTGGCGATGGGGGTAGAGGTGGCGATTTTCTTCTCGCGGAGGTTGGCCTCGCTGTCGGCCACGATGGTGTACTCCATCTCCTGGCCGTTGGCGACGTTCTTGATTTTCACGCGGTTGAGAATCTGCACCTCGTTGGTGTTGAGCTTGCTTTCGTCGAGGATGCGTGCGTTTGCCAGCAGGTCCTTGAGCTGGGAGATTTTCATCTCCAGCATGCCCTGCGCCTCCTTGGCGGCGTCGTACTCGGCGTTCTCGCTGAGGTCGCCTTTGTCGCGTGCCTCGGCAATGGCCGCGATTATCTCGGGGCGTTTCACATTCTCGAGAAACGCGATTTCGTCCATTTTTTTCTGATAACCTTCCTTGGTCATGTAAGTGATAGCCATGGGAATAGAATTATTTGTGGTTTAGTATAGTGAGCATAATAAAAAAGAGAAACCCGACCGCGTCAGCGGCAGAGTCCCGGCTTTCCTTACAGCTCCAAAATGCATCGGCAAAGGTAGGCAATTAAATCGAGATTAGTCCCTTTTGCTCCTTAATAATAGTTAAAATGACGCCGCCGGCTGCAAAAACCGAACGCTACTTGGCCGTAACGCAAAAAGTTGTTAACTTTGCAATCATGGACGTCAAAGCGGAAAAAATCATGCCCTACGGCCGCGGCCGCGGGAAGAGCGAGGAGGTGCGCGACATGTTCGACAGCATCGCCCCCGCCTACGACTTCATGAACCGCGCCATGACCCTCGGCATCGACCGCCTGTGGCGCCGCCGGGCCGTCCGGGCCGTGGCATCGGTATCGCCGCGGCGCGTGCTGGACATAGCCACCGGCACCGGCGACATGGCGATAGCCTTGGCGCGGCGCATCCCCGGCGCAAGCATCGAGGGCATAGACCTGAGTGCCGGCATGGTGGAGATTGGCCGCCGCAAGGTGAGCGAAGCGGGCCTCAACGGCAGGGTTGACCTGCGCATCGGCGACAGCCTCGCCATAGACCTGCCCGACGCCTCGGTCGACGCCATAACCGTGGCCTACGGCGTGCGCAACTTCGAGCATCTGGACCGAGGATATGCAGAGATGATGCGTGTGCTACGCCCTGGAGGCCTGCTTGCCGTGCTGGAGCTGTCGACTCCGCGAGGCCGCCTCACGGCGCCCCTGTACCGGCTCTATACCCGCTACGTCATCCCCGCTGCCGGCCGGCTGATAAGCCGCGACTCCCGCGCCTACAGCTACCTCCCCGAAAGCATCGCCGCCGTGCCGCAGGGCGACGACATGTGCGCGCTGATTCTCGCGGCCGGAGCATCCCGCGCGGAGGCACGGCCCATGACGTTCGGCGCCTGCACGCTTTATCTTGCAAGGAAATAACCATAACCGCACCCTGGCCGCCATCGGCGGCCGCCGTCATATCCATCCATCACATAAGTAATATGCAACCGCACAAAGCCCTACTGATACTCGCCGCACTTGCCGCCACGCTGCCGGCCGGTGCCCAGTTCCACTTCCGCAACTCGGCACGTATGGCCGACTCGGACGGCCTTGAGTCGCTTCAGGATGTAGAGATAGTAGCTATTGACGAGGACACTCCGGTGGACACCGTCGTCAGTCTGGCTCCGCTGCCGGCCTACTTCTTTCTGCCGGCGGTATATTCACACTACGATTTTCCCGACACAGTAGACATAGCCGCCTCCGACTACAGCGGCAACCCCGCGCTGCGTTGGCTTGAGGACGCCAACGCCGTGGGCGCGCGCATGCAGCGCATACGCCACCGCTACTTCTTCGCCCATCCCGACGACCTGCCCTACATCGCGGCCGAGCTGCCCGACGCGCCCAAGCGCTACTCGGCCATCGTAGACCCGAGCGACTTTTCCGTCGATATAGTGGAGAGCGTGACCGGTCCGGCCGCGGCGCCCACCGTCAAGGCCGAGGAGGTGAAGAAACGCCACTGGATACGCACCTTCAACGTCTCGCTCCAGTTCTCGCAGGCCTATGTGTCGCCCAACTGGTACCAGGGCGGCAAGAACAACCTCAACATGCTCGGACAGATATACTACAACGTGAAGCTCAACCAGGAGTTCCATCCCAACATCCTGTTTGAGACTACGGCCCAGTACAAGCTCGGCATGAACAACGCGCCGGACGACGAGTACCACGACTACAACATCAACGAGGACATCTTCCAGGTCAACAGCACTTTCGGTCTCAAGGCCGCACGCCGCTGGTACTACTCTGTCACCGGGCAGTTCAAGACACAGCTGCTGAACAGCTATAAGCCCAACTCGCCCGACCTCAAAAGCGGATTCCTCTCGCCGGGCGACCTCACCGTGGGCCTCGGTATGACCTACAACTACGCCAACAAGAAGAAGACATTCACGTTCGATGCCAGCATCTCGCCACTGTCCTACAACCTGCGCACATGTACCAGCGACCGCCTCAACCACGAGGACTACGACATACGGCAGGACCGCACGACGGCCCACAAGTTCGGCAGCAACGCCGAGGTGAAGATATACTGGAAGATGGCCTATAACATCTACCTGCGCTCGCGGCTCTACGGCTTCTCCGACTATGAGAGCGTCCAGGCCGATTGGGAGAACACCATTGTGTTTGAAATCAACAAGTTCCTGACTACACAGCTGTTCATGCACGCCCGTTACGACACGCGCACGGCACGCCTTGAGGACAGCAAGTGGCACAAGCTTCAGTTCAAGGAAATCCTCTCCATAGGCTTCGCCTACAAATTCAGCTCGCTCTGATGCGTCTTCATGCCGCTATACTGACGCTCCTTGCCTCGGCATGCCTCCTGACAAGCCACGCGCAGCGCACCACTCGCCCCGGTCGCACACAGGCGGCGCGCACTGCGGCCGAGCGTATGGCGCAGCCGGCGGCCGACACCCTCGTGCCGCCCTCCGGAGCCGTCGTCATAGCGGGCTACGACAAGACCCTCTCCTCGCGCCGCGAGAGCTTCTTCGTAACAAACGCCGCTGACTCCGCCACGCTGGTGTGGATACTCGCCACCATCGACTATCTCGACATGCAGGGCCATCAGCTGCACCGCCGGCGCGCTACCATGCGCTGCGACATACCGCCGCGCCAGACCCGCCGCCTCGACATCCCGGCGTGGGACCGGCAGGGCGTCTACTACTACCGCGGCTCCGAGCCGCGGCGGCGCGTGCAGGCGGCCGCCTCACCTTTTGAAATCAGCATCCGTATCGACTCCGTGGCCGTGCGGCGCTGACAGTCATTCACGCAATTCCAAATCCACATTACCATGATAAAACGAATTCTATTTTCAGTCCTGCTCGCCGCCGCGGCAGCCACAGGCATGCAAGCCGCCGAGAAGGCCAAGCCGGTAGTCTCGATTCTCGGCGATTCCTATTCCACATTCGACGGCTACATCCCGGAGGGCAACGAACCCTGGTACTTCGCCCGGGAGCGTGAGGAACTCACCGATGTCCGCGACGTCCGCCAGACGTGGTGGTGGCAGCTCGTGGCCGAGGGCGGCTACATACTCGGCGTGAACGACAGCTACAGCGGCGCCACGATAAGCTACACCGGCTACAACGGCGACGACTACCGCGCACGCTCCTTCAACACGCGCCTGACGCGCATCGCTCCGCCCGATGTTCTCCTGATTTTCGGCGCTACCAACGACAGCTGGTGCGACGCTCCTCTGGGCGAATACGTCTACGACAATCTCACGCTCGGCCACATGTACGAGTTCCGTCCGGCGCTCGGACGCCTGCTGCGTGAAGCGCAGGCGCGTATGCCGGGCACACGCATAGTCTACATCATCAACTCCGAGCTGAAGCCGGAAATCACCGAGTCGATATGCACGGAGTGCCGCCACTTCGGGGTGGAGTACGTGCTGCTGCACGATATCGACAAGCGCGCCGGCCATCCCACGGTCAAAGGCATGGAGCAGATAAAGGAACAGGTGCTTAAAGCGCTCGGCGGAAGATAGTTGATAGTTGATAGTTGATAGGGGATAGGTAAGAGGGGGTATATAACTTATATAATTTATATAATTTATATAATCCCCATAATCAGATGCCTTTGCGCCAGGCGCGGCGGCGGCGGTGCTGCCGGTGCTCGAAGTAGTCCCACTGGCGCTGCACGTTCTCGTTGTCCTCAAGCTCGATGTTTGACTCGGCATACTTGAATCCGAGGCGGTTGTATGTGTGTATCAAATCGCAGAACACCAAGGCGTTGACTCCTTTGCTCTGATACTCCGGCTTGACGGCGACGAGCATAAGGTCGACGGTGTCTGTCTTGGCGCGCAGGGCTTTGAGCAGATGCCACCAGCCCATGGGGAGCAGACGTCCGCGTGAACGGCGAAGAGCCTCCGAGAGCGAGGGCATCGATATGCCAACGGCCACGAGGTTGCCCTCGGCGTCGGCTACGGCCGAGACGCAGTCCAAGCGGATGATGTCAAGATACTGGTCGACATAGTAATCAATCTGCCGCGGTGTCAGTGATGTGTAGCCATAAAGGTCTTTGTAAGCCTCGTTTATAAGGTCGAAAAGAGGACGGCCGTACTTTTTCTTGACTTCTTTTCGTGAAGTGAGGGGCACGGTGTGCAGTCCGTATTTCTTGGATACGATGTCTGCTATGCGTGCATATTTGTCGGGAATATCCGACGGAATCTTGATGCGGAACTCAATCCAGTCGGCGTCTTTGATAAAGCCGAGGCGCTCCATGTGGTCACGGTAGTAGGGGTAGTTGTAAATCGTGGCCATGGTGCCCATCTCGTCAAAGCCCTCGATGAGCATGCCTTCGTGGTCCATGTCAGAGAAACCCATCGGACCGACGATAGAGTCCATGCCGCGTTGGCGTCCCCATGCAGACGCAGCGTCAAACAGTGCGTCGACGACCTCGGCGTCGTCGATGAAATCGACAAAGCCGAAACGCATGTCGCGTGAGCCGGACTTGCGGTTGGCGTTATGGTTGATGATGGCCGTGATGCGGCCGACGGGTTTTCCGTCGCGCTCGGCTATAAACGATTGTGCCTCGCAATGGTCAAAGGCCGGATTTGATTTGGGCGACAGTGTCGCCATCTCGTCTATTACGAGCGGCGGCACATAGCGTGGAGCGTCCTTATAGAGATTTATGCCCGTGTGGACATATTTCTTAAGTTCAGAGCGCGTGGGTTTGATGGGTTTGACTGTCAGTGTCATGGATTTGCGGCGGGGAAAGCCGGACGGTAGGGTGACTGCAGCCATGCGAGCAGTGCCACCATCACGATTAAGAATATTATAATGATGAGATAAAGACGGTTTGAGCGACGGTTTTCGAGCGCCATGCGCAGATGGTGGACATCGCGGATGCGTCGCGACGGATTTCGGTCGACGCAGCGCTCGGCCACATGTCGCAGGTGCGGGTCATGGATGCCGCTGCGGTCGAGAGTCTCGAGAATGATGCGCCCATAGTCGCGTATGTCGTCGGCGGCCTCGGCCGGCGTCAGCGACGGACGCTGCTCGAAACCGACATCGATGAGCTTGAGGTTGCCGATGTTTTCGGTAAATATGATGCGGTCAGAGCGCAACTGATGATGAGCGATATGGTTGGTCTGGATGTAGTCTATGGCGCTGACAAGCTGGTCACGGAGTTTGGCCACATGGGCCTCGGTGAGTTTGCCGTTGTCCAAGAGCTTGCGGAGCGAGTCGCCGTAGACGTCGTCGGTGATGATGCAGCGACCGATGCCGGGCACATCCTCGAAGTCGTTGATCATTACGATGTTGGGATGCGCGAGATTATATCTGACATCAAATTCGCGTTCAATCATGTCGTCATACTCGGGATTGTCGCGATACTTAGGTTTGAGTGTCTTGAGCATTACCCATTTGCCGAACTTTTTGGCGGTATAGACGTCATAAAACTCTTCGTCCCATTCGGGCAGGTGTTCGATTTCGGTCCAACGAGGCTGTGAATTATCCATTATCGCAGGGGCTGAATGGTTTATAATCCGCAAAATTAGTAAAACGTAGCCGCCGACACAAGCCCCCGGCCCGAAAAGTCAAATTTAAGTCTCAAAACGATAAAAAAAATCAGCCCCGCCGGGTAAAACGGGCGGGGCTAAAAGAGGGGTGTTAGCTTTGGTAGCTATTATAGCTATCTTAGCTTATTTATCGGCTTTGGCTTTTTTAGGAGCTTTAGCGGTTTTAGCTTCCTTAGCTACTTTAGTCGGTTTAGCTGTCTTAGCGGCTTTAGCCGGTTTCTCGGCTTTGGGTTTGGCCTCTTTCTCGGCGAGGGCGGCGCGACGGGCGTGCTCCTCGTTGAAGTGCTCGATGTTTTTGCGCATCGAGTTTACTTCTTTATTGAGAGTCTCGATTTCGTCAGCCTGATTGCGGATGGTGGTGAGCAGCGAGTTAAGTTCCTCATTCTCAATCGAGAGAGGATACTGTTCCTCAACGCGGACGATGAAGTCGGCCAGCACGTTCATATAGTTTGTAAACGCTTGGAACGGGGTCTCGTAGGGGCTGAAAAGACTGTGCACGGCGCCGTCGGCCATGTGTTTGGTCGACATATAGTAGAAATGGTCTGATGCCTGCAGATACCACCAGTCTTGTTTGAGACGGCGGTCTGAGCACAGTCTGACACGCTCGGCGACCGAGTAGAGTTTGTTGAAAGCCTCGTTCTGGAGCTGGTTGCCGAGCCATGCCGATGTGTCACGTGCCTCGTCGGCACCCGAGATGGGGTGTACGACAGAGAGCTCGCCGACGGGTTTGAGGCGTGTGATGGCCTCGGTCGGTGTCCAGAACTCGATGCCGCGCTCGCGGGCGAAACGTGGCAGCGCCTCAAGGAACTGGAAGACTCCCGAGTTAGCCGGCTGCAGGCCGCCGAAAGTCTCGAGATTCATGTAGAGGTTGATAATCTGCTCGTCGGCCGGTGTCGATGCAATCCAGTCGATATATTTGTCGGCGGTGAGGGGATAAGCGTCCCAAGACGTGTCGCTGAAACGGAACGAGATATCGTCGCTGAGTTTGGAGTTTTTGAGCAGCAGTTTGAGTTTGGGCGCTGTGGCGGCGGTGTAGACGTAGTTGGGTGACTTCCATCCGAGGATGTGTTTGGCGCCCTCGGTCAGTATGCCTTTGAAACCCATGGCGGCAACCTGCGGGGCGATGTCGTCGTCGTAGATAAGCTCAGTGTTGCGCAGCACTTTGGGCTTGACGCCGAAGAGCGCATGTAGTCTGTCGCACTCGACCTTGACCTGCTCGGCAAACTCCTCGGGATCGGTCAGCGAGGCGAGCGAGTGAGCGTAAGGCTCGGCTACGAACTCGCAGCAGCCGGTGTCGGCGAGGCGTTTGAGTAGATCGATGAACTCGGGCACATACTGCTCGATCTGTTCGATGGCGGCTCCGGTGATTGAAATCGAACATTTAAAAGCGCCTTTATTTTCCTCAATCATTTTGAGCAGGGTCTGTGCGGCGGGGATATAGCTGCGCTCGGCGATGCGGGTGATGATATCGTCGTTGAGGAAGTCGTCGTAGTAATAATGGTCGTTGCCTATGTCAAAAAAGCGGTAACGTTTGAGGCGGAACGGCTGATGGATTTCGAAGTTGAAACAGATAGCTTTCATATCGTGTTATGGTGTCTTAAGATTGACGGTTTAGAACTTTGTTATAGATGTCGATTACCTTGCGGCCGGCTTTTTCCCATGTAATCTGTGCGACTTCGGCCAGACCGTCTTCGCGCAGCTGTTTATACATGGCCGGGTAGGATATAATCGAGTGTATGGCGTCGGCCATGGCGTCGATGTCCCAGTAGTCTGTCTTTATGACATTTGTGAGAATCTCGGCGCAGCCCGACTGTTTGGAGATAATCGACGGCACACCCATCTGCATGGCCTCTAAGGGCGATATGCCGAAAGGCTCGGACACCGACGGCATCATGTAGACGTCTGATGCTTTGAGCATCTCGTAGACCTGTTTGCCTTTCTGGAAGCCGGGGAAGTGGAAACGGTCAGCGATGCCACGCTCGGCGGCAAGTGTAATCATCTTGTCCATCATGTCGCCGGAGCCTGCCATGACAAATCTGACGTTGTGGACTTTGGAGAGCACCTTGGCAGCGGCCTCGACGAAATATTCGGGTCCCTTCTGCATGGTGATGCGGCCGAGGAAGGTGACAATTTTCTCTTTGGGCTTGTTTACCTCGACATCAAGCAGTTCGCGGCTAAGAGGCACGACGGCGTTATGGACGGTGGTCACCTTGGCCGGGTCGATGCCATAATGGCTGATTACGGTCTGACGGGTTAGATTGCTGACGGTGATGATGTGGTCAGCGTGTATCATGCCGTCACGCTCGATGTTGAACACGGTCGGGTTGACATTGCCGCGCGAGCGGTCATAATCTGTAGCGTGGACGTGGATGACAAGGGGCTTGCCGGTGACCTGCTTGGCGTGGATGCCGGCGGGATATGTCAGCCAGTCGTGGCTGTGGATTATGTCGCAGTCGACGGTGCGGGCGATGACTCCGGCCGTGATGGAGTAGTTGTTGATTTCCTCGAGCAGATTGTCGGGATATCGGCCCGAGAACTCGATGCAGCCGAGGTCGTTGGTGCGCATATAGTTGAAGTCGGCGTATATGTGGTCGCGCATGCGGTAATACAGGTCGGGGTCGATAAGACGTCCGATGCGCTGCTCGACATAGTCGCGGTTGACGTCGCGCCATGCGACGGGCACCTGCGAGGCGCCGATTATGTGGGCGAAACTCTTGTCTTCGTCGCCAAAAGGTTTGGGAATCACAAAGGTGATGTCCATGTCACCACACTCCCACATGCCTTTGGTCAGACCGTAGCTTGCCGTGCCGAGACCGCCGAGGATATGAGGGGGAAATTCCCAACCGAACATTAATGCTTTCATTGTGAGTCAGTTTAAATCTTAGGTGTTATGATTCGGCTCATTGTGTCAGACGGCGGTCATTGGTCGACATTGAGCTTTTTGAGAGTGCGTAGAGTGCGGAGCACTTCGGCGACATTTGTGGCGTGCGAGACGGCGCCTCGTCCGGCGAACGGCGGATTGCCGTCGTAGAGCTGTGACAGCGAGCCGATGCACCCCTTGTCCATCTCGTCTTCGAAGCCTATGAGCATGCGGTCAATGTAGCCGACACCGCTCATGCCGAAGACGCGCAGATAGGCGTCGGCGTAGAATCCCATCAGCCACGGACGCGCCGGGCCCTGATGCAGTGCCATCTCGCGTTCGTCGGGCGAGCCGAGATAGAACGGACGGTAGCCGTAGCTCTTTGGCGAGAGCGAGCGCAGGCCCTTGGGCGTGAGCAGCTCGCGGGTGACGACGTCGAGCACTGTCTTGCGCTGACGGCGGTCAAGCGGCGAGTAGTCGAGGCCGATTGCGACAGCCATGTTGGGACGCACAGACGGGTCTGCATACATGCCGTCGACGTAGTCGTAGAGATAGCCTCCGTCGTTGAGGAAAGTGTCGACGAATGGCTGCTTCATTTTCTCTGCGGCCTCTGTCCAGCGCTGACGGCGCTCGGCGAGGTCGGGATTAGTCTCTGCAAGCATCGAGGCAAACATCAGCGCGTTATACCACAGGGCGTTGAACTCGACCAGATAGCCCGAGCGGGGGATGACCGGACGTCCGTTGAGAGTCGAGTTCATCCACGAGACGGGGTTGGATGTGCCGAGGGTCGACACTAATCCGTTGGTTGCGTCGACGTGCAGATTGGGATGACGGTTGTCGAGAATATAGTCGATTATTTCGGTCGTCAGCTCCATGTAACGTTCGCGGGCGGCGTCGGTGCCTACGCTCTTGGCATACTGCTGAATAGCCCACATGGCCCACAGCGGTATGTCGGGCAAGTCTATGCCCTGTATGCGTGACGAGAGCTGTCCGTCGGCCATATAACGCAGCAGGGCGCGTGAGGCTGTGCCGACGATTGCCTCGAAGTCGGCCCGATGGTCGATGGCGAGTGTCAGGCCGGGCACGGCCATGAAGGTGTTGCGCGCGAGCACGACGCCCCACGGGAAGCCGGAGATTACATACATGTTGTCGCCGTCTTTGACATAAAACTGTTTGGCGGCGTTTTTCAGACAGTTATAGAATGATGTGCGGCATGTGCGCGTGGCGATTTCCGCCTCATACATTTTGGTAAGCGAGCGTGGCTTGACCTCTGAGATGCCTGCCGAGAATATTATGGACTCGCCTTTCTTGATAGGTATCTCAAAGTAGCCGGGCACCCACAGGTCTTCGGTGTAGGGGACTCCGCGTTCGAGGTCTTTGACATACTCTATGTCTTTGTACCAGTTAGGCTCGTCGACCCAGACCGGTTTGCGGTTGAATTGCATGTAGAGAGTCGGGAAACCCTCGTATAGACACGAGGCGACACCGTTATCGACATGGCGCAGCTCGCGGTTGATGGCGTCGTTGGCGATGCAGAGGCTGTTGCTCTCGCGGAAAGCGAGGAACGGTCGGAAGCGCAACGTCGTGGCCGAGTGGGCGTCGACGAGGGTGTAGCGGATGAGTATGCGGTTTTCGTGTGAGATAAAGACTTTTTCTTTTGTCAGAATCACGCCGCCGACACGATAGGTCATCCGGGGAACGCTTTCGCAGTCAAACTCTCGTATATACTTGTGGCCGTTGGGGCTGTAGACGCCGCCTTTATAGCGGTGCAGTCCCAAGTTGAAGGGCGCTCCGTGCTGTATGACGGTTTCGTCTAATGATGAGAGCAGTACATGGGCTTTGTTGCCCATTTCGGGAATCGGTATCACCAGCAGGCCATGCTGTTTACGTGTGTTGCAGCCCGGCAGGCTGGTGCAGTGGTATGCTCCGGCCTGATTGGTGCGCAACATCTCTTTTGGCAGTGATTGGTCGAGGTTGATGAGTAGATTCTTGTCGAATTTCAGGTAACTCATTTGCTCTAAGAGATTTTTAATTATGGTTATAGTTAAGTGTTTAGGTCGTGGTATTTATCAACGGCTCTCTGTCTCCGCTCCTGTGCGACATGACGCAGGGGCACGAGTGGAGCCCGTTGGAGTGTCACGAATTTAATAACAAATTTTGTTAATGTGAAATTTTTTTGATGGTAAAGGTCGAAATCTGTTGAATAACATATAAAAACAACATCACAGACCGCTTGCACCGGAGATGGCGGCGGCTTGTGATGCTGTGTGTTGATTATGGGGCGCTCTCGCGCCGTGGGATGGCTCCTTGCTTTGTTGTGATGAATGGAGCGGGAGACTTATGTGCGGTTTATGGGCCTTTTAGCGCATAATTTTGACTGATGCCGAGCGGCCCGATGTCGTCGTGGCCGTGACTATTGCGGCGGTTGATGTCGAAGGCAAAGCGATGTCGGTGTGGTCGAGACCGAGGGGACAGTCGACGGTTTGTCTTGCGACTGTGCGCCCCGACATATCGGTCATCGTGACAGTGAGCTTGTCGCCGGGACGCGCAGACGGACATACGACTCTGACGCCTTCGGCTGTTGCGACGATAATCGGCGCGCCGTCAGCTGCGGTCTCGGGTGCGGTAATATCGTCGATGCCTGATGTCAGGCTTTTGCCGAAGCTGTTTTTATAAGGCTCACCGCGCTGTATCGGCAGTGAGGGAAGTGACACGCAGCCGTGGTCGTCGACGACCTGCAACACGTGCTCGCGGTCGTCGGCAATGGTGCGCATGGGATTTGTCGATATAAATTCGTTGTCCTGACCGCCGTCCCAGATATATTTGGCGAATCCTTTGGGTCCGCGCACTCTCATGCTCTGGCCTTTTTCAAAGGCGTCGGGGTTATATACGCGGATGACCGGACGCATGTTCTTGAGGCGCTCGCAGTTGTCGGCGTCTGTGGCGGCGTAGTGTGAGGCGAGCCAGAATTTACGCGACTCTATCCACTCGAGCATCCAACGGATATGGCCGCGCGAGGTCGTCGGCTTGTATGTGCCCATCGGGCTTGTAAACTCCGACAGCATATTGGGCCAGCGCTCGTTGTCGCGGCGTATGCAGCCTGTCTCTTCCAACTGTGTGTAGTTTGACAACAGGATTGCCGGTGCGAGGTCCATCAGGGGCAGCAGTTCGTCGAAACGCTGTTGGATGCTCGTTGCAAAATACGGGTCACGCCACAGGCGGTTCCACCAGCCGGCGCGTTTGATCCAGAGTTCGTCTTCATAGAGCGGGTCGCCGTCGTGGCCGATATTGCCCCATGAGAGGTCAAAGTCCCACGGCGCGCTCATGCGTATAAGTCCGTTACGGTCTTTCTCGACGAATACCGATGCGTGAAAGAGATTGTCGACGCCTTTCGACAGGTCATGGAGTATAATCCAGTCATAAAACCCTTTGGGGTCAGCGTATTTGCGGTAGCCGGTCTCCTCGGAGTAGTCTTTATTCCAGAGCACTTCTTCAAATTTGTCGAGATAGGCTTTGATCCAGTCTATCTGGGCCTGAGTGGCGTTTTTGGGCTTGGGATATTTGAAAATGAAGCCGTGATTGCCGCGTTCGGTCTTGAAATAAGTGTTCACTTCGTCTGATTTGCATCGGTCGTAGGGGATGACCTCGAGGATGTAACCGCCCGAGATACCGTTTTCTTTGGTTTCGTCAAGTTTTTTGACGTCGACGCGGTCAGACGAGCGTTTGATTTTCTCGACGAGCATATATACGCCGCGATAATCATCGTTTATGTAAAGTTCGCAATAGCGGAAACGCGGCGAGTAGTTTATGCCGTCAAACATGCGGCCGAGGAAGTAGCCGAACGGATGACGCATGTAGCTGCGGTCAGTCCAGAAGGCCACGAGTGCCCATTCCTCATCGGCCGGCATGCCGAGAAGGGAGGCGGGGTTATCTTCGCCAAGGGCGTCTACGAGGTCGATGGAGTAGGGGCGTTTGGGCAGATTCCAGCTCGTGTTGCCACGGCCCTTGATTTTTATAAGTCCGTTGTAAAGTTCCGTGTCGTCGTAGGTCGAGCCGTTTGCGTTCTCGATGACCATGTTGGCCGAGAGCTTTTCGGCCTTAACATCTTTTTCGTCTCGTTTGATGTCGTCGATTTGTTTGCCGTCGTTGAGGGTGATGCGAATAGTCGCAATGCCTTTTGGCGAGAACAGATAGTCGGGGTTGAGCTCTGTTGCTGCCGCGTCGAGTCCGTTCGGCGACAAGCTCATGGCCAAGACGAGTAAAATCAGAGTGTAAAGTTTTTTCATGGACAGAAATGATGATTTGCAGATGATGAGAATAGTTCGAGGCCAAAGTTAAACAACAAAATCAGAAGTGTCGCTTAATTGTCGCTTAATTATCAATTAATTCGAGCGTTTCGGACATTTCGTCCCGCAGAACAGCGCTACTCATATTATATAATATGTATGTAATAGACGCAAAGGTGTTTTGACGGAAACTCAAAAATTTATAAATTTGCTCTCCGAAACAAATATATACAGCGACTATGTCACGCGAAGAAAACGAAATAAATGAGCTGACACTTCTCGGCAATACAGGAGTCAAATATCCGACTGATTATGCTCCTGAAATGCTTGAAACTTTTGAGAACAAACATCCTGAGAATGAATATGTCGTGACATTTGACTGCCCGGAGTTTACATCGCTTTGTCCTAAAACGGGCCAGCCTGATTTCGCACGCATCGTGATAAACTATATCCCTCGGCGCCGCATGGTCGAGAGCAAGAGCCTCAAACTTTATCTGTTCTCGTTCCGCAATCACGGCGACTTCCACGAAGACTGCGTCAATATCATCCTCAAAGACCTTGTCAGACTGATGGACCCGCGTTATATCGAGGTCACCGGTATTTTCACGCCGCGCGGCGGCATCGCCATATATCCGTTTGCCAACTATGGCGACAGCGACCATCAGTCGCTTGTGGCCGAACGCCGCGTCGCCCAACTTGCTGCAGCCGTGTCGCTCAGGCGTTGACGTCCTGAAGATTGCATATATACATCTATATCATACAAATCACACTTTCGAAATGGAAAAAGACGCTTTGATGGTGTTGTCAGGAGGCATGGACTCCGTGACTATGCTCCACGAATACGCCAAGAGCATCGAGCTCGCCGTTACATTTATTTACGGCTCAAACCATAATGCACGCGAGCTTGAGTGTGCCCGTCTCCACTGCCGCGAGCTCGGCATAGAGCTTGTCGAGATTAATCTGTCGTTTATCGGCGATTACTTCCACAGTTCGTTGCTTGAGGGAGCCGAGGCTGTGCCCGAAGGCGATTACGACTTCGATAATATGAAGTCTACGGTCGTGCCGTTCCGCAACGGCATCATGCTTGCAGCTGCCGCCGGTCTGGCTGAAAGCCGCGGCCTGAAGGCTGTGATGATAGCCAACCATGCAGGTGACCACGCTCTCTATCCCGACTGCCGCGAGAGCTTTATCAAGGCTATGGGACGCGCCATCGCCGAGGGCACTTATGACGATATCGAGCTGCGCGCTCCATATACGCTGCTGACCAAAGGGCAGATAGCGTTGCGCGGCAAACGTCTCGGCGTCGACTATACGACCACATATTCATGTTACAAAGGCGGTGAAAAACACTGCGGCCGCTGCGGCACATGCATCGAGCGCCGTCAGGCTCTCGCCGAGGCAGGCATCGAGGACCTCACCCCTTATGAGGACTGAGCCTGTCGAACCGTGACAGTCCGATAATCGTTTTACCATAGATACATCACATCACTTCCAAATATCAATGACTGATATACAGACATCCATGCGTGAGATACTGCGCGCCGAGAGCGCGGCTGTAGCCGCCATACCGGTCGTCGACGCTTATGACGGAGCCGTCGAGGCCATCGTCGAGCATGTTCACCGCCGCGGAGGCAAGATTGTCACCGCCGGCATGGGCAAGGCAGGTCAGATTGCCATGAACATCGCCACGACTTTTGCATCTACAGGCTCGCCCGCTGTCAATCTCCATCCGAGCGAAGCGCAGCACGGCGACCTCGGCATACTCCAGCCTAACGACATCATGCTGCTGATTTCAAATTCCGGCAAGACAAACGAGATTATCGACCTTGTCTCGTTGGCAAAAGGCATATATCCTCAAATCCCTCTTATCGTTATAACCTGTCTCTTATACACATCTCCGAGCCCA
>ENA-OYXU01000354-OYXU01000354.1-human-gut-metagenome-genome-assembly--contig:-NODE-354-length-19150-cov-5.266352_pt1 | contig 19150 bp, 19 predicted proteins | sample MGYA00243243_ERZ653435 | MGnify/ENA primary metagenome ERZ653435 (study PRJEB26926, sample SAMN06165113) | human gut metagenome | biome: ENVO:00009003; feature: ENVO:2100002; material: ENVO:00002003... | reverse complement strand
AGCGTAGTCTCGTGGGCTCGGAGATGTGTATAAGAGACAGGTAGCCGAGCCAACGAGTCCATGGCTATGATATCCTCTTGGTCGAGATTACAGAAAAAAACTATTTCTTTGATTTCGCAACCATCAGGTGCACTTACAGTCTCAGGGATTGTCAGCACCGGGAAACGACATTCGTCGAGAACCTCCGCAGCTACTGAGCCTATCATTTCTTTCTCTTTTTTGTCAGAGCCGCGTGTGCCCATCACGGTGAGCAGCGGAGGGTTGAACTTGGCGTAGTCTGTGATAGCATCTTCGGGCACACCCTCGACCACGACGGTCGAAAATTTGACCGCCGTTACGTCGCCCTGCTTCATGGCATGACGTATCTCGTCGGCAAACTTTTTCATCTGCCTGTCGCCCGTCTCAGCCATCTGCCGGCGCGCCTCGGCGTCGGCAATGTCATAGCTGAGCGAGTCGGTCAGCTGGACATTGACCGAGGGGTAGGGCTCCGTATAGGCATGCAGTAATACCAACTCGGCTTTATGACAGTCGGCTAAAGCTGCCGCAACTTTAACAGTGATGAAGGAATTACGGCTGAAATCGACCGGTACGAGGATTTTATGTCCGTTTTGCGGGAGGTTTTCAGGATTGACGAAAATTTCGCGATTCTCGATGATGCGCAAGGCCTGAGGCAAGTCGGTCTCACGTATTCTAACACGGACACCCGGCGATATCGCCGGGTGTTCGAGATTAACGTTGTTAAGCATAACCTCGATTCCTTCGTTTTCGAGCAAAGCTCTCAGCCCGAGCGCTTTGTCGTAGGTGTGGATTGCTACGGTGATAAATCGAGATTTTGCTTCTGACATGTCTGTGTTAGAAATTTAAAGAAGAGAGAGGTGAATGAGAGAGACGGTTATAAAGGCTTTATGTGTAATTTTCAGGCCTCTTTTTCCTGCTCTTGAAGAATCTGAATGGCCATATCGTAGATAGTCGAGTCGTCAAGCACGACGATGCCGCCGTCAGGACCCGGTTCAATATGCACACCACAATTCTTACCGAAATCATAATTGCTTCCGCCGAAGTAATTACGGACCGTCTGGACTGTGGTGTTCAACTTGTCAGCAATCTGGTGCATCGATCCGTCGGGCAGGCTGTCTTTGAGACGACGAAGTTCGTTGAAAGTGATGGTTTTGCTCATGATTCTATTTTTTTTAATTAAACGTTGACTTGGGTTTTAGGTTACACGCTCTAAATTTAGTCTATGTTTTTTAATCAGACAAACAAATATTGAAAATTATCATTTTGCGCGTATATGTTTTATAACATAGTTTATGTGCCATAAAATGTGTTACGCAGCTAAACTTTTGATTGATTGTGCCCTATAATCAAATATTGTTGTCGGGTGTTTCAATCATATTTTTTCAACATCGGCTGCGTTAAGCCATGCACGGGTGGAGTTGTTGATTTTAACATCATACCATTTCCCGACTTCAGGGTCATCAGGCGTGGACAGCGAGTCGATAATACGCACTTTAGTGCCCTCGTGTATAGGTACGACTTTCTCGGTTTTGCTGCGAGACGAGCGTGGCGCCGAGCTGAGCACCGTAGTCGGCACAGTGACAATCGCACGGTCGTGTGTGTCTATGGCCGAAGCTGTCTGCGAGGCAACTATGATGGTGTATACAAATAGAAACAGAACTACAATGCCGCCGAAAAATCCCGTCTTTCTCATACGTACATTAGACGAGAATATATAGAGAGCTACGGTCGAAAGCAATATGATGAAGAGCACGAAAGCCATGACGGCCCAGCCGTTAGGAGTCATCAGCGCGGATATGTCTTTGTGCAGGTTGCTCAGAAATGAACTGTCATCTTCGGGGATATCGACTATGCGTGTCCTGACAAAGTCGAGGTTTGTACGGGCCTCGCTGTTAGACGGGTCTACTGCGAGAGCGCGCTCATAACTGATTATTGCTTTGCCAAGTTGGCCGGCACGATAATATGCGTTGCCGAGATTATAGTATATATCGCTCGATATGCCGTCCTGTTCGATAGATTCGAGATACAGTGTTACGGCCTCGTTGTATGATTCCTTGTTATAAGCCGAGTCTGCCTGTTGAGCTTTTGTCATTTGTGCGGCAAGGGCTACTGCAGAGCTTATAAGTATTATCGTCAGACTGATTATAGTTCGTTTCATCGTTAGACTGATTTTAATGTTTTTTGACGTCTTCGACGCTGCGTATGGCGGCCGCTGCGCGATCATAGACTCCGGCCACTTCACTGTCGGAATGATCAGGGGTGAAGCGTGCCATCTCGCACTCGTCAAGTAGAGAGATTACACTGTCGGCTGTCGAGTCGGATGCGCCGTAGGCCTTGAGCTGAGCAGAAATATTGTCACGCACAAGCTGAGAGGGCGCTATGCCGAGTTTGTCACTGATATATCCCCACAGTGCGCGTGAAAGTTCGGCATAGAATTTCTCATTCTCGTGTGTTTGCATGTATTTGCGTGCCAGCTTAAGACGTTTTAGTGCCACACGGTTTGCACGTGCAAGTTTGCGGCCTTTTATATCGGCGTTGAACTTGAGCTGTCGGCGATAAACGATGGCCACACCGACAAGTATTGCGATGCCGAGCACATATGCGAGCCAGTAAAGTCCGTTATGAAACAGATAGTTGATTTGTTTTTTCTGCAGTCCGTCAGAAGTTTTGATATGCAGGATATCCTCTATAGACTTTTCGATTGACTTTTGCTCGACCACCGCCGATGTTGACGAGCCCCGGGCCACATTGAGTTCGTAGCTGCGTGTGTCTAAAGTCACATATTGTTTCTTTGCTATATCGAAGTAGACAAACGGGGTGCCGGGGATAGTGACCTTGCCGACTTCCTGAGGCACAATGGTGAAATCCGTGCGATAGACTCCCGCGGTGTTTGCCCCGACGATTTTGGCGTTGATGTCGGTCTTGGGTGTGTATCGGTCTATACCCGCAGGGAAGTTAATCTCGGGCTGTTTGAGATAGCGGATGTTGCCTGTGCCTTTGATAATATACGAATAGACTGCCGCTTCGTTGGTCTTTAAAAGTTCGGGATTAAGCTCTGTCGAGACCGTGTATGTTCCTACGGCACCGTTGAATCCGGCAGGCTGCGGCTGCGGCAGCGGATCAATGACAATCGAAGCCATGTTTGACTCGGTGCTTATCTGTCGCTCGACAGGACGATGGGTACTGAAAAAGCCCATGTTGACCATTTCGAGCTGTTGTATTGTGATGTCGTATTTGCCCGAGTTGACGGTCAGTTTGCCTGATTTCTGAGGATATAGCAGACAGCGTTTCAGGACGGCTGTGTTATAGTTCTGGCCGTTGTAGTTCTCAAGGTTTACATCAAGGTCGACCGGCAGCTCCTCAGAGAGAAATCCGTCAAACGAGGGCTGTTGATTGATAAGAAAACTTGTTATCGAATACTTGGTATATACCTTGATGGTCGCCATTACCGCCTCTTGCTCATAGGCGTGAGATTTTGAGAATGAGACTCTTACAAACAAATCCTGAGGAGATACAGAGCCGGGACGCTGGGTTGACGGATCGTCGACTCTTACGCCGGGGGCTGACTGACCCTGCTGGGACTGTTGAGACTGACGGTCAGGAGGCAGAATCTCGAATGTTACGGGGCGCGAAGTGAGTTTTTTGCCGCCCACGTTGATGCTGACTGCCGGGACACTGACTTTGCCAGGTTTCTCTGCCCGATAGTTATATGTAAAGTCTATTGTGGTCGACGATGACATCTGTCCGTTGATATACTGAGTGCTCGACATGGTCGAGACAGACGGCCCGAACAGATAACGGCATCCGTCAAACTGAGGTGCCTCGGGCGGATTTGCATCGCCGTTAGTCAGACGGAATGTCAGGGCAAAGTTGTGTCCGGCTATTACGTTGCCGGGCGGGATAAGCTTGAATGACGCCTGTGCGAATGTCGACAGGGCAATTGCGAATATAAGCGTCAGTAGTGTGAAACGTTTATTGATTGTAGACATAGCTTACCAAGGTTTGTCGGTTGTGGCTCGGCCTCCGGCCTTGTTTTCCTGTTCCTGAACTTTTTTGCGGGTGCTGTTTTCTTTGTTTTGGACAGACTGCAGAATTTGTTCGGCGTTCTGGGTCATCGGTTGCTCTTGCTGCTGTTGTTCTTGTTGTTCTTGCTGTTGCTGTTGTTGCTGTTGGTCCTGCTGCTGTTGTTGTTGCTGCTGATCTTGATTTTGGTCCTGATTTTGATCCTGATTCTGCTGCTGTTGCTGCTGTAACTGAGCGATTCGCAGATTCTGTCGGGTCTTAAGATTGTCAGGGTTGCGACGCAGGGCATTTTTGTAGTTATCTATGGCTTTACCGTAATCGCCGTCTCTGAACGCCATATTGCCCATATTGTAATATGACTTTTCGACAAGTGACGAGTCGGGCGATGTACGCGCAACTGTTTCGAATATTTCGACAGCTTTGACTCTCGGATCGTTTGCGGTGCCTTTATTCTCCTCGTTTACGAGGTGGGTCAGGGTAACGGCCTGATTGTAAAGGGCTGCGTCAGAGGCAGGATTTGCCTCCAAGGCTTTCTCAAACAGAGCGAATGCCTCGACGTAGTTGCTGTCGCGGAAAGCTTTGTTGCCTTCGGTTATGTAATTTCGTTCGGCTTTATATGTTTTAGCTGAGACATGCTGTGTGGTAGCCGTTATCACGGCAAGCATTGCTACAAAGATTGTAATCGCTTTCATAGAGACATCATTTATCTTTAGTGAAAAAATTGATGTTTTTGAGCCAGCCGATTTTGCGTTCAAGCACAAATATGTCGGCGATGAGGAGCAGGAGAGCAATCCATGCAAATGTCGGGAACTGTTCGGCGCTTGCTTTGTAGTTTACTCTTTTGAACTCTGATTTTTGAAGTTTGTCGAGCTGGTCTGTGAGTTGTTCGAGAGCCGAGCCTGAGGCGCCGTTGACATATATGCCTTGTCCGGCCTCAGCGATGGCTTTGCCGGTTTTCTCATCGATGGTCGTCATAACAACTTTTCCGTCAGAGTCGCGCATATAGTCGCCTTGTCGTCCGGCAACGGGTATAGGAGCGCCCTTTGCAGAGCCCAGACCTATGACGTCGACCTGTATGCCGGCCTCGGCGGCTGCCTTGGCGGCCTCGATTGCGGCGCCTTCGTGGTCTTCGGCATCGGTGATTAATATGATGGCCTTATGTATGTCAGGTGAGGGCGAGAAACTCTCGGCCGACATTTTGATAGCTTCGGCGAGTGACGTTCCCTGATATGTAATCATATTGGGAGACAGGTCGTTGAGATACATTTTTGCTGAAAGGAAGTCTGTCGTAAGCGGCAGCTGCATTTTAGGCTCTCCGGCAAAGACGACAAGTCCGACCTTGTCATTTTCGAGTTTATCGACAAGACGTTCGAGTGTGAGACGTGCACGGTCGATGCGGGATATTCCGGCAGGGTCATCGGTCGATGATGCAAGCATTGAGTTTGAGACGTCAAATGCTATCATGATTTCGATGCCCTTTGAGGTTGTCTCCTGTTCTTTCTGACCTGCGCGCGGACGTGCGATGACAATAACGAGTGCCGTAAGAGCCAACAACTCAAGGACGATTTTTACGGTCGGCTGGTATTTCGAGGCGTCAGGCATCAACGCGGCTATGATGTCCGGTCGTCCGAAACGTTTGAGCTTGCGCCTGCGTGCGGCTCTTGCCCAGACATACAGCAACCCGATAGCCACGACGAGCCCGAGCAGATATAAGTTTAAGGGATATGCAAAGTCAAACATATGCTATGTATATTTTTTAAGCCTCAAGGTATTGACCTGAGCACGGTATATCGCAGTAAAAGTTCGAGGGCAAAGAATGCTAAAGCGAGCCATGCCCACATCATATAATTGTCTTCGGTGTGCGAGAAGTGTTTTACGTCCATCTGTGTCTTTTCGAGGGCGTCAATTTCGCGGAAGACGTCTTCGAGGACGGTATTGTCGGTCGCACGGAAGTATTTTCCTCCGGTACTTTTTGCAATCGATTGCAGTGTCGCCTCGTCGATTACGACAGGCAGTTTGACATATTCGACACGGCCGAGCATATTGATACGCGGAAAATCGGCCATGCCGTTTGTGCCGATGCCTACGGCGTAAATTTTTACGCCCATTTCTTTTGCTACCTCAGCGGCCATCAGCGGTGTTGCCACACCGGTGTTGTTAGAGCCGTCTGTAAGCAGGATTATGCTTTTGCTTTTCGCTTTACCTTCTTTAAGACGGTTGAGCGCGGTAGCGATGCCGTCGCCTATAGCCGTGCCGTCTTCAATCATTTCTGTCGAGATGCCGTTTATATAGCTGAGCAGCTGACGACGGTCTATTGTCATGGGTACACCGGTGAGACTTTCCCCGGCAAATATTACAAGACCTATGTTGTCTGACTCACGGCCGTTTATAAACTTTGTCGCAACGGCTTTGGCCGCCTCGAGACGGTCGGGCTTGAAATCACGTCCGAGCATCGACGTCGACACGTCCATCGCTATGACAATGTCTGTGCCTTCGGTCTCGCTGGTGCGCCAGTTGTCTTTTAGCTGCGGACGTGCAAGAACGATAATCAAACAGCCGATAGCAAGCAGACGCAGCACAAACAGCCCGTGACGGAGATACACTTTCCAGCTTCGGCCCATGCGCATAAACGGTGTGACAGTCGATATCGACATCGACGCGTGTGCGTCGCGATGTTTGAGCACATACCAGACTATCAGCGGTATATACACCAGAAAAAGCCATAGATATTGGGGTTGTGATAGCTGCATTGTTATACGTGATTAGGTGTTTGTTTGCTGTCAGCGGCGGTTGTGGCATCACTTTCGTCAGCCGGAGCGGGTGGCAGCGGTTTGGAGTCTTCGACAAACTTCATCGCCGAGTTGAACGAGCGGACATTGTCATCAGGCAATGGTCTGACTTTTGCAAACTTCACAAAGTCGGCGATTTCGAGTATCTGCTTCATAAGGTCTGAGCCGGGACGTGTCTCTTTGTTGTGACGCAGAGTGTCGATGATCTGGGTCGATGACATCTCCATGGCATTGATGCCGAAACGTCCGTCGAGATACTGGCGCAGAATGTCTGTAAGCTCGGTGTAGTATTCTTTTTCGCGGCCGGTGCCGGGAAGATTGCGTGTCTGAAGTTGTTGCAGGCGCTGAATGGCGAGGTCGTAGGGAGGAGTGATTTCTTTAGGTTTGGAGATAAATGTCTTTTTGCGTTTCAGCAGAAGGAATCCGATGACTATCAGTGCTCCGGCTGCAATGGCAACAACGACCCATATCCACCAGTCAGGGAAAATATCATACCATTTTGTCGGCACTTCAACTGTGCTTTCCATCGGGTGTATATCGGTGAGCGAATCGAGGTCGACTTCATGCACTTTTATTGTCAATGAAGCGGACTGTGCTGTGTCCGCACCGTTAGCAAATCTGAACGGCGGCAGTGTCACCGTGCCCGGGTCAAAGGCTTGCAGCGTATAATTATATGTGAGCTGGTAGCGGTTGTTGCCAAGGTCGGCAGTGTCGATGCGCAGTGCCTGAAATTCTATCCCTTCAAACTCTGTTCCGTCTTCGGGCGCGTCTACGAGAGTGCCTCCAAGACCGTTCTGCAGGACTTCGACTCGCAGCGAGGTGCGTGATCCCTGCACGAGCTGAGTAGAGTCGGTCATAGCCTTGACGGTCGTGGCTTGGGCATCAGCGTCTGCATGGCCGAGAGCCAAGGCGGCGACAGCCAGCGTAAATGCTATATGTGATTTTTTGAGATTCATCGGTCAGTCAGTGTTGGATATTCTCATATGCCTGTTGTTATCAACGTGCGCCGCGGTTTTTGAAGAGAGCCATCATGGCCACGACATAATCTTCGTCTGTTGCGACCGAGGTGTAGTCGACGCGGGCCGAGCGAAGTGTGGTCACCATGCGCTGCTGACGGTCGTACCACCATTTGTCGTAGGCTTTGCGCACCCGTGACGACGATGTGTCTACCCACTGCGCGCGTCCTGTCTCAAGATCCTGTACGCGTATCAGGCCGACATCAGGCATTTTGGAGTCGCGTTTGTCGTATACCTGCAGGGCCATGACGTCGTGCTTGTTGCAGGCGATGGTGAGCGGTTTCTGATAGTCGCTTTCGTCTATGAAATCCGAGATAAGAAACATCGTGCAGCGCTTTTTCAGCGCATCGGTCAGATATCTGACTGCCATGGCAATGTCGGTGCCGCGGTTTTCGGGCTTGAAATCGAGCAGCTCGCGAATTATAAACAATATGTGTTTTTTGCCTTTCTTCGGCGGAATGAATTTTTCTATTTTATCCGAGAAAAAGACAGCCCCGATTTTGTCGTTGTTCTGTATGGCTGAGAAAGCGATAGTTGCAGCGATTTCGGCAATCATCAGACGCTTTTCGTCACCGACTGCGCCAAAGTTGCGGCTGCCCGAGACGTCGACTACAAGCATCACGGTCAACTCGCGTTCCTCTTCGTAGACTTTTACGAAGGGACGGTTTTGTCGGGCGGTGACGTTCCAGTCGATATCACGGAGGTCGTCACCGTATTGATACTCTCGAACCTCCGAGAACATCATGCCGCGTCCTTTGAAGGCCGAGTGATACTCTCCGGCAAAGATATTCTGTGAAAGTCCTCGAGTTTTTATCTCGATTTTACGAACTTTTTTAAGAAGTTCTGTTGAATCCATATTGTCGACTGCAAAGTATGGTTGTTTAACTGTGCCGGACTTTTAATCCGCCGTGTTGTAAAAGAGGACTGCCGGCGGAGTGACAGGCAAACCGCCGGCAATAATCACGCCATCAGGGTACCTGAATCTTGTCAAGTATCTCGGTGATAATTTCGTCAGTGGTGATGTTGTTGGCCTCGGCTTCGTATGTCACGCCGATACGGTGACGCAGCACATCGTGGCAGACGGCAATGACATCCTCGGGGATGACAAATCCTCGCTGATGAAGGAAGGCGTAAGCGCGGGCTGCACGGGCAAGGCTGATTGACGCACGGGGTGATGCGCCGAACGCGATTATGCCGGTGAGGTCCTCCATGCCGTAGTCGGCCGGGAATCGTGTGGCAAAAACGATGTCGACAATATAGCGTTCGATTTTCTCATCGACATAAATCTGCTCGACAATATTCTGAGCTTCAATAATTTCCTGCGGTTTTACGAGCGATTCGACAGTGCGTTTCTCGTTGCTTATATTCTGACGGATAATTATTTTCTCTTCATCTTTTGTCGGATAGCCGATGACGACTTTCATAAGGAAACGGTCGACCTGAGCTTCGGGCAGGGGATATGTGCCTTCCTGCTCGATGGGGTTTTGTGTGGCCATTACGAGGAATGGCTCGTCAAGGCCGAATGTGCGGTCGCCGATTGTAACCTGACGCTCCTGCATGGCCTCAAGCAATGCGCTCTGCACTTTTGCGGGGGCACGGTTGATTTCGTCAGCGAGAACGAAGTTTGCAAAAATCGGGCCTTTTTTAACTTGAAAAGTCTCGTTTTTAACACTATAGACCATTGTGCCGATTACGTCGGCCGGCAATAAGTCAGGCGTGAATTGCACGCGGCTGTATTTTGCATCGATAAGTTGTGCAAGCGTCTTGATGGCAAGCGTTTTAGCAAGACCGGGCACGCCTTCGAGAAGGATGTGGCCATTGGATAGCAGTGCGATTAGCAGAGATTCAACAAGGTGTTTCTGACCTACAATCGTTCGGTCCATGCCGTGAACAATCAGATTGACAAATTCGCTTTTGCTTGCAACGAGGTTGTTTAGTTCTCGGATATTGACAGATTCACTCATAAGTGCTGTATAATAGTGATATTAATAATCAAACTTCTGTGAATCGGGGCTGAACGATATTTCGAAACAGCCTCAGATTCATGATTTGTTGATACAAAATTACTATTATAACAACGAGTCGATTAAGAGAGAATGTTAATTTTAGCTTTTAAGTCTTTAACGATTTAAACTTTAACGTTTTTTTTGACAAAACGGCGTGTTTATTCGTATCGGGCGTAAATTGCGGCTCCGGTGCGTCTCGCACGTTGCATGGTTTGAGTCTCCGAGCTGTCGCCGGCCGTGATAGATTTAAGCGACGGGATGTTGACGACTGTGCCGGGTTTGATGCGGTTGGGGTGTCCCAGTCGGTCGGCGTTTGCCTCATAGATAAAGGCCCAGTACTCCATGTGTCCGTAGTATTTACGCGCCATAGTTGTCAGGAATCGCTGTGATGTGACAGTGTCTGTGACAATCGTGACAGGCTCTTTTGCGACAGGCTCGGGGGGGGCCGATAATGTGTCTGCTTTTGTTGTGTCGTTTATTGCGTCAGATGTTAGCGTTAGAGTATCCGCCGATAATGTAAGGCTGTCAGGAGCAAGGATTTCGGCGGTTGCGGAAGATTGGTCTGACTTAATTCTCATGGCCTTAAGGTAGTCGTTCAGGAAGTATCCGAATACGGCTCCGATAATCAGTCCGATGGCAAGCATCAACATGCTGACGGTCATGTGACGGCGTTGTGATATTCCGGTGGAGTTTTCCGCGTAGAGGCTATCGTCATACTCCGTTTCATCGCAGTCATTTTGTGGCGCAGGTGTTTCGACGGTGGAGATCTCGGCAGGCTGCGTGTTTTCGTTTTCGGAGTGTCCTTCGATGTCTGCGCTTTCGCCGGTCGGCTCGGAGGCTTCGGGTTTGACTTCCGCTTCATCGGTTTCGTGAGGCGGCTCGGACGATAAGGCCGTCGTCTCCGGCTCGGGTAGGGGAGCTGACTCCGCTACAGGCTCTTGTGCGGGTGCCGGGGTAGTGGTAATATCGTCTACGTCGTGAATTGTCTCATTGTCAGTTATCACATCGTCTGCGTCTAATGATGCGTCGATAACAACGGGTTGAAAGATAGCGAACGGGCGGTTGACATCGAGCTCAAACTCGGCGCAAGGCTTGAACACCACGGCGTTGTCTGCGTCGTTTGTGCGCGTGAAGGTGCCGAGCCCCTTGATGCTGACGTTTTCGTTGATTGTCAGTCCTCGGGTGATAAAGTCAAAATATGCTATTATAAACGCCTCGGCCACGGCCTGTTCGACCCCGGTTTTGGCGGCAAGCCGCTCGCTGAGTCCGGGCAGCGCTACAATCATTCGGCTCATTTCCTAACAGACTTTTTAAGTTGTGACGAAGGTTTGAAGTGGAGACTTACAGAGGGAGGCATAAGCAGACGCCGGCCGTTGGTCGGGTCAGTAACCGCATATTCATTGTGTTTCTCAACATCAAATGTGCCGAATCCGGGCACGGCAACGGCCTCGCCTTCGGCACAAGCCTCACGTATTACATCAGAAAGTGCCTCGGACAGACGCGCCGTCTCATTTATATCGATGCCGAGCTGGGTCGCCAGACCGGCAATATAAGTCTTATTATCCATAGTGCAGATGCTTAATTGCTCCTGACATAAGCGGCAGGTGCTTTCTGCAAAATTACGCAATAGTTTTGAGACGAGCCTCAACATTTACCGAAAATCGGATTTCTGACTGTATGCCTGATTCTTTTAAAGCGACTTATGACTTCGTGGCTTTCAAAGGGTAAAAATTATTATGTCAAGTAGCGTTTTTCGCATCCGTTATTTTCGAATCGCCATATACTATTGACATAATGATGATTAAAACAAAACATAATTTAAAATCGCTCTAAAAGGCAAAAACCATTTGGAGAATGAGCAAATAATTACTAACTTTGTGCCGCAATTCTGCAAAGAGACACTCTCGAGCACGAATTCGGTCCTATAGCTCAGTTGGTCAGAGCACCTGACTCATAATCAGGGAGTCTTTGGTTCAAGCCCAAGTGGGACCACCTCTTAGAAATCAAGTAGTTACGATGTAAATTGTAGCTGCTTTTTCTTTTATTAATGCGTTCCGGCTTTCGCCTTTTCGACGGGTCAAGCCGAAATCCCGGTGCATTTGTTAAAATAGATGGAATCGAGTGTTAAAAATTCAGGCGTATAGTTTGACCAGTCGGAAGATGAAGAAATCACGGTCTCGTACTCCCCGCATCTGCGAACGAAATTCGACCAATTTTAGCCCGATTTTGGGTAAATATTGCCAATTTGTTTCAGCAATGTTTCACACATGGCTTGAAATAAAAACAGCCTGTGAAAGCCTGTTAATTCGCAAAAAATCACTAAATTTGTGGTGAAATTGGAATATTTGGCGATTGGAGAGCCAATCGCATTGAACTGATACATAACGTAAGACGCTTATAGCCTCATCTGAAGATCTGGACAATTGTCATACTCAAAGCTATAGGATAGAACTTGCGCTATGCAATTGCATAGCGTGCATCTGCCTATTTGAGTAAGCCAGTCCAGAGGCTCAGAGAGTATGGTGGATGTGCGCTTTTTTTTATGCTCAAAATTGATAAGTCACTTTGCAGACTGTAATTGTTTATACAATATCCACCATTAACATTCCTAAAAAGAAAAACGTCTAATCACTGTAAATACGCTGAAATGTTCGGTTTTTGCGTGTAAAAACCGAACAAAATTACTACCTTTGCAGTTGTAATTACATGAAGATGGTTGAATCAAAGCAAATAGAACATAGAGTGCTGTCGTTTCCCGAAGAGACGATCTTCACTATCGGCGATTTGAATCTGCCGTTGTACTCGTGGGATAATATCCGGGTCAAACTCGGAAGGATGGTCAACGAGGGCTCTCTGCGAAAAGCAGGGAAAGGGCGGTTCTATCGTCCGAAAATCACAATATTCGGTGAAGTAATGCCAAGCCAAGAGGAAATATTGAAGGATTTGCTTTGGGACGGAGATACTCCGACAGGCTATATTACAGGGTATACAAGATGGAATCAGATGGGTCTTACCTCACAGATTTCAGGAATAATTCAAATCGGCATCAATGGTGTCAAGAGGAATCTTGTCAGGGGAGAATATTTCGTCCGGTTCATAAAGCAGCCAAATGAAATAACCGTAGACAATATCAAGTATCTCATCATTCTTGATGCCATCAACAATATCCGTAAGATCCCGGACACGACGATAGTCGTATCCGTTGAACGGTTGACCGAAATCATAAAGCGGTTAGGATACGACGAGATTGAGAATATGACCGAGCTTGCCATGAAATATCCAGCAAGGCTTCGCGCTCTGTTAGGAGCTATGCTTGAAAATATAGGATATGAATCCTCGTATTCTCTGCTGTATGAGTCTCTCAATCCCTTGACTTCATACGATTATCCTGGACTATCGGCACATTTGCCCAATTCACTAAAATGGCATATAAAATGAAACTACACGAATATAAAGAGCAATTGGCTGATGCCATAAGAATCACTGCTTCCGAACTCGGAATCCCTCAAAAGTTTGTTGAGAAAGATTACTGGATATGTCAGATTCTGCAAAGGCTTTCACGGATAACACAGGCTGAAAGGACTGTATGGAAAGGAGGAACATCTCTTACCAAAGGATATGGCATCATACAACGATTCTCCTCGGATGTCGACCTTGCCATAATCGGAGAAGGGCTGAGCAATAATCAGCAGAAGAAACTCGTGCTTCACCTTGGCAGGGATACCACGATAGATTTGGACGAGACGGAGGATTTCGGGAAGCCAATCAAGAACAGTCGGTTTAGAAAAACCTATCACTCCTATCCCTCGGTAATAGACAGCACCGACTCATCGCTTGACTTTCTCGGCAACCATGTTATTGTCGAGATTAACACTTATGGCAATCCCTATCCGTTCGTCAGACAATCAGTAAAACCATTCATCACTGAGATGATGGAAAAGCGCCAACTCAAAGACCTGATAGCGCGATTGGATATGGCTCCGTTTGAGTTGAATGTGCTTGACAAGCGCAGGACAATGTGCGAGAAAGTCGTGTCGCTGCTCCGGTTCTCGTTTGAAGAAGATCCGGTAGCAGGACTCATGTCCAAAGTACGCCATTTCTACGACCTTCACTTTCTGATGAAGGACAATGAATGTCGTGAATATCTCGATTCGTCATTTACCGATGAACTTCGAGATCTCGTGGCTCACGACAAAGCTGAATTTGACCGGCCACCGTTGTGGAAAACTTCAGGCATCGCGCTATCCCCGTTGCTCACCTCCTTTTCAGATATGTGGAAACGAATCGCCCCGGTTTATCAGTCGGAGGTCGGAGCATTATCTTTCGGCGAACTGCCAAAACCTGAAGAAGTGGCGCAATCAATGGATTCGTTGATAAGAATAGTTCAGAAAGTGCTGTGCTGATTGAAACCGAATTAAAAAAGTGATTTAACAAGCTGACTTAAAAATCACTAAATCGAACCCTCGGACTTGCGGGGGCGGCTGAAATTTAGTATATTTGCATTCGCAATCCAGCCTTGCGTCCACGGCGAGAGAGCCGGCGAGACTGACGGATTTTTCGTTACCATCTCGTTACCCCTAATCATTGACGACTATCTAAATCATTGGTATAACTGCATTTGGAGCGTAAGGAACAAGTCCCTCCATCTCCACAATCGTGCTTGAAAATCAAGCGTTTGTGCAAATTATGCACAAATATACGCACAAGAGCATAAAGGCAGAGCATTTTTTCGAATGTTTTGCCTTTATTTTTTTGCGTCCGCGGATTCCGATAAAGTAAACATTGAACATTTTGGTTATAAATGGGTTACAATAGGTGTTAAGACTATTATATCCCCTAAATTAATCCGGCCGGCTTTGCAGGGATAAGATTCCTTATTTTGATTTGAATTTAACGGTTAAAAAACTAAATGTGATGGATACGACGAAATATTGTAAACCCATTTCGATAGCTTTTTTTATCGCTGCATCGGCAGGCATGTCATTAAATACAGACGCTTGTACGCGTGCGGTATATATTGGTCCGGACAGCATGGTCGTGACAGGACGTACAATGGACTGGAAGGAGGACCCTCAATCAAATATTTATTTCTTTCCGAGAGGCATGGCTCATCGTGGCGGCCTGACAGACAACTGCGTGAAATGGACATCGACTTATGGCAGCGTTGTTACAGCCGGATATGACATCGGTATCTGTGACGGAATGAATGAAAAAGGTCTCGTTGCCAATCTGCTTTTTCTGGCCGAATCAGATTATCACAGACCTGATGATAAACGTCCTGTAATGGGTCTGAGCATCTGGACCCAATATGTGCTTGACAATTTTGCCACTGTAGATGAAGCCGTGGAGGAACTCGGTAAGGAATTATTCCGTATCGATGACCCTGATTTGCCGAACGGTGCTAAATCGACCCTTCATCTTTCAATTTCCGATCCGACTGGCAACAGTGCGATATTTGAGTATATAAACGGCAATCTTGTGATTCATCATGGCCGAGACTGTCAGGTGATGACAAATTCTCCCTCCTACGACAAGCAGCAGACGTTAGATGATTATTGGGATCAGATAGGAGGTCTTGTCATGCTGCCGGGTACAAACCGTGCGTCAGACCGCTTCGTAAGAGCATCATTTTACATTAAAGCGCTCCCTAAGACATCTGATTATCGTCAGGCTGTGGCCGGAGTGTTCAGTGTGATGCGTAATGTATCAGTGCCGCTCGGTATTTCAATCCCGTCACAGCCCAACATAGCCTCTACACGATGGCGTACTGTGGCAGATCAGAAACATCGTGTATATTATTTTGAGTCGACATTGAGTCCTGATATTTTCTGGATAGATTTAAAAAAGCTTGATTTTAATGCCGGCGAAAAGGTCAGAAAACTCACGCTGATCGGAGGCGAAATCTATGCCGGCGATGCAGCTGACAAGATGCAGGTTTCCGAGCCGCTTGCGTTCCTTTTCGGCATTTGACAGATGGTAAGGCCATCTCCTGAAAGTAGACCGAAACAACAAATATATAAGAAAACAAATTTTACCCGAGCATCACGGTTGTGGCAATTCATCAACCGGGGTGCTCTGGTAATCTTTAATTGCTATATATTCAGCTCGTTTTATCGTGCCGTAATTATAATTCATACATTTTTAAGACGAGTTGGTACATCGGGGAGTAATTGTTGGCATATAATGGATTAGTGAGACGTATTTTTGCGAAAAAAACACAAGTCCATTGTTTACATCGAAGTCGATTCTGGTATATAGAGTTGTCACGACGATTGAGTAATAGAATATAATTATTCCGTTGCCGCATTGACAGACATAGTTTTTCGATTAATATCACTAATTCAAAACCACAATGGGATTTTTAACAAAAAAGAAAGAAAAAGCAGACCTTGAGAAAACGGTTATTCCTGACGGATTTGATTCACCGGTTGTCGACGACAGTGAGTTTTGCTCTTATAAAGCCCCTAAAAACATAGGCAAACTCGACATGGTGATTGCTTTTGATACCACCGGCTCAATGGCGCGATATATCGGAACGGTGCGCAAAGAGGTGTCAGAACTTATTCCTCAGCTTTTTAAAGACAATGATGATTTACGTCTCGGCATAGTCGCTTTCGGCGACTCCTGTGACATGAATAATGCTCAGGATTTCGGAGACGCCTACCAAAGTATCGCGCCAACTGACAATGAGAATGAACTTATAAAATTCGTACTCAACTCACACGACACCTCAGGCGGTGACGGACCGGAGTTTTATGAGCTTGTAATCAAGAAGATTGTTGAAGAAACGCCTTGGCGCGAAGGCTCGACGCGGTCAATACTGCTTATTGCCGATGCCGTGCCTCACGAATTGGGTTATAATTACAAGGACTATGTGATCAATAACCGGATAGACTGGCGTGCCGAGGCTCTTAAAGCCGCTGAGATGGAAATCGCAATCGACACGGTTACGATAACCGGTGATCCGTGGTTTGTCGAATTGTCGGCAATTACCGATGGCGTTTGCGTGCCGTTCCACACGGGCCGTAAAACAAGCCAACTTGTAAAAGCTTCTGTCTTCGCGCGCAGTTCGCATGCTTGCCGCGCTATGTTTGATAAACTGTGTGACGAGTGCGATGACCCCGAGATGTCAGACGTATATGCCTCTTATAAAGATGTACGCGATGCGTATTGATTCTTAATCCGATACATACACACTTCAACGGCAATGCGGCAGATTTTTACGACAGTCCGCCGCATTGTTTTTAGCCGATAAAAGTTTTATACAGCCATCCGGGCATTTCATACAACGGGTGATAAATAGTCTTGCCGTGAGTTTGGCACACGTTAAATTTGGAGATATAAAACACTACGGTCTATTTTTAGGGGACTGTAGTGTTATAGCATACATTTGTATAGTTGTAATATGTCGAACAGCATAATTTTATACACTGTTGTAAACGATAAAATTGACATAAAATTAATACCTTTATGGCTGATTAACAAAAAACTCAATTTTGACAATGAAGTAAAACTATAAACGATTAATAAAGACATATTGAAACAAAGAGTGTTTCTCTTTTTACTTGATGTATTCTGAAAAATCGCCAATTTAACAGATGTAATCATCGCAGTAGAAATGAAATGCTTACACCTGCACAGGTGTGGTTTTTCCTTATTTGCATGGGTACAGGCGTTTGGCGATGCCTTAAGACTAGCAATAAGTACAATAAAGCCTACACCTTCTTTTCGCTGTGTCGCAAAAAAAAGTTATGGAGATATATCAGGAAAATGGTCTATACGGACTAAAGAACGATTGCGGAGAAGTGATTATTTCTCCGCAATACAGAGAGTTTTATCCATTCTCATGTGGATTGGCTTGCGTTCAAAATGGCAACTATCAGTATGCTTATATAAACGAAGGGAATAAAGCTATTGTTCGTTTTGGAGATTATATCTGGCTTGATCATAGATTTATTTGCGGCTATGCAAGAGTAATAAAATACAGCGTAATAGAAGATAAGCAATATTGGGGTATTATCAATACAATGGGGCTTATTGTAGTGCCATGTGAATATGATAATATATGGACTCTCAATGAAGAATATCTTGATAATCTTAAAGCAGTCAAGAATAGCAAAGAGTGCCGAATAAACTTAAAGAAAGTTGAAAAATATACAATTTTAGACGGTCTTAAATATATTAAAACTTATACAGTTGATGAGTTCAAGAGTGTATTTAATGTAAGTAGAATATTTGTTAAAATAAATCCGGAGAATAGTGTCATATCTTTTCATTATGGAACGAATATCGGTATAGTTTCTAATGATGGTTATATGACAGATCCTGTCATATCAATTGTATGCAATAGTGCAGGTAAAATATTTTGCTTGCTACACCATCGAAATAATGTTGGTGTTCACCGTGTGAAACAACAGATAATAAAAAGACCTTATGAAATTCAACAGGGCTATACAATAGATTACGATTCATATAATGACTATAATGATTATGTTGAGGAGTTAAGACTTGATGCATTTGAGGGTGATGAGAGTAACGATTGGAATATTGACTAAAAAATATGAAACAACCAATACATTTCGGTTTAGAAAAAGCCGGATTCCCACTTGTTCTGACCACCTACAATCCAAAGAATTTGTGTTTTCTAATAGACACAGGTCCCACGAGTGATGTAATCTTTGGCTTTGGGTATCAGCATTTCAAGGATTATTTTACACCTACTTCTGAAAGTCAAAACATCATGGGAATTGATGGCACATTAAAACCTACAATCATCATAAATGCTGATTTTCAGTTTGATGATTTAAGATATAAAGCTCCATTTGCCGTACTTGAAGCCAATGATGCCATTAGTCGGGTGCAAGACGAAACAGGCATACAGATACATCGTGTCTTAGGTATTCCTTTCCTATTGGAGAATAAGTGCTTAATAAACTTTGATAAACTAATAATTCAAAATCAATGTTAGAAGGATTGTTCATAATAGCCGTTGGAACTTTGATTTTGCTTTATGCTCAAAGATAATCGGACAAAAAAACTATTGAGCAACAAGATTATAAACTTCGTAGATATGAGTGACGAACCAATCCATAAGATAAAGAAGAAGCAAAAAATTGCAAGACTGGTATCATTTTGATAAAATTATGAGATAGTTGCGCTCCGAAGATGAATATTCTCAATTTGAGTCGGAAGAAATCATTATGGAGCGAGCCAAAGCCAAGTTCAAACAAATATATGGATATGAATGCACCTGTCTCTTATACACATCTCCGAGCCCACGAGACTACGCTGCATCTCG
>ENA-OYXU01000352-OYXU01000352.1-human-gut-metagenome-genome-assembly--contig:-NODE-352-length-19170-cov-5.046246_pt1 | contig 19170 bp, 16 predicted proteins | sample MGYA00243243_ERZ653435 | MGnify/ENA primary metagenome ERZ653435 (study PRJEB26926, sample SAMN06165113) | human gut metagenome | biome: ENVO:00009003; feature: ENVO:2100002; material: ENVO:00002003... | reverse complement strand
CGGATACCTCTCTCAGCGGCGGTACGGAAATATCCACCTGCCGCAGAATGTAAAAGAGATTGGGACGGAAAGTCTTTTCAGACACCATCTTCAGCAACTCCGGGTCTGCAGTGCATATCACCCGGACATCGGGATGTTCCTCCGAGAGAATGTGCAGGAATACAGACTGTTTCTCGAAGTTGAGAAGCTGGATATTCTTCAGGATGATTGTACCTCCTGCGGCGTTCTGGAAGTAGCTCTTGATGCGGTTATACATCTCGTTGCGGTCGGATTTCGGGTCGTGTAGTCCAACAAGCTCGGCGCCACCGGCCTCGATTACCGTTATAGGCTTCTGCGTCCGTGAACTTTGGAGATAGATTTGCCGTGCAATCTGCTCCTTGCCCATGCCGCTTTCGCCGAAGATGATGCAGTTGGCATTGGTATGGGCTATGCGCCCGATTGATTGTTCAATCTCCTTGAACTTCGCGCTCCGTCTGGGAATCAGTGCATTGTCGAGCTGAATCACAACGCTCTCCGGCTTGGCATATTTGCACACCGTTTCGATGAGCTGCTTGTCGATAGCCGGACGCTGGATGATGTCAACGGCTCCGCCGTCGCGCATCACCGAGAGAAGATCTACGGCATTAATGTTATCTACTATGGCAATAACGGGGAACTTGTATCCCTCGCATTTTTGCCAGTTGATTAACTCTTGCGCTGTGCCGTGGGCGAATTTCATCGCCGTCACCACTACAGCGCCGGGCGGCAGTTGAGCCACCGCTTCTTTTGCTGCCTCCATGTTATCGACGGCTATCGGCTCATAACCGTGCTTGACAAGCAAGCCCGACATAAGCCTACGGTCGGTTTCGGAGGCATCGACAATAAGAATTTTGTTCATTGCCTTGATTATAAAAATATTGTTATTTAGGTTTCAGTCATATCAGACTTCATTATAATATTATGTATCTATATAGAAAAAGGCGATGGATTATTCGTGTCCTTCGCCTTTCTTTGATAATCCAACCTACGGAAAATTCTTAATCGGCATACACAGGCGGAATACCGGTACTGTCCTCTTTGTGCATATTTGATTCCCAAAACTTCATGGCATCTTTAATCCATCCTTCAGCTACAGTACCGAAGCCGATACCGAAGCCGTGACTCAATCCGTCATAGACATGAAACTCGGTCTGAATTCCATATCCTGAGAGCTGTTGAAGCCTCCGCTGCATTGTGCGCCACGAGGCGATGCCGTCATTTGAGCCTACGCAATTATAGGTCGGCGCATCTTTAGGAGAAGCATATGAATATCCGGTGTACTGCATTATTACGGCTGCTGCCTGAGGTAGGTCAGAACGGTCGGTAAGTTCCGTTAGATAATCCCTGTTTCCAAGCACGGCAGCCATACGTGCGCCGGCCGAACCGCCCCATAAGGAATAGTTGTCTTTGGCGACGCCTAACTGTTCGGCATTATCATAGATAAATGTTATCGCACGCGCCAAATCCGTATAAGGGTCATCGGGTCGATATATCAGTGCAAAAGCGGTATAGCCGGCTTTGCTCAATTCAAGAGAATGGGGAAAGCTGTCGTGCATGGCTCCCACGTATGCAAAACCTCCACCGGCATTGGTTATGGCAAACGGTTTTCCTTCGGTTCCCTTAAATACGAATATCCCAGTATCAGCCTTCGTAGGGTCTGTCGCAATTTCTTCCGGACTATAGATGTTATGGAAAATCTGCTCTCCCTTTAATGCCTGCGAGTGCAGAAAATTCAGTATCTCCACAGTTTTTTCTACCCGGATATACGGATACCACATATAAATATTCGATGTACTGACCTGTGCCAGTGTCATTGATGGTGATACTGGTCTGTCCACGGGGAATAGAAGTCTGCCGAAACCTTCAAAGCAAAGGTCACTCAGAACATCTGATACGGTGGATTCAGAAGTGTAATACATTTCGGTTGATTCATTCATTTCATGATTGTTGTCCGGCGTTTTATCCGAAGGCATATCGGGATTCTCCAATATATCAACGCCTGTCGAACAAGATGACAGCAACAATGCTAACGCAATTACCATTATTGAAAATGCCAATAGGATGATATGAGGATATTTCATTCGTCTGGTTATTTGTTTTAGTGTGCAAAATTACTTTATACCCAGAGAAATATTCTTACAGTTTTTACGGCGAGTTTATCATTATTTTCCATTGATGCGGACGGGTTACACTTTTTTCGGTAATACCAGCCAAAAACTGATAAAATAAATCTGCGAATTAACAATAATGCACTGAACAACAATATAATGTACACAGTGCAATTTTCAACATTCCGAAATATGAGCAAAAATACCCGGATTTTTCAAAATAAAAGATTGTTATATGATATGTAATTTTGCTGGGAAGTAAACAACAGCAAAATCTAAAGATTATGAAACTGAAATTCGTAACGCTTACCATCATGGCAATCATAACTTCATTTTCAAGTGTCGCACAAGATTTTGTGCAACCTTATCCGGCAGGCAATGCTATGGAGAACAATTCAAATTTTATCGGGACAGCCTATCTCTATCCGCTGTCGGAGGTTAAAGAACTGAATGTCCCGATGTTCAATGTCACTTTTGAACCCGGATGCCGCAACAGTTGGCACAGACATTCAGGTGGACAAATTCTTATTGTCACTGCCGGGATTGGCTATTATCAGGAAAAAGGGAAACCGGCACGACGTCTTTTCCCCGGTGATATAGTCGAGATAGCACCGAATGTCGTACATTGGCACGGCGCGGCCCCGGACAGCTGGTTTGCGCATATAGCCATAGAATGTAATCCTGCCGACAATCAGGTCACATGGCTTTCGCCTGTAATTGATGAAGAATACATCCCTGCCACAACTGATGCAGCCCGAAAATACGCTGAAGCCAATAGCGTCCTGTCACCCCGACAGCAGGCAATTGTTGCAATAGGCTCCTACACTGGCCGCGGCGACCTCTATCATCTTGAAAACGCTCTTGCCGAAGGTCTTGATGCGGGCATGACGGTGAATGAAATCAAGGAAATACTTGTGCAGGCATACGCTTACGCAGGATTCCCCCGTTCTCTGCGTGCGTTACAGAGATTTATGTCACTGCTCGACAAACGCAAGGCTGCCGGCATCACTGATGAAATCGGGCGCGATGCAACTCCTGTGCCTGACATGGATGACAAAGAAAAATATGCTCTCGGCAAGAAAAATCTCGAAAATCTTTCGGGAGTGCCGGCTCCTGCCACTCCTACCGGCTATGCCGCATTTGCGCCTGTAATCGACAAATCTCTCAAAGAACACCTGTTTGCCGATATATTCGACCGCGATGTCCTTTCGTGGCAAGACCGAGAACTGGCTACTGTCTCAATAATTACCGGTGTAGGTGGTGTCGAACCTATGGCTGCCGCACACATGGGTATCTGCATCCATCAAGGTCTTACTCCGGCACAATTAGACGCACTTCTGAATATCGTCGAGATAAATCTCGGCCCGGAATATTCCACCTCGCTGCGCGAGGTCGTGAAGAGTTTTGAAAATCACATAGATAAATAATGTCAATGAAAACATTATCAATACTAATCTTTTCAGCCATGAGCATGACAAGTTTTGCCAATAAGCCGATAATGATTGAACGGCAGGGACAGTTCCCTGTCGGCGGGACAACTATTGAGCGTCCCGGGACATTCGATCCTGATACATTTGTCGGATGGAGCAATCCTGTGCAGGATGGCCAGACCTATCGTTGCGACCACGCTTTCGCCAGATACCAGATTCCGGTGGATGCAAAGAAACTCCCGTTGGTATTTGTCCACGGGTTCGGGGGTGATGGCGTGTGCTGGGAAACGACACCGGATGGTCGAGACGGTTTCGCGACTCTTCTTCTCCGCGAAGGATATTCGACCTACGTACTCGACCTTCCCGGACGAGGACACGCATCACGCACGAGCAACGAGATCACTGTCAAGCCTGTGGCGGATGAGGAATTTTGGTTCGATATATGGCGTATGGGACTGTGGCCGAAGTGGAACGAAGGCATCCAGTTCCCGAAAGATTCACTGAGTGTGTCGAATTTCTTTCGCCAGATGGTTCCCGACCTGAGTGACCACAAACTTGATGTGACAGCACTCGATGCGATGGCACATAAAATTGGGAACCATATACTCGTAACTCACTCGGCCGGAGGTTTTCCCGGATGGATGGCAGCGATGAATAATCCCGAAGTTAAAGGCGTCGTTGCCCTCGAACCCGGAGGCTTTGTCTTTCCTGAAAACGAGGTTCCCGAAGCATTGCCCGGTCTCACGGGAGGCCTTGCCGGAGTATCGGTTCCATCTGAGAAATTCATGGAACTTACCCGAATACCGATTGTGATATACTTCGGCGATTATATCCCGGAATCAAATGCCACAACTCTCGGAGGCAGCAACTGGGAAGTGCGTCTGAAGATGGCCCGCGAATTTGTCAGTACCATTATCAAACATGGAGGCAAAGCGACTCTCGTAGAGCTTCCTGAAATTGGCATCAAAGGCAATTCGCATTTCCTGATGCAGGAACTTAACAATGATGTCATTGCAGCCAATGTTGCAGAATGGCTTAAGCAGAACGGTCTTGCTGACTAATATTGGATACATAAAAATATGGCTTTGGGGGTCGATTCACTCAAAGCCATGTTTCTTATTCACGATATTGCGTGGGGTTCAGACCGAGTGTGCGCTGCACATAACGGCTGAAATATGCCGGAGATGAAAAATGGAATATATCCGAAATCTGAACAAAAGTCAGTGACTTGTCGCGCAGAAGGCGTGAAATGTCAAGGGCAGTGTATCGGTTAATCCAATAGTTTGCGGCATAACCGCTGACTTTCTTTGATATTTCGGAAAGGTATTTGGGTGTGACGCACAGTTTATCGGCATAATAGCTTACCTCGCGGTGTTCTCGGTAAATCCCGCTGTCGAGCAATTCGATGAAGCGCGTCATGATAGAGGTCTGCTGTGTCGTGATGTCGCTGTCTCCGTGGATACGGGCGTGGAAATCAAAGAAATCGAGTATTGCTGCCTGCATAGCATTGATGACAGACTCGCGCCAGAAAAGATGATGCGAGTTGTTGATTCTCGACTGGAGAATGTCGTAGTCGCGCATACAGAGTTCAAACTGCTCCGGGGTGAGATGTATAACGGGGTCTATGAATAGCGCGATGGAACCTTTGATCCCGTAGTTGGTCTGCGGTGTGCAAAGTTCGATGAACGAAGACCGTGCATATATTATACGACATTGGAAATCGTCCGATTGCCTGACATCCTCTATATTTTCGCGCTTGCGTATGATTGACAAGTCTCCTCTCTGAAGTTCGTGGACATTCCCATTGAAATGATAACTGCACGCACCGTTGACGCACAACAAATGGGCAAGATACTCATCACCGGCATCAAATGGGATGGCGCCGATTTTATCTGTAATGAATATGTCATCGCGGTTGTCAGACATAGGTATGCTTTTTGTGATGCAAATTTAGTGAAAATTTATTTAACCCACAACGATAAAGTTAGTATGATTTATAAGTAAAATCTTATGACACACCATATTCACGCTTTTCTATGAAAGGTTTACTTGGTCATGGAGTATACTATTTTACCAATACTTTTTTCACGAGTCCTTTATTTGAACGGATAATATTCACACCCTTTTGTGGAGCAGGCACTTTTATTCCGTCCAAAGTATAAATTTGAAAAGTTTCGTCATCGGTGTCACTCATTACAGATTCAATGGCTGCCGATGGGTCAAAGGTATGATTATAGGTGTAATCCTGAAAATTTCCAAACCCCCAGTTACCATAGGATAGATTGAATGATCTTCCTGCATCGCCACGGTCAATGGCACGGATAGCCGTCATTTCTTCAGGAGTGAGTTCAAAGTCGAAGATGCTGATGTTTTCGAGGATATGGGCTGGATTGGTAGAGCCTGGCACCGGACAAAGGCCTTCCTGCATATGCCAGCGGAGAATAATCTGATAGACTGATTTGCCGTGTGCCGTAGCAATCTCCCGGAGTGTCGCATCGCTTACATCGCCTCTGTTGTGATTGAGAGGATACCAACATTCCACCTGAATATCATAGTTGTCTGCATAAAGTTGTCTGGCATCTTTTCTTTGAGCAAGCGGATGGCATTCTATCTGTGCGATTTGCGGCTTGATTTCCGCATTCTCCATGATATGATTGAACGCTTCCATGCGGTTGTCGAAATTACTGATGCCGAGAGCACGTATTCTTCCGGCCTTGTATTCTTTTTCCATCACTCGCCAACAGGCAAGGATATCTGAAAGCGTACCTGCCGGATGATGGATATATACAAGGTCGATATAATCTACCTGTAATCGCTCAAGCATTCCCTCAAACGCATTCTGCGCATCCGCAAGATTACCCGATATTTTGCTTGTCAGCCATATTTCCTCTCGCGGTATGCCGCTCTCCTTCATGCCCCATCCGGCACCTCGTTCATTATAGTAGAACATGGCATCGTCCAGATGACGATAGCCCGATTGCAGTGCGGAAATTACCATGCCACGAACCGTCTCGTTAAGCTGCTGCCGTTGATTGGCGCCTTCCATACTCTGCACTTGGGTTCCCAATCCAAAGCGAGGCATCATGACACCATTGTTGAGTCTTACAAGCGGGACTCCTGCAACCGATGTGATGTGGGACGCTGCCTGCGGCCCTCCGTCAGCAGTATCTCCACCCGGAGCAGGCTGAGTTACCTGATGGTCGAAATCACCGAGGGGATAAGGCGATTCACTATTATTATTTGCCTGTTGTGCCATTATGCTCAAAGAGAAAGAGCAGAGGTATATTACTGTCCCAAAGAACTTTTTCATTTTTCTATTATTATAGACTATTTTATCTGACTGTTGATATTAAGAATCAGCCGATTTGATTATTGGCTCGTTTGATATCGGCTAATGATACATTTTCATTGCGGAAACGCGCCTGTGGATTGCGCTCTCCACGTGCGAGTGTCAGAGCTTTCTGTGGACAGGAATGGACACAGGCAAGACAGTATTCGCACGAACCGCTGAAAGAAGCCTTGTCTGTTATCTTGAAATTGCCGTGAGGACATACGGTAGAGCATATTCCACATCCTACACAGGCAGCTTCGTCAAGAGCCAAAAGGCGTTCTGCCGTCATGGGAAAGTGTTCCTCCTGTAAGCGTTTGAGCCAGCCTTTCATATGGTCATCAGCATCATAATGACTTATTGCCTGTTTATGACCGTCAATATCAGCTACTATCGCCGACAGATTTTCGGGGATTTTCTTATCTATCCTGACCTGTTCGTTCATGTCAAATACAGGAAGATAGTTATCTACCATAAGGAGAGTGTTTATATAATTGTTGTTCACGCCTCCCTGTTTGCAGAAGTCATCCCACCAGTCTGCGACATTAGCGGCAAAATTGCCGAATGTGATGATTGAAAAGATATATGAAGCCTTCAGTTTAGCCTTCTTTACAAACTCGCGTACAATCATCGGCGCGGCGGCGGCGTAATCAGGGAAAACGAGGCCGATTTCATCTGCTTCGAAATCAAGATTGCCGTCTTTGAGGGCCTGCGGAATACTTATCGGTTCGGGAGAAAGTGCGCGGGCGACATACAGGCTGTTGCCCGTAGCGGTGAAATAGAATACGAGTCGTTTAGGCGTTGTTGTCTTTGGCGCACATGCTGCAAGCGATGACATTCCTAAAGAAGCGACAGAAGCACTTGCTACAAAAGCTCCCATCATTTTTAATGCTGTCCTTCTGCTGATGTTGTTGTCCTTTCCCATGAAGATTGGTTTTGTCGGTTTTATGACTGTTTACTTGATTATGGCATTGCCATGCTTACATTGATCAAGGATATAGCGCCATGAATATGGCGTTTCTTTTTTTTAGTTTGTCAACCGCTTTGTCTAATGACTCCGTAGGTTCAATGATGTTATATCCTTTCCAGAAATCGGCATCCCAATAATCAGATACCTTGTCATAGAAAATATCATTGTTGCCGAAAGCAAGCCGTCGTGATATGCCTTGTTCCGGATTGTCCTCACGGTCAACCATCACCATTTCCGCGTAGGTGGTATAGCCTGATGAAAACAGCCTGCGTTTCCAGTCGCATTTGAAACGGGTCTTGGTCTTTATATAGTTCAGGTAAGACACCCCGTCATCCAGACGGTAGGTGATAGTAAATGCCACCTCCTGAGGCTTGAAGTGCAGCCCGCGCGGTTTCTTTCGGAGAATGGCGTTTGTCGCTTTATCCTTGTCAGACATATCAAGATCGAATTCAGCCTTGCTGAACGACAAGGTTTCCTGATCAATATACAGCAACCCATGACATAATGCGTAATCCAGTTTCACTTTGGGAGTGAATCTTATCACATATTGCATACGGTCATCTATGCTGACCGGCTTTTCCATTGTAAAATTATAATAAGCCAGATCATCATACCCGAATAGAAAATCTCTATTCTTAACGAAGTCTGTTATTATCGGAAGTGTGGGGCCTCCCACTATCTTGACTGAAAGTGTGTCGCGACTGTCCTGACTTATCAGCCGGCGTCCCTTCATTATCTGCACCCGTTCACCGTTGTTCATTCTATGTGTATATGGAGTCTTGAACACATCCACAATCGCTTCCGAAACACCGATATATTGCTTGCCCTTCTGCACGGTTTCACGATAGAAAGCTGTAAAGAGATTTTTGTTGCGGGAATAATTTACCGGAATCTTCTTGAGTGCCTCCGCAACTATTTCATCCGGTTTCCCGCCTCTCACGATTACCTCTTTAAGCATCTTGGCTGATGAAGTCATCGTTATTGTGATCCGCCTCTCATTCTGTTGCAGACCCGATAAGGAAATTGTTTTGCTAAAGTAACCAAGTTGTTCCGCCTTGATTTTTCCATTGATATATGCTGCCGGAATTGTCAGGGAGAAGGTGCCGTCATTGTTGCTTACGGTGCCTATGTTGGAACCCTCTAACGAGATGCTGACATTTCCGAGCGCTCTCTTTGAATTCTCGTCCTTCACTTTGCCGGTTACGGTCACGAAAGAAGCCTCCGCAGGCTCTTGGGCCACGGATACGACTGCCATCCAGCACAATAGAATTATTGATAAAAATCTTGCCATATACTGCGCCTAAATTATAGATAGTGCAAAATTACCCAATTCTGCCCTCAGCGGTCTTACTGTTTTTTCGGTTTTTGATGCAAATAATGCGGAAAGCGGAAATAATGACATTAACGACCGAAATCTTTATAAGCCTGTTTATAACGATAATGTCTAATTTTGCATACAAAAAATATTACAATGATACGCAAAGCATTATCAACATTCGCACTTTGCCTGACATTGACCGCAGGTATGGCGCAGACCACACCGGAGCCGGCAAAGGTTTATTTCACGTCAGACATCTCACCGGAATCACTCGTAGGCATATTCAAGGCATTGGGAGTGACGCCCGAAGGGAATGTCGCAGTCAAAATCAGTACCGGAGAATCAGCCCAAAGCAATCATCTCCGGCCTGAGCTGATTGGAAATCTTGTAACGGAGGTAAAAGGCACTATTGTGGAGTGCAACACGGCTTACAGAGGGAACCGCTCAAATACCGAGTCACACCGCCGTGCTATCGAGCAACGCGGTTATGGAGAAATCGCCGCTGTCGATATTATGGACGAGGAAGGCGGGATGAACCTTCCGATGCAGGATACAAAATGGTTCTCGGAGAATATTGTAGGCAGTCATCTCGCCAATTATGATTTCCTTATAAATCTTGCCCACTTCAAGGGTCATGCAATGGGCGGCTTCGGAGGTGTGTTGAAAAACCAGAGTATAGGCATCGCGACACCCGACGGCAAGACCCGTATCCACACGGCCGGCGCTTATTCCGACCCACGTTATGTGTTTCAGCAACCACACGGTCAGGATGCCTTTCTGGAGTCGATGGCAGGTGCTGCACAGTCAGTTCATAATTATTTCAAGGCGAAGAAAGGGATTGTCTATATCAACGTAATGAATAATCTTTCGGTTGACTGCGACTGCGACGGACATCCGTCAGCCCCGCAGATGAAGGATATTGGGATACTTGCCTCGCTCGATCCCGTCGCACTTGACAAAGCTTGTCTTGACCTTGTTTTCGACCATGAATCTACTACCGACGATAACAGTCAGCCTCTCATACAGCGCATTGACAGCCGACATGGGACACATACGGTTGACTATGCGGAGCAAATTGGTCTCGGCACAAAGAGCTATGAACTGATAGATGTCACCTCAAGCGGAATAAACGATGTGGCAGTTGACGGAGTGAAGAGATACAATGTGTATGATTTGAAGGGTGTCAAGGTCCTGTCAAATGCAAGCGATATTTCAAGTCTTGCCCCCGGCATATATATCATAAACGGCCAGAAACAAAAGATTGAGTAAGAACTCTTTTAAAATTTTATGGCAAGGAGGTTGCAAGTTTCGTAACCTCTTTTTTATTGCTGCTGACAAACGGATAAATTTGAAAAACAAGCCGTATTTCTCGTAACAACAGGTTGAGTCTGTATGGGTAATTTTGCAACACAAACAAATATAAAATATAGTTATGAAGAAGTACATTTATATGATTTTCTTTTTCACATTTGCCTTGGCAATGATGTCTTGCAGCAATGATGAACCAGAAAATCCGAATAACCCCGACACCGAAGAACCGGGAGAACCCGGCACACCTGACGAACCCGCTGACGGCAGCAAAATCATTGTCGCTTATTTCAGCTGGGGAGGAACTACCCAGCGGATGGCTCGACAGATTTCCGAGCAGACCGGTGGTACACTGTTCGAGATTGTTCCTGTCAATCCATACCCTTCTGAATACACTCCAACCACTGAAGTTGCCCTCGAAGAGAAAAACTCAAATGCACGCCCGGCAATAAAAAACAAGGTTGAGAATTGGGACGATTACGATGTTGTGTTCATCGGTTGTCCTGTATGGTGGTGGACAACTCCCATGATTATACACACTTTTGCCGAAACCTACGATTTCAAGGGAAAGACAGTGGTTCCATTCTGCACATACGCATCTACCTATCGGGACGAAACGCTTGCTGAAATCGCGCGCATCACACCTGATGCCGCACACCTCCAAGGGCTTGGACTCACAAGCGGCCAGATAAGCGAATCAAGAATATCAACATGGCTTAAAGATATTAAGGTAGTGAAATAAATTCCTGCCCGTATATAATATGACTTGTTATCATCAACATATTGCAAAGGGTATAATTTGTCTGCTGCATCTGATGCTCGCTGCCTGCAACGCAGAAGCGACAGAACCGGCACTACTTAACAGCGGTCAGACTCAATATGATGAGTTGATTACTAAAACAGTTCCATATCCAGCCGACTATATCCAGCCGATTTCGCGTAGTGGGGAACTAAAAACCATCTCATATTCAACAGCCGATTATGCCGATGGAACATTATCGCCAAGAACAAATCAAGCGTGTATATATCTTCCATACGGATATAATCTTGATACAGAGAGAAAATATAATGTCCTATATCTAATACATGGGCATTATGGCGATTATTCGACATTTCTGACTTCCGGCAATTGCCTGTTAAGGAATGTGCTGGATAATATGATTGCCAACAATGAAATAGACCCAGTGATTGTAGTAACGCCATCATATAACTACGGTCAACCGACCCCAAACTATGTCGATGCGGATAGATATTGTGAGGCTCTTACTCAAGAATTGCTCAACGACTTGATGCCCGTTGTCGAATCGGATTTCAGAACTTATGCGGAATCAGCAGATCCTGAAGGATTTGAACTGTCACGGAACCATAGAATGATTGGAGGTTTTTCAATGGGTGCCGTAACGACTTGGTACGCCTTTGAGCATTTACTCCCATATTTCCGGAATTACCTGCCCATCAGTGGGGATTGTTGGTCATTAGGGGCTTTTGCGGGCATGAACCGTCCGGCAGATACAGCCCGCTATCTTGCCGACATTGTTTATAATTCGCAATATACAGACAAATTTTACATTTGGGCAGCAAGCGGAACCAGTGATTCGGCCTATCATGAAACTCTTGTCCAGATTGAAGCAATGGCTGAATTACTCGATGTTTTCAACAGTAGGACAATGTCTTTTCACGAAAAAGACAACGCACGCCATGAATATGGGCCGTCTATTGAATATGTGTATAACGCTCTGAAATATTTCTATCCGGCCGACAACAATTCGAGCGGCCTTACAGAATTATCTGCCCCTGACAAAGCACAAGATACCGATGATTTTTCAATTACAGGTATCAGGCTTTATGGTGATGAAAAAGGTATTCATATTAGAAATGGTAAAAAATTAATAATTAGACAATAGCGATGAACAGACTGTTTATGTTCCTACTCACTCTTTTGGTGATAGGATGCGGCACATCTTGTGCAAGCGATGAACCGATGAAAACCGCCGATAGCGGCGAGGCCGGGTATTTCGGCGGAAAGAAAGTATTGATAGCCTACTTCTCATGGGGAGGCACTACGCAACGTATGGCACAGCAGATTCAGAATATTACCGGTGCTGACATGTTCCGCATAGAACCCGAAGTGCCATATCCCACTGAATACACACCATGTACGGAAGTGGCACGCGAGGAAAAAGACAACAATGCCCGTCCTGCAATAAAGGACAGAGTGCAGAATTGGGACGATTACGATGTTGTGTTTATCGGTTGTCCTGTATGGTGGTGGACAACTCCGATGATAATTCATACTTTCTGCGAGAGTTATGATTTCAAGGGGAAGACTGTTGTTCCTTTCTGCACCTATGCGGCAACTTACCGCGACGAAACTCTTGCTGAAATTGTAAACATCACTCCCGATGCCGATCATCTGACAGGCGAAGGACTCACAAGCGGCAGCATAACCACTCAGAGAATCCAGACATGGATTGACCTCATCAACGAAGAGTGGAACAACAGCAATCCGTCAGGTACGGGTGACGCTGTGATGACCGGAAAGGTCGATCTTTGGGAAAAAGGGAATATTCCCACTGTGACTCATAATGTCAACAATTCCGATGGTCCCGATTTCATTCCGAATATGGAAGTATTCACCGTCAATGAATCTGTTGCGCCCAAAGGTGCGATAATCATTTGTCCGGGTGGTGCTTTCGCTTTCCGCAGTATGCAAAACGAGGGATACGATATCGCGGATATGTTCGTACCTATGGGTTATCAGTGTTTCATAGTCAATTATCGTATCCAGCCGTACACCATGCGCGAAAGCGCTACCGACCTGCAACGAGCCATACGGTATGTCAAGGCCCATGCTGATGAATACCGAATCAATCCTGACAATATCGCACTGGTCGGTTTTTCGGCAGGGGGTATTCTCAATGGTGAAGTCCTGCTCAACTGGCGTGACCTAACAAACGGCACTGTTCTTGATAGTTCCTATCGCCCCGACAATCTTGATAATGTACCTGTATCTGCGTGTGCCGTCGGAATGATTTATTCATTCTACGGCCGGTTGAGCGTTTCGATGAATGATGTGGAAACTCTCCGTGCTGCCAATCTCCCTCAGGCTTTCTATTGCTGGGGAACAAGGGACGGATTTGCCGGACAGTTCACACAAAACGCAAACGCTGTCGAGCAGGCCGGATGCCGTGTGGAACGCAAAATACTCCCGAACTACCCGCACGGATATGGAACAGGCGGTAATTCCGATGTGTGGGGACGCGATTTCGATGAGTTCCTGACTCCGATAATGACAGGGAATTCCTCCGTAAACGATGTAATGGCTGATATGACGAATGAAACCGGGAAAGAAGTATGGTATGATCTCAGCGGTCGCCGGATTGCCAAGACTTCAGTCGATTCAGGCATCTATATAGTGAAGAGTGCAAACAGAGTCACCAAAATATTGAAACGATAATCATGGAATACAGGACATTAGGATTGAACGGCCTTCGGGTATCGGCTGTCGGACTCGGCTGCATGGGTATGAGTCACGGTTACGGGCGCCCTGCCGACAAGCGAGAAATGAAACAGTTGCTTACCGATGCCGTGGATATGGGATATACCTTTTTTGACACGGCAGAAATCTATGGGACACCCGAAGACCCGCACGCCAATGAAGAACTGCTTGGAGAGGCTTTACAGCCGTACCGCGACCAGATAATACTTGCCACGAAATTCGGTCTGACATTTGATGATCCAAACGGAGATGGCCCTCATCCTCTTATCCCCGATTCCAGTCCGGAAGCGATACGTCGGGCAGTGGAAGGTTCTTTACGTCGTCTTCGCACCGACCACATAGACCTCTACTATCAGCACCGTATAGATCCCGCCGTCGAACCGGAAACCGTTGCGGAAGTAATGGCTGACCTTATCCACGAGGGTAAAATACTCCATTGGGGCATCTCCGAGGCAAACGAAGATTATCTTCGCCGGGCACATGCCGTTTGCCGTGTAACCGCCGTGCAGAACCGCTATTCGATGATGGCCCGGTGGTACGAGTCACTTTTCCCGACGCTTGAGGAACTTGGCATCGGCTTCGTCGCCTTCTCTCCCCTTGCAAACGGATTGCTTACCACCAACTATGATGCTTCGTCAAAGTTCGATCCTAAGTCGGACTATCGGGCTGCAATGCCGCAGTTCCGCAAGGAGAGTTTCGAGCGGAATCACAATTTGTTTGACTATCTTCTTCGTCTTGCCGACGAGCATCACGCCACCCCGTCGCAAATTTCTCTTGCCTGGATGCTCTGCAAGAAGCCTTGGATTGTACCCATTCCCGGAACAAGACATCTGTGCCGTCTGAAAGAAAATGCCGGCGCAGTGGATGTGAAACTTACTCCCGAAGAAGTGGACACAATCGATCACACGCTTGACAAAATGCAGATGAGCGAAGTGTTCGGTGGTTCTAAAATACTTGTAAACGCTAAATGAACGCATATGAAATCAATAAAACTATTTATAGCTGTATTGGTGGTGATTGCAACCACTTTCGGTATTAGAGCCGAAGAAAAAAATGTTGACGGTATTCCCTATGTCACACTCAATAACGGACTGCAGATGCCTCGTTTCGGTATAGGCACATTCAATGTACCGGGCGATTCAGTTGCTGCCGATGCAGTACAGTTCGCATTGAAAAACGGATACCGCCATATCGACACGGCCCATGCCTATCGGGTTGAGCGCGGAGTCGGGCAGGCTATAAAGGAAAGTGGTGTGCCTCGTGAAGAAATTTGGGTTACAAGCAAACTGTGGCCCAGCGAATACGGCGATGCCGATGCCGCTATCGACCGTATGCTCGACCGTCTTGGGTTGGACTACATCGACCTGCTGTATGTGCATCAGCCTATGGGCGACTGGCGCGGGGCATGGCGCGCTATGGAGAGGGCTGTTGCTGCAGGTAAGGTAAAGAGCCTCGGCTTGAGCAACTTCGATGCTGCCGATTCACTATATACCGCTGCAATGGAGTGGGCGAAAATCAAACCGGCTGTGATGCAGATTGAGTGCCACCCTTATGCACAGAGAAAAATGTGGGCGGATAAAGTTGCCAGCGATTCAATAGTTCTTGAAGCATGGTTCCCACTTGGCGGCGCGATGAGTAACGGTGCCCTTTTCAAAGATCCGGTACTGATGAAAATCGCGGACGCACATGGGAAGACCCCGGCCCAGATAATACTGCGCTGGCATATTCAGGAAGGCCATTCCACTATCCCCGGAGCCACTTACCACCCGTATATCACCGAGAATATCAGCATTTTCAACTTTGAACTTACTCCCGAAGAAATGGCAGCTATACGCGCCCTCGATAAAGAACAGCGTTTCTTCAATATGGACTATAAGGAAGCTGAACAGTTTATGCTTAATTGGAAAATGGATGACTGATTATGAAACCTGAAATTATCTGCCACATAATGAGTTCTGTTGACGGTCGTCTGTTGCCCTCGCGTTGGACGCCTCCCTTTGACGGGACGGAAGCCGGAAAACTCTTTGCCGAATATGCCGCAATCGGTCGACTTCTCGACACTGACGCATGGATGTTCGGCAAGGCGACAGCTCGTGAAGCGTTCCCTTACAAATTCATGCCCAAGAGCGACAGACATCCGGCTGCTGATACAATCCATATCGGTAACAGAGAATCCGCGAGGCTCTTTATAACCGTTGACCCTGATGCCGACATCTTCTTTACTTCCGACCGTTTGCGCGGCGATAATATAGTGACGATTCTCGGCACGAATGCCACCGCCGATTATCTTGAAATGCTTGAAGAAAAAGGAATTTCCTATATCGTGCTTCCCGATGCCACTGCTCTCGGCGAAGCGATGGAGATTCTTTACGGCAAGTTTGGGGTCGGGAAAATCTCGTTGCAAGGCGGTGGAATAATAGACGGTGCAATGCTTGCGGCTGGGCTGCTTGATGAGTTGAGCCTTGTGATATACCCCGGAATAGACGGACTAACAACCGCACCCTCTATATTTGAGTATCTCGGTGCTTCCGACGAGCGACCAGCCTCCGGGCAAACGCTTGAGTTATTGTCGGTGGAGAAACGGGACCACGGTATTGTCTGGCTCCGTTATAAATTCCATAGATGACAAGTCCTGCCTTGCGCTTTTGTCGGTATCTATTTCAATTTTGTCGGTTAACATAAACTGCCGTAATTTGTAAATTGTTAAGTCAAGTGCATTATGAAAATCAATAAACTCATGGCTGCGACGGTCTGTCTCTTGATAAGTTACGCAGGCGGTGCGGCTCAAACAACAAACGATATGAACAACAAACCCATTTATGAAGAAGTCGCTCTGGAGGATGTCCTTTCTTACAAGGGTAATCCTTATGGACTTGTGTATGACAATGCCATTATGGAGAATGAACCGGGCAAAGTCAATATCCACCCGATTTCTTATGACCTGAACGGCCTGAAGATTCAGGCTAATGTATATACTCCGGCTGGATATGACTCGGCAAAAAGTTATCCCGCGCTGGTAGTAGCCCATCCTAATGGCGGCGTCAAGGAGCAGGTTGCCGGAAATTATGCTCAGATCATGGCAGAAAGAGGTTATATAACCCTGGCTTTCGATGCAGCCTATCAAGGTGCAAGCGGAGGTGAACCCCGTCAGACTGATAAGCCTGCAAACCGTATCGAGGACATACACCGTGCCGCCGACATTCTTGCGACATATCCCGGCGTTGACAGTGAGCGCATGGGCATACTCGGTATCTGCGGTGGCGGAGGTTATACGGCTAAAGCCGCGCAGAGCGACAAACGTTTCAAGGCTGTCGCCACACTCAGCCTATTCAATTCCGGGTTGGTGCGCCGCAACGGATTCCTTGATTCGCAGATCAATCAGATTCAGGAGCGTCTTGCCGATGCCTGCGCTGCGCGTCAGAGAGAAGCCGAAGGTGGCGAAATCGAGTATGTCGGCGACATGAGCGGCGTTACGCCCGAACAGGCTGCCAAACTCCCCTTTGACCTCTACCGCGAGGGATACGACTACTACCTCGTGAATTACAAGCACCCCAACTCAACATTCCGCTACACGAAGAGCAGTCTGATCGACCTCATGGATTGGGACGCATCGGAGGATATGCAGCTCATCAATGTGCCGCTGCTGATGATTGCCGGCAAAAATGCCGATACCCTTTACATGACCGAACAATGTTTCAGCAAAGCCACCGGTACAGACAACAAGGAGATGTTCCTCGTGCCGGGAGCGACACATATCCAGACCTACTATGTGCCGGAATACGTTACACAAATCAGTGATAAACTTATCGAGTTCTTTGGCAAAAACCTTTAAGCAATGAAAATCGTTAAAACTTTTATGATTGCGGCTGCATGTCTCTTCTCGCTCAACGCCTGCGCGTCGAAACCTTCAACCGCCTCCGAACAACATAATGACAAAGATATGAAAGCTGTTATAGTTTACTTCACCCACTCCGGCAATACCGAACTCGCCGCCAAGGATGTCGCGTCCGTCACGGGTGCAAAAATGATTCGCCTTATGCCCGAACAGCCTTATTCATCGGAAGATGTGGATTGGGTCAACGAGCAATCACGCTGCACTCAGGAACACCTCAACCAGTCGCTTCGTCCGGCTATTAAGCCGGTAGATGTCGATTGGGCCGAGGTCGATACGGTTTTCATCGGTTTCCCTATCTGGTGGCATGAAGAACCGGCCGTAATCCGCACGTTCCTCGACAACTATCGTGAGCAACTCAAAGGCAAAACGCTCTATCCCTTCTGCACATCATACGAAAGCCCGATGTCGGAAGCCGACGCAACCCTGAAGAAAGGTTACCCCGACCTTAAATGGAAAACAGGACTTCGCATTTCAGCCAACAAGGATAAAATCAAAGACTGGATCAATCAAAAGTAACCGTTATGAACATCATCAAACTTAACAATGGGGTCGAAATGCCCCAGCTCGGTTATGGCGTATATCAGGTATCTCCTGCCGAGTGCGAGCGTTGTGTCAGCGATGCTCTGAATGTAGGCTACCGGTTGATAGACACGGCTCAGGCATACAACAATGAAGAAGAAGTCGGTAATGCCATCCGCAAAAGCGGCATTCCTCGCGATGAAATCTTTGTCGTGTCTAAAGTCTGGATTTCCAATTACGGCTACGAAAAGGCCAAGACATCCATCGACGAAAGCCTGCGCAAACTTCAGACTGACTACATCGACCTGATGCTGCTTCACCAGCCTTTCTGCGACCGCTATGGGGCTTATCGCGCTCTTGAAGCGGCATATAAGGAAGGAAAACTTCGCGCAATCGGAGTGTCGAACTTCTATCCCGACCACTTCATTGACCTCGCAAGTAATGTGGAGATTATTCCGGCTGTCAATCAGGTGGAAACCCATGTATTTGACCAGCAGATTGAGGCACAGAAAATCATGGAAGAGTATGGCACCCGCATCATGTCGTGGGGCCCGCTTGCCGAAGGGCGCAACGGGCTCTTCACCAATCCCGTTCTCGGCGAGATAGCTAAAGAACACGGCCTTAGCATTCCGCAGGTTGCACTTGCATACCTATATCAGCGCGGAGTGATAATCATTCCGAAGAGTACCCACAAGGAAAGAATGATAGAAAACTTCCACACTCCCGACACTGTCTCTTATACACATCTCCGAGCCCACGAGACTACGCTGCATCTCG
>ENA-OYXU01000351-OYXU01000351.1-human-gut-metagenome-genome-assembly--contig:-NODE-351-length-19219-cov-5.113859_pt1 | contig 19219 bp, 15 predicted proteins | sample MGYA00243243_ERZ653435 | MGnify/ENA primary metagenome ERZ653435 (study PRJEB26926, sample SAMN06165113) | human gut metagenome | biome: ENVO:00009003; feature: ENVO:2100002; material: ENVO:00002003... | reverse complement strand
TCTCTCAGCACCTCCCCGAAAGCGAGTGCAAAATTACTGCCTTTTTCTTTAACCACCAAATATTTTCAAAAGAATTTTCAAAGAAATTTTGCTATTCGAGCCGTAAACCCTGAAATTCAAAAGTTTAGTCCGTAAAGAATTTTTCGCTGAATCTGAGAGCCAAAAATCCCGGACGGAATATTTTTTAATGTTTTAAACGGATTTCTTTGAAGATTAAGAAAAGAGGAGTTATATTTGTAAAATATTAAAAGCTTGTTTGAAATTATCTGTCGCTACCACGGCAGGTGACCGTTGTGAGATTTTTCAGAACGATGGGTACCTATCGTGACCGAAAACGCACCGGGAAACCCTGAGGCGCCGACAAAGCCGCGCGGCTTCCGGACAATAACATGAAGCAGAACATCCAAGAATAATTTAAAGCCAAAATATAATATGGAACCAAAATACAGAAGAATATTACTGAAACTGAGCGGAGAATCACTGATGGGCCGTCAGGGTTACGGCATAGATCCCGAACGACTCAACGAATACGCACGCCAGATCACTGAAATCGTGAATCAGGGCGTAGAAGTGGGCATCGTCATTGGCGGCGGAAATATTTTCCGCGGACTACAAGGTGCCTCAAAAGGCTTCGACCGCGTCAAAGGCGACCAGATGGGGATGCTCGCTACAGTCATCAACTCACTTGCCCTGAGCTCAGCGCTTGAAGACGCCGGCCAGAAAGCCGAAGTGTTCACCGCCATCAACATGTATCCCATAGGGAAACACTACAGCAATCGCGCGGCCATCTCCGCAATGGAATCGGGCACGGTTGCCATCATGGCCGGAGGTACCGGCAACCCATTCTTCACCACCGACACCGGCGCCGCGCTTCGCGGAGTCGAGATCGGAGCCGACGCCATGTTCAAGGGAACCCGCATCGACGGCGTCTATACCGCTGATCCGGAGAAAGACCCGACAGCCACCAAGTTCGACAAAATCACCTACGACGAAGTGCTTGCGCGCGGCCTGCGCGTAATGGATCTGACCGCAACGGCTCTCTGCAAGGAAAACAATCTGCCCATAGTGGTCTTCGACATGGACACCCCGGGCAACCTGGCCAAAGTCATAGCCGGCGAACCCATCGGAACACTCGTTTATTAAAATTCATAAAAACATATATCATGGACGTAAAAGATTATCTGACTCCGGCCGAAGAGAAAATGGAACTCGCGGTGGCTTATCTCGACGAGTCGCTCGCACATATCCGCGCCGGCAAAGCCAATCCGAAAATCATCGACGGCATCCGCGTTGAATATTACGGCAGCGCAGTGCCCATCTCCAACGTGGCCAACGTGTCGGTTCCCGACGCTCGCACAATCGCCATCACCCCCTGGGAAAAGGCAATGTTCAAGGAGATAGAGAAAGCCATCATCAACTCCGATCTTGGAGTTACACCCGAAAACAATGGTGAAGTCATCCGCCTCTGCATTCCGCCGCTGACGGAGGAACGCCGCAAACAGCTCGTGAAACAGTCGAAAGCCGAAGCAGAAAATGCTAAAGTTTCAGTGCGCAACGCACGCCGCGACGCCATCGACGGACTGAAAAAAGCCGTAAAGCAGGGAATGCCCGAGGACGTTTCGAAAGATGCCGAAACGACCGCACAGAAACTTCATGACAAATACATGAAGAAAATCGACGAACTCTTCGCCGCCAAAGAAAAAGAAATCCTGACAGTGTAAGCAAATCTCCCGATTCGATTATAAATAAAAAGGTTGCTTCATCAATGGAAACAACCTTTTTATTTTATGAAACAAGCTATTAACCTTATTTCAAATGACAACATTATCACATCGCTTCTTTAAAACCCTTCTGGGGGCGCTGGTAACTATTCTCGTCGGGCCGAATCCAATTGCTGCGAAATCTCCGGACAGACAATTGCTGGAACTGGCCAACAGCGACCTCCGGTCCAAATCGCTGACAAAATCCATAGTCCTCGAAAAAGTCATCTACGAGACAGACAAATCTTCGGTATTATCCACCGAAAAAGGCGATGGGTTCGCCATAATGACCGAAATAAACGGACACCGAAAACTCGTTGCCTATGGAACCGCTCCCGCCGACTCCATTATCGCTCCGGTGAAAGAATTTCTGAAATACGCGGGCCTCACCCGCGGTGAAAACACCCAACTCTCGGGAGTGCCGATAGCACCTTTGTTGAAAACCAAATGGGGTCAGCATGGTCCTTTTAATTTTTTATGTCCCGAAATCAACAACCGAAACACTTTGACGGGTTGTGTCACGACGGCGTTTGCCCAAATTATGAATTACTGGAAACATCCTTCCTCCGGCGAAGGTTCAGTTCAGTATCCAGAAGAATTCGGAGGCCAATGGCTTGATCTGTCCCAGTCAAAATATGATTGGGAAAATTGTCTCGACGATTATACCATGGGGTCAACTGATGCGGAGGACTTAGCGGTAGCCACACTTATGAGAGACGTAAGCGTGGCGATTGAGAGCAGCTTCTCTCTAAGCGGGACCGGGGGAAATTGCTTCAAAGCCACATCCGCTCTTGCAAAACATTTCGGATATTCGCCCAAAATAACCGGAGTGATGCGTGATAAGCAGAGTCCCAAAGAATGGAACGACATCATCAGGAAATCTTTGGAAGAGGGATGCCCCGTATTATATACGGGAGGTGCGCATGCTTTTGTTTGCGACGGAATGGACGAGCAGGGACTGCTCCACATCAACTGGGGATGGAACGGATGGATGGACGGCTATTATGACATGAACATTCTCAGTCCCGAGACTGGCGCAATCGGTGGAGGCGGCGCCGAAACATTCCATACATTCCAAACGATCATAGCCGGACTACATCCCGACTCCCCCGAGAGGCCCGACGGCACCGATGTCATTTTTTCACTCTTCATCACTAATTTCGGACCATACCCGTGGGCCCTTGACGAAAATGGTGGGGCGCCTTTCAACAGCTATCATTTGAATTTCAAATATGCCAATGCCACAGGTCTTCAGTTCGAGCCGGAGACTCTGGCCATGATTCCCGCTATATATGATTTCTCAGGAAAACTGGTTTATCAGGATCTTACAACGCCCCATATTAACAGAGGAAATCCCATCAAACCTTATGAAGAGCGCTGGGACTATCCCCATAATTATGGCAGTCAAATTCATTACGCAAACTTGCCAGATGGCAATTATTATGTGAAACCAATGTGGGCTTTCTGGGAAAACGGAGCCATAAAAGGTAAACCAATGGAATTTTCATGGGATAATAAAATGGTTCCTCTAAAGATTGAAGGCGATATGTTTTATTATCCTATAGCCTCCGGCGCAAAATGCATCGACATCAAAGATGTCTCGGTCGAAAAAGATTATGAAGGCCCGGGAAACCCCGTTCCGCTCGTGATGAATTTAGAAAACATGTCGGAATTACATATCAGGGACTGGTTTGAAGTCGCACTTGTTCCTTATGATGAATCGACGGAGATTGATCCGGAGATATGGAATAAAAGCTATGACATAGAAGTTTTTCCATCGACTAAAGTGACGTGGAAACAAATGATAAAAAAAGGCATACCTTCTGAAGCGGGGACCTATCGTGCAGTGTTCCGCGATTTTAGAGGACAAACAATATGTCCTGAAAAGGAATTTCTTATCGAACTTGGAAGTCAAGCCGCAATACATAATCCCGGGCAGGATAACAAAAAAATCCGCGCCATATATGACAGCGGAATAATTCGTTTAGAAAATGTGACGCACGGATCACTAATTGAGATTTATTCATCGAACGGAATCCGATATGAGGGAAAGGTTGCCCAAAACCGGAGTATGTCTTTCGATGCCGCTTCCTATCCCAAAGGAATTTTTATAATCACCGTTACATCCGATGGTAAAAAAGAATCAGAGAAGATCGTGATCAATTAGCTTTCCAATTCCATCATTCATATTACTTAAAACGCGGGCTGGATATCAAATGCGATTCAGCCCGCTGTCTTATTATTATTTCACTGACGAGGTGATCAATCTGCCCAAAAAGAATTATTAAAATTTATCTCACGTCCCGTAGGAATTCTTATCGGGAAGGGACTGCTATGGCCAAAGTTTCAGGGGCAAGTTCGATAAAGAATAAATCAAATTGATTTTTGGAAGCATCAAAAGCTTTAAGTGTTTCAAGGGAAACTTCGATGCGGCTGACGGTCAGGGAGGAATCGAAGGTGGCTTTGAAAACGGCTTCTTTGGCAGTCCACAACCGCAAAAGAGCTTCGTCGGTCAGAGGAGCCGCAGCTGATTCGGCATCAGTCAGGAATTTCCGGGCTATGCGGCGAAGCTGCGGGCGGAAACGTTCGATATCGACGCCTACAGGACCTTCGTTTCTAACTGCAAGAACCGCCCGGTCGGAACAATGGCTCACGGAAATATAGGAATCGACTCCTTCGACAACGGGTGCTCCGTCAGCATCGTGAGTGTATCCGACGTCAGGGCCGAAAGCTTCATGGACCAGCTTAAGCACGGCCTCGCGCTCGGCACGGCGTTTTTCGCCGGGAGCGCTCGAAGTGATATCACATATATATAAGGTGACACCGAAACGTTCTATGAAGCGGGAGGAAACCATCATCAGACGCCTGACGCGGGCTGCTGGATGTCGGGCATTACCTTGACGCGCACCGAAGAGATGCGATGGTTGTTTATGTCAAGGATCAGGAAGCGGCAACGGCCATAGACAAGCGGCTCCTTTTCTTTCGGGAAGTCGCCGCGGATGGCGAGAAGCATTCCGGCGAGAGTCTCGCACTCCTGGGTCACGTCAGCGTAATCCTCCTCTTCCAGTCCGGTTATGCGGAAGAAATCGCTGAGAATAGTCTTTCCGTCGAAAATAAACGTGTCGTCGGGAAGCTTCTTGTAGGTCTTTTCCTCGTCGTCGTACTCATCGTTTATATCACCGACAATCTCCTCGAGCACATCCTCGAGCGTGACGAGCCCCTGCGTTCCGCCGAATTCATCGACCACGATAGCCATGTGGATTCTCTTTCCTCGGAAATCCTCGAGAAGGTCGTCGATCATGCGCGATTCAGGGACGAAGTAGGGCTTGCGCAAGAGTTTGCGCCAGTCGAAATCATCGGAAACGGAACCTATATAAGGAAGAAGGTCGCGAGAATAAAGGACGCCTTTTATATTGTCCTGCGTGCCGCTATAGACGGGCAGACGCGAATAGCCCGACTCGAGCACAACATCCATCACCTGGCTGAACGAGGCCGAAAGCTCTATGTCGGTCATATCGACGCGGGGTGTCATGACCTCGGAGGCCGTGGTGTCGCCGAAGCGGAGAATTCCTTCAAGCATCTCCTTGTCGTCCGAAGCCTTCACGTCGGTTATCTCCAGCGCTTCCGAAAGCTCCTCGGGAGTCACGTCGTGGCTCTTCTTGACCACCATCTTGTGGACTATGCCCGAACTGCTGACAAGCAGTGCCGAGAGAGGACTGACCGCTGCCGAGAGGGCAGACAGTGGAGCGGCGGCGAAACGCACCCAGCGCATGTTGTTGGAATTAGCCATCAGCTTCGGCAGAATCTCGCCGAAGAGCAAGATTAGAAAGGTCAGAAGGACTGTCTGAAGAATGAAGCTGAGAACCGGAGGCATTCCGGAAAAAACCGGACCGAGGGCGAAGTTACAGAGCACCACAATGGTCACATTGACCAGATTGTTGGCTATCAGATTTGTCGCGAGAAGTTTTTCGGGAAAAGATATGAGTTTTTTCACTCGCTGGCCCACGGATTCCTCCTCCAGCTCCTCGAGCTGAGGTTGCGTCAGGGAAAAGAAAGCGATCTCGCTTCCGGAGACGAAGGCCGACAATATGAGAGCAAGCAGAGCGCAAGCGAGCGCTATGATCTGCGAAAGGCCGAAATGCGTGGCTACCGCAATGATAAAAGCCGGGACCGACAGCAATGGTTCGGCCGATGGTAAGGGATCTATGTCCAATTTTACGAGTTTTTGGTTTATACTGAGCGCGGCAGCTCCGACGATATCCACGGTAAGCCACCCGCAATAAATCAGCCACAAAGTTAACAACCTTTTCGTTAACGTCCAAATATTATGGTATTATGAATTAAAATCAGTAACTTTGCGGCTCAGAAAACTAACGGAAAAAAGATTAAACTGAACATGTCACTCGATAACATAATTTCGGAAGCGGTAGCAAAAGCCGTCAAAGAACTTTACGGAGTCGATGCCGCTCCGTCATCCATCACGCCCCAGACCACACGCAAGGATTTCGAAGGGAACCTCACCATTGTCGTGTTTCCCTGGGTCAAGGCGGCGCGCAAGGCGCCTGAGGCTGTAGGCAAAGAAATAGGCGACTGGCTTGTGGAAAACGAGCCGGCGGTTGACCGCTACAATGTGGTCAAGGGTTTCCTGAACCTGGTTATTGAACCGACCTTCTGGTCGTCGGTCCTTCAGCATATTCTCCAGACAAAAGACTACGGAACCGTCACGAGCACCGAAGAGTCGCCCCTTGTCATGATCGAATACTCGTCGCCCAACACCAACAAGCCGCTCCATCTGGGCCACGTGCGCAACATCCTGCTCGGCGATTCGCTGTCGCGCATCCTTGGAGCATGCGGCAACCGCGTGGTCAGGACAAACATAGTCAATGACCGCGGAATCCACATCTGCAAGTCGATGCTTGCATGGCAGAAATGGGGCGACGGCGTCACCCCGGAAAAAGCCGGAAAGAAAGGCGACCATCTGATAGGCGACTTCTATGTGCTCTTCGACAAGCATTTCAAAGCCGAAGTCAAGGAACTGATGGAAAAAGGGATGAGCGAGGACGAAGCGAAAAACGCCTCTCCCCTCATGGCCGAGGCCCGCGAGATGCTTCGCCGCTGGGAGGCCAAGGATCCCGAAATACGCAGCCTCTGGGAAATGATGAACTCCTGGGTATATGCAGGCTTCGACGAGACCTACGACCGAATGGGCGTAGGGTTCGACAAAATATACTACGAAAGCTCCACCTATCTCAAAGGCAAGGAGAAAGTGCTCGAAGGACTTGAGAAAGGCCTGATGTACCGCAAGGATGACGGCTCCGTCTGGGCCGACCTGACTTCCGACGGCCTCGACCACAAGCTGCTCCTGCGCTCTGACGGCACCTCCGTATATATGACTCAGGACATCGGCACCGCACAGATGCGCTTCGCCGACTATCCCATCGACCGGATGATCTATGTCGTAGGCAACGAGCAGAACTATCATTTCCAGGTGCTCTCGCTGCTTCTTGACCGTCTCGGATTCCAGTGGGGCAAAGACCTCGTCCACTTCTCCTACGGCATGGTCGAGCTCCCCGAAGGCAAAATGAAGAGCCGCGAGGGAACGGTGGTGGATGCCGACGACCTCATGGACGAGATGGTCACGACAGCCCGCGCCGTCAGCGGCGAACGCGGCCAGCTCGAAGGCGCTTCGGAAGAAGAAATCAAGGATATAACGGAAATGGTGGGTCTGGGCGCTCTGAAATATTTCCTGCTGAAAGTAGATCCGCGCAAGAACATGACCTTCAACCCCAAGGAGTCCATAGACTTCAACGGAAACACCGGTCCGTTCATCCAATACACCCACGCCCGCATCCGCTCCGTGCTCCGCAAGGCGGCTGACGAAGGCTTCACCACCGGCAAATTCATCACTGTGGCTCCCGGCGAACGCGAAATAGCGCTCATACAGCGTCTGGCCGACTATCCTTCGACCGTGGCCGAAGCCGGCAACTCACTCAGCCCCGCGCTGATCGCCAACTACGTCTATGAGCTCGCCAAGGAATACAACCAGTTCTACCACGACTGCTCCATACTCAAGGAGAGCGACGAGTCGAAACGCTCGCTCCGTCTGGCACTCTCGGAGACCACAGCACGCACCATAGCCTCGGCCATGGGACTGCTCGGCATCCGCGTTCCCGACCGCATGTAAAGAAACGCGGCACGATATTTGCATATATCCCCTAACGTAACAATCACATTCCACACATTAAAATATGGATATCAACAACTACTTCAACACTCCCTCCGGTTCATTCGACGGCACTCTTGCCGGTCAGATGAATCTCGTCATGCGCCGCGTGTATCTCAAAATGACTCTCGGCCTGATCGTGACAGCTCTTGCGGCCTATCTCGGAGCCAACTCCGTGGCGCTTCTCGAATTCTTCGCCGCCCATCCCATGACAATGCTTCTGCTTTTCGTAGCCGAAATCGGTCTGGTGATAGGAATAACTTCAGGAATCAACAAACTCAGCTCTCCCATGGCGACCGCTCTATTCTATCTCTTCGCCGTGGTCAACGGAGTTGCGCTTTTCCCGATATTCCTCGCCTACACAAGCGTTTCGATCTACAAGACATTTTTCATCACCGCCGCAGTCTTCGGCGCCATGACTGTCTATGGATTCTTCACGACCAAAGACCTCTCCCGCTGGGGACAGTTCCTTTTCATGGCACTCCTCGGTCTCATCATCGTGTCTCTTGTCAACATTTTCCTCAAGAGCACCACAATGGAATGGCTCATAAGCTTTGCCGGAGTGTTCATCTTCATCGGCCTGACCGCGTGGGACACCCAGCGCATCAAGCAGATGGCAATGCTGGCCCCCGTTGAAGCCGCCGGAAAGATTGCCACCATCGGCGCTCTCAATCTCTATCTTGATTTCATCAATCTCTTCCTCTATCTGCTGCGCTTCTTCGGAAACCGCAACTGATCCCATCCCCCGATACTGAAACGAACTTACCGAAAACCGCCGAACTCATCCCGGCGGTTTTCTTTTATCCTGCCGGATTGAAGGCAAAACTTTTATCACGCGAAAACTCTTATACATTATATAATATATAGGAAATATAATATACAGGTATCAAGACACCGAAATCATCTTCCGTAATCATGAACATAGCCCCTGACATACTCCATCTCGTCGGAAACACGCCCATGGTGAGAATAAACCGGCTCAATCCCAACCCGGCCGTCAATATATACGCGAAACTCGAAGGATTCAACCCCACGGGAAGCATCAAGGACCGCATAGCAGTCAAAATGATCGAGGACGCCGAACGTGAAGGACGCCTGCGAAAAGGAATGACCATAATCGAACCTACTTCCGGCAACACCGGCATAGGGCTCGCCGTCATCGGGGTAGTCAAAGGTTATGACGTGGAGATCGTCATGTCCGATGCCGTTTCCGAAGAGCGTCGCACCATCATCCGCTCCTACGGCGCCAAAGTCACCCTGACGCCCGGCGACCAGGGAACCGACGGAGCCATCCGCCACGCCCGCCGGCTCGTGAAAGAGAATCCGGGCCGATATTTCATGCCCGACCAGTTCGGCAATGCCGCCAACTACATGGCCCATTACGAGCATACGGCCCTCGAGATATGGGCGCAGACCGAGGGGCGCATCGACTATCTCGTCTGCGCGCTCGGCACCTCCGGGACAATCATGGGCCTCTCCCGCTTCATGCGCGCACTCAAGCCCGACATAAAGGTTGTCTGCGCCCAGCCCGTCAAAGGCCATTACATACAGGGGCTGAAAAACATGGAGGAAGCCATAGTCCCCGCCATATACCGTCCGGAGCTGATCGACATTCAGGAAATGATCGAAAGCGAGGAAGCAATCGAGATGGCGCGGCGGCTCATATCGGAAGAGGGCATTTTCGCGGGCATGAGTTCGGGCGCGGCCATGCTTGCCGCCGCCCGCACCGCCTCACGGATTGAGAGCGGCAACATCGTCGTGGTCTTTCCCGACCGCGCCGAAAAGTATCTCTCCACGGTCATGTTCCGTCCGTTCACAACGCCCGAATCATAAAAGCATGGCCGCATTGCAATTTTTTTGTAACTTTACACGCTGAAAGGCACATCTGTGTTGTTATAGAATTATGGAAACAAACTTACGATACCGCAACGAGGACGACAGATGCTACGGAGCCACCGGAATGACCGTGGCTCTCGTGGTCATGGAAGGCGAAGACCTCCTCTCTGCCGTCAACCTCGACGCTGAAAATGCCGACGGACTGATCGAATACGCCGGCGAATACTTCTTCAACGGCAATCCGGGCCTCTCCGCCAAAAGCGCGTGGAACACCATACTGAAACATTTCAACTGTTCGATGGCAGCCGCCATAGGCAATGTCATGTGTCGCCGCTACATTCTTGACCGCGAGCGCATGGATGACACGACAAAAAAATTCCTCCTAAAGCTGATGATCGAGGAAGGCCATGACACATGTGACCTTGACGACGACGAGACACGCCGCCTTTTCGACAAAAACTTTGTCTATCTTACCCGCGTCTTCACCCATCAGGGCGTCCAGAGCGTCTGCCACGATTTCGCCGATGTGCTCAAGCGCCGGCGCCGCATGAGCCGTCTCGACATTCTCGAGCAGCTCCGCTCTCTGCGTATGCTCTGACCGTTTCGTCGAGCACCAGCGCCGCCTCCGGCCCCATATTGAACAGGAGATCCACGGCGCTCATTCCCGAAAGAAATCCGAATCTCGACTCCCGCACCTGATAATATGGCACAGGCCTTATTTCGGGGAGCGATTTTCTGCGGCAGTCCCTCCCGGTGAATTCCCCCGGAGCGCCGTAGGTCACCTCGGTGTCTATCTGCAGATATTTCAGCAACAGGCGGTCGAGATCCTCGATCCATTGCGTCAGCTGTCGCCCGGCGGCCGCCGCCGTAAAAAGCGGGGCGAAATCGTCGGCATAGAATTCAAAAAACGGAGTCCGCCCGTAGGCCGACTGCAAGGTGACCCAGTGACGGTGCCACCACGCGTCGTGAGCCGAGATGACAATGTCGCTCCAGCGCGCCGCCGTCATCGACACCGGTTTTTCTATAGGCACCGTCAGTCTGACCGGCCCGTGAGTGTCGGCTATCTCGCAGCGGTGAGTCTCCTTCCGGCGTTTGTCGAAACTCAGCGAAGTGTCGATCACAGCCCTGCGGCTTGCGGCTATGGCCGCGAAATACTCCACGGAGCCGAGATAGCGGGGCGCCAGGATTATACCGTCGAAGATCTTCGGAGCGTCGCTCATTCCTCGAATCCGGGATTGGCGTTCTTGAGGATGCGGTTCCAGCGGATGCCTCCGTTGAAAAGGCTCTTGTCCTTGTCGAAGGATATCAGCACCCTCATAGGCTTGCCTACGATGTGGTCTTCGGGCACGAATCCCCAGTAGCGTGAATCAAGCGAGCAGTCGCGGTTATCGCCCATCATGAAGTAATAGTCCATCTCGAAAGTATAGCTGTCGGCCGGTTTGCCGTCGATATATACGCGCCCGTCCTTCACGTAGGAATCCGTGTGATACTCATAGTTGCGGATCACGCGCTCATACATGGGCCAGTTCTCCGGCGTCAGTTTGACCGTCATTCCCTTGCGCGGAATCATAACAGGCCCGTAGTCCTGGCGCGTCCAGTTCTCCGACAGGCCGTCGGGGAAAAGGAACTCTCCCGCCGGAGCGGGCTCGCGCACCAATGCTTTGAGGAGCCCCGATTTCTTCAGCTCTCCGACCGCTTTCGCCGTCAGCGGCAGATGATATATCGGACTGGCTGCAAGCGCCGACAGGTCGAAACCGGCCTGCGTCCAGTTCACGGCTTCAGCCGGATCGGGCTGAACGAGCGCCTGGGCCACGTCGTCGCGCGAAATTTTATAGCGTTCCCAGTCGGCGTCGGTCAGAGGTCTGACGGTCTGGAAAAGATAGTTGAACTGCACGTTCGTGGGCTGCGGCTGCTTCTTTCCGTTTATGAAAATGTCGCCATTGACAATCTTAAGCGTTTCTCCGGGAAGCCCCACCGCACGCTTGACATAATTCTCGCGCCGATCTACCGGACGATAGACTATTTCGCCGAACTGCCCGGGATTGTTCATGACCACGTCGCGTCCGAAATATTTTACCAAAGTGTAGAAATCGGGATTCTGCATTTTGGTGGCCACGGTGTCGCCCGCAGGAAAATTGAACACCACGATGTCTCCGGTCTTGACATTGCCGAGACCCTTCAGGCGATGGTAGCGCCATTGCGGCCACTCAATGTAGCTCTTGGTGTTTATGACAGGGAAAGTATTCTGCACGAGAGGGAAATGAAGCGGCGTCATCGGCACCCTCGGACCGTAGGCCATCTTGTTGACCCACAGATAATCGCCCACGAGCAGCGATTTTTCAAGCGATGAGCTCGGAATCTCGTAGTTCTGTCCCACGAACGTGAACACCAGATAGACCAGAATCAGCGCATAGACGATCGCATCGACCCAGCTCATCACCGTCCGCGTCACCTTGCTCTTGCTTTTCTTCCACCAAGTGAAAGGAATATAGCCCGTGATATAGATGTCGAAAAGGAGTGGCAACAGCAGAAGCACCCACGGATTTCCGAGCCAAATGACCCACAGAATGAAAATGAGGGTCACGATCCCGAAGCGCACCCAGCGCGTCTTCTTGGTGCGTGCCACCCTTTCGCGGAACGAAAGGCGCTCCCGGCCGGTTTCAGTTTTGTTCTCTTCCATCGGTCGTCAGGATTTGATGATGTCGGTCAGTTTCTTGTCGCCCACAATGCGCTCCATAAGCTCGTCCATCGTGAGGAACCCTTTCTGGGTCGCAGCCCATTCGGCCGCCGCTACAGCTCCCAGAGCGAAACCCTCGCGGCTTTTGGCGCGGTGCTCGATCGTTATCGTATCAACGGGCGAGTCCCAGCGGACTATGTGGGTTCCCGGCACCTCGCCTTCGCGGCGATGGGCTATCAGCAGCTCGTCGGCTGCCGCCTCCGGATTTTCCGTCCATGAACTGATGCGCTCGGTGGCGCCGATTATTCCGCGAGCCAGCGAGATGGCCGTTCCGCTCGGATGGTCGAGTTTGTGCACATGATGGATCTCCTCCATTTCGGGGCGATACTGCGTGAACTTGTCCATTAGCTTCGAGAGATAGGCGTTAAGGGCGAAGAAAATGTTGACGCCGATACTGAAGTTTGAAGTCCAGAAGAAAGTGGCGCCGTCGCGGTCACACATCTCCTTTATCTCCGGCATACGTTCGGTCCATCCCGTCGTTCCGGAAACCACCTTGACTCCACGCTCGAAAGCGCGCACGTAATTGTCGAAAGCCATTGCCGGCACCGTGAACTCGATGGCCACGTCGGCGCTCTTGAATTCAGGACTGTCGAATTTGTCCTGACTGTCTATGTCAATCACCGCCACAATCTCGTGGCCGCGCTCGCGCGCTATCTTCTCTATGGCGTGGCCCATCTTGCCGTAGCCGATCAATGCTATTTTCATATTCGGTTCTATTTTATGCAAATTTATAAAATTCGCCCGATTCTGCAAAACCGCTCCCCTCCAATCACCTAATTTACTTTAGTCCAACCGGTCAAATTAGACTAATTAGACCAATTAGGCCAATTTGTCTAAAAAATTTGAGTCTCGGAGATGGATTTTATGTTAAAATCGTAAAATTCAAATGTTAAAAATGTTAATGGGGGGGGGTAATTTAAAAATTTTTATAAGACTTTTGCATCTATAAGACAAAAAAGCACTAATCGTACCATCATTTCCAGCGTGGAAGCATCCCTTAAATCATACTGTCCGCACCGATTTGATTCCTACGTTTACCTACCAACAATGCCAATAATTTTTATCCCTATTTATTAACCTAACTAAATTAACATGAAAAGAAGATTATTGTTGTTTCTTACATGTTTGTCGCTCATGGCCGGAGTTGGCTATGCGCGTACCATCACAGGTACAGTTGTTGAAGCGGCAAATGATGAACCGGTTCTCGGTGCAACCGTAAAGTGCAAGGGCCAGGAGACAATAGGTACATCAACCGACATCGACGGTAAGTTCACCCTGAACGTGCCCGACAATGTGAAGACTCTGGTTGTGTCCTACATCGGTATGGTTCCCCAGGAAGTAGCTGCCACCGACGGTGTGGTTGTCAAACTGGTCGAGAACGCGACCAAACTCGACGAAGTGATCGTCGTTGGTTACGGTACAACTACAAAACGCAAAACAACCTCTTCAGTGTCAGTCATCAAAGCCGACCAGATCGAAGCTGTTCCGGTGCCTAACATCAGCCAGGCTCTCGCCGGTCGTGCCGCAGGTCTTATCGTTACCCAGTCGGGCGGTGGTCTTGACGCAGGCTCCAACATTTCAATCCGAGGCGGCGGCACTCCCCTTTTCGTTATCGACAACATCATCAGCGAAGAGCGTGAGTTCACCAACCTCAACCCCGCCGACATCGAAAGCATGTCAGTGCTGAAGGACGCCTCCGCAACCGCTATCTACGGTGCGCGTGCTGCCAACGGTATCATCCTCGTGACAACGAAACGAGGCAAATCAGGCAAGGTCAATGTTGACTACACATTCAACTACACCTTCTCCTCGCCGGCCGACCTTCCCAAGAAAGTCGATTCCTATACCGCAGCCCTCTATCAGAACCGCGGTTATCTCTATGACGGTCTGCAGGCTCCCTGGAGCGACGAAGCTCTTCAGAAATTCCAGGACGGCAGCGATCCCCGCAACTACGCCAACACCGACTGGCAGAAAGAGACCATGCGCAGCTACGCGCCTGAAATGCGTCACCTTCTGACAATCACCGGCGGTAGCGACGTTGTCAGATCCTACACAGCCCTGAGCTACTACGATCAGGAATCAATCTATCGCACGAACTCCAACACCTACAAGCGTTACAACGCGCGCCAGAGCGTCGATGTGAACCTGAAGGAAATCGGTCTCCGCGTAAACACCTCTCTCGAGGCATACCTGACCGACCGTCGTGACCCGAGCGCAAGCTACTATTATGTTTGGTCACACATCCAGAACAAGCGCCCGATGGAAATCGCCCGCAACCCGATGGGTCAGCCCTTCGCAACTCCTGACAACCCCCTCATCGACATCTCTTCCGACGGCGGTTATGTCAAGGCTCAGAACACCAACGTGCGCGGTACGATCAACGCACAGTGGGATCTCCCCTGGGTCAAGGGTCTCCGTCTGCAGGGTATCGCCAGCTACTCTATTCTGAGTGTCCGTTCCAAGAGCTGGAACAAACAGGCAACAGCCTACAACTGGGAAGGCGAACCCCAGACAATCCCCATGCCCTCTCTGTCAAAGACAGCCAACTTCTATAACTTCTACAACACTCAGCTTCTCGCGAACTACAACCGCGACTTCGGCAAAAACAACGTGGAATTCACCCTCGGTATCGAGGCTTCAGGCTCAAGCTACGATCAGAATTCTCTGAGCCGCTCGCAGTATGTTCTTGACGTCGATCAGATCGGCGCAGGTCCTGTCGATACTCAGGAAAACGCAGCCGAGAACGGTGTTCAGTGGCGTCGCGCTTCAGTCGTGTTCCGCGCCCATTATGACTACGCAGCCAAATACATGGCCGAGTTCTCCCTCCGTCACGACGGTACGGACAATCTCCCGAAAGACCGCCGCTGGGGAACATTCTACTCCGGTTCACTCGGCTGGGCCGTTTCAGAGGAAAACTTCTGGAAAGAGAGCAAAATCTCCGACGTTGTCAACATGTTCAAGCTCCGCAGCTCTTACGGTGAAATCGGTCTTGACAACGTGGCCCGCTACGCTTATCTGACCTCCTACGGTCTGAACAACACCGGCGCATATATCGGCGGCCAGTGGTATCAGACATTCAACGAAGGCTCTCTTCCCTCGCCCGACCTCAGCTGGTACACCCAGCGCGACTTCAACGTCGGCTTCGACTTCGGTATGCTCAACAACGCCATCTCCGGATCTGTCGATTACTTCTACAAATCGACCAAGGGTTACCTCGCATCGCCCTCCAACGTAGGCTACACCTCACCTCTCGGACTGTCGCTCCCGATGGTCAAATCTGACGGTGAGAGCCGTCGTCGCGGTGTTGACTTCACTCTGCAGTACAACGGACGCATCGGCGAAGTGACCTACAACGTAGGCGGTAACTTCACTTACTACGACGACCGTTGGAACATCAACCCCAACGAATCGGAAACCAGCCTCAAGAACCCCTACAAACGTTCCACTCAGGTCGGAGCATATACCGGCAACTACTACAAGAACCTCGGTTACTACACCGACTACGAGGATGTCCTCAACTCGCCGAAGCGTAACGGTTCTGCCAACATCATGGCCGGTGACCTCAAATTCTGGGACTTCAACGGCGACGGTAAGATCGACGGCGACGACCAGTATCGTCAGGGTTCTGGTACTTCACCCCGTGCCAACTACGGTATCAACGCCGACGTTCGCTGGCGCGGCTTCAACCTCAGCATGCTCTGGCAGGGTGCCACAAACTACAATATCTACATGGGCTCCATGCTCATGGGTGGTAACTCCAACTATCTGCCTGTCATCTACGAATATCAGACCGACATCTGGGCTCCCGACAACACCGACGCCCTCTATCCCCGTCAGCACGTTTCGGCCGGTATGACCGGAAGCAACAACTTCGTCGGAACCAACTTCTGGCTCGTTGACGCTAAATATATCCGTCTGAAAAACCTCACCGTCGGCTACGACTTCAAGCACAAACTGCTCAAGACCACCAACTGGCTCAGCAAGTGCTATCTCAGCGTGACCGGCTACAACCTGCTCACTTTCAGCCCCGCCAAGAAATGGGGATTCGATCCTGAAACAGGTTCCGACAGCGGATATTCCTATCCCGTTTCCCGCGTGTGGACCATCAGTCTCAATATCGGTTTCTAATCAAATCTCGAATTCACAAATATGAAAGCTAAATATCTTTTACCTCTGTCATTACTGTTCGGCATGGCCGCTCAGAGCTGCGGTGACTTCCTTGACACCGAACCAGCTGCCATCTACAGCGAGGACCTCGTGTGGGGCAGCGCGGCAAACGTAGAAGCATTCGTCATGGGCCGATATTCAACCGTGATGAGCTACTACCGCGACAATGTCTTCACCGACCGTACATTCACAGACAATATGATCAACTGCCGTGGGGCTGCTCCCGGGGAAGTCCTCGGTCTGATGGAAAACACCTACGACATAGGTCTCAACGGCCGTTTCGGTGTTATCCGCGCCTGCAACATGATCATCGAGCGTTGCGCTACCAGCGAAGTGCTCAATCCTTCCGACCAGAAAAAATTCGTGGCCATGGGTAAACTCATGCGCGCCATGGTTTATTTCGATTTCGCACGCAAGACCGGTAAGTTCATCTGGGTTGACAAAGTCCTCAGCTCCGACGATCCCGACTTCAACCTCCCGCTGACAAAGAGCGTGGAAGAGAGCTACAGCTACATCCTCAAGGACATCCGCGAGGCGCTGCCCGATCTTCCCGCCGGCCGTCAGGCTTCAGGCGCCCTCGGTCAGGACTTCGGCTATGCTTTCGCATCGGAAGTTCTTCTGACCGCTGCCGCCTACACCAACGACGCTGCCTCGCTGCAGAACGGCAAGAGCCTCTATCAGGAAGCCATCGACTGTGTTGACGCGCTCTCCGGCTACTCGCTCGACCCCAACTACGGCGGCCTCTTCAACGAGAACGGCGCTCAGTCTTCGGAAATAATCCTCGCCCAGTACTGGGACAAGCAGTATTCCTCTTGCCAGTCCACCGGCCAGGTGAACCTTATAGCCAACGTGCCCAACACCAAGCTTGAGGAAACCGGCTGCGGACCCCTCTGGCAGACCATGGGCGCCATCTTCGAATGCTGGCTCGAATACGCTCCTTCACAGAACCTCGTTGACGACTATCTCGTTATCGACGAAACCGACGGCAAGGCAAAACGCTGGAACGAAACCTCGCAGTGGCTCAACAACACCAGCGTGGTCAGCGCCGCTACCGCCAAGAACATGGGTGCCGACCAGAGAGATGACGATGTTGTCAAGACAGCATACGCAGCTCAGAACGGCGCTGACATCAGCGACCTCATGTTCAACAACCGCGACGCACGCTTCGACCAGTCGATCCTCCACGACAAGTCACACTTCTACGGCGAAGACATCGCGATGTACAGCCACGGCAACATGACCCGCTGGAGCACCAACAACTACGGCGGCGACCACGTGCCTCTGACCAACTATTGCATCCGCAAGGGTATCTACACCAACATGTCGCCGCGTCCCTTCTACAACACCGCCACCGACTTCCATCAGGTGATCACCCGCTACGGCCGCGCTCTTCTCAACAAGGCCGAGGCTCAGCTCCGTCTGAACCGCGTGAACGACGCAGTGGCAACTTTCAACCAGACCCGTACGATCCACGGCAAACTTCCCGCCTCGACAGCCACAACCCTTGCCGAAGCCTGGAAAGACTATAAGATCGAACGCCACGTTGAACTCTTCTGGGAGTGTGACCGCTACTTCAGCCTTCTCCGCTGGGGTATGTACGGCGGCGAAGCCAACGACGGCAAATCGCCCCGCAGCGAAATCACAGAACTTGCAACTCCGACAACCTTCATCGAAATCAGCCCCGCACGCGACGCTGCCTACGTCGGTTATGTACAGTTCTACAACAACCAGCGCACATTCCCCGTTCGCCAGTATCTCTTCCCGATACCGCAGAGCCTGATCAACGCCAACAGCGCTATCACTAACGCCGACCAGAATCCCGGTTGGGAATAACGTAAATTATGTATCAACCCGTAAATTGGAATTACGCCATGTTTAAAAATCAGATAAAACTGCTGTTAACGCTGCTCATCCTGCCGTTTCTCGCATCCTGCAGCTGGGAGGATCTCCCCGCTTACGAGGACGCTGAAATAACCGGTATGCAGTTCCGCTACCGCTGGGCGAGCTCCACTCATAAGGACCCGATCACAGGTGAACCGGTGGTGAAAGAAGTGCAGCTCAGCACCCAGACGACAATCAACGCCGAAGCCGGCACTATCGAAGCGAGAGTAACCGTGCCTGCAGCCAACGAGAACACATTCCCCGCTGATGCACGCGCAGCCTGCAGCCAGGACAAACTCTGGGCTCAGGTGACTCTTTCGACCGCTGCCCGCCTCACCCCGCTTGACGGCGCTCCCGCAATGGGAACTCCCGGCAACTGGACAACCCCTCACACCTACCGTGTGACGGCTGCTGACGGTACCACGAAAGACTGGACAATAAAGGTCATAGAATTTAATAAATGATTAGGTTTTCAAGGCTCTGTCAGATCAGCTAACATCTGACAGCCCATTAATTCAGACCGCCCCGCGGCGCGATGTCGCGGGGCGGTTAATTTAAAAAAATAAAGAGTCTCCTCACTGAATAAAAACTTAAAAATGACTATAAATTATAAAG
>ENA-OYXU01000344-OYXU01000344.1-human-gut-metagenome-genome-assembly--contig:-NODE-344-length-19373-cov-5.369448_pt1 | contig 19373 bp, 38 predicted proteins | sample MGYA00243243_ERZ653435 | MGnify/ENA primary metagenome ERZ653435 (study PRJEB26926, sample SAMN06165113) | human gut metagenome | biome: ENVO:00009003; feature: ENVO:2100002; material: ENVO:00002003... | reverse complement strand
ATTAGTGGCTCAAATATTGGTTCCCACTTGGCTCAAATATTCGTTGACATTCACAAAGTGGTACACATGGACGCAGGAGGCCGGAAATGGTGCGCCCAGCGCCAGCAAAGTCGAATCATGCAGATGTTGGGAAATAAATTGCCCGTAAAACACAAAAAAAGAAACGATTTTACAATCACTTCCAACGCCTGGGTGAGAAGATTCGAACTTCCGGCCTCTTGAACCCCATTCAGAAAATCAGTTTTGCATTTTATGCGGTATTCTGCTTATACTTCCGCATAAGCCCCGATAAATGCGATGATATTCTGAATAATCATCCATCCAAAGGAAAGCCTGACCACGTTTTGACCACGCACATCAATTTTTAACAGGCAAAAGGTGCTTATCGAGCCATTTATCCAGATAATTCACGAGGCTGCTGCGGGCCTCGTTTTCTTTTATCTTGGACAAGTGCGTGTAGAGGTTGATGGTCATGTTGACGTCATCGTGCCCAAGATAGTATTGAGCACTTTTGATGTCAACACCTGCGTCATACAAAGCGGTTGCGTAGGTGTGACGCAGGTCGTGCGGCAAACAAGAGAAAACAATGCGTTCGCCGCCATCGTCATCAGAAGGACTGCGGTATTTGTCCCCAACGCAGTCTCGCCGTCGCCCTCTTTGGTCTGGCTCTTCACCGTTCAAGATGCGCGTCATCATGTTGCAGTACGTCTTCCAGCACCGGTCAACGGAAGACTGCGTTATCCGCTCGCCTTTTGCGCTCCGACACACAGGGCCGGTTCGCTCTTCCGGAGGAACCTGCACCAGCATTTGATACAGCGGCTCGCAGATCGGCAGAATGCGCGCACCTGCCTTCGTCTTCGTCCTGTCTTTGACCGTCGTAACGCTTCCACGCATGGACGCGGATGCCTTGACGGTCAGCTTCCTGCTCTCAAGGTCTATGGCATCCCAGTCCAGAGCGACCATTTCCCCGCGTCGTAGACCACAGAGCAGCATGAGCATTGCCCAACGTCCGGCATGGTACACAGACCAATTGTTCAGTATGCACTCGCTTTCCCAAGGAGCAAGCGCTCGATGAGTGCCGGTAGTAACGTCGTCCGGAAGCGGCAAATCCTCCGCAGGGTCTTCTGGTATAAGCCGGTTCTTCTTGGCCTTGTGGAAAATCTGCTTGAGAATCATCCTGTATTTCAGCGCGGACGAAGATGACATTCCAGCATAGGCAGATAGAGACTGAACGAGATCGGCTTCAGAAACGCTTCGGATAGGCTTCTTGCCCAAGTCCTTTTTGAGACGGTTGATATATGGCGCGTAATCGCTCACGTTGACGGAGTACGCCTCTTGCCAGCGAGCTATCCAATCGTTCACGGTGGTGGCTCTTTCACCATGAGCCAAGCCCTGCTCTTTTTCACGCTTATACCGTTCGCGCTTTTCCAGCGCTTCCGTTCGAGTGCGCCCGTAGAAAGAGATGCGGTTCGGATGACCGTCCGGACGAACGCCATCCGTGTAAGTAATCTGGATGCGTTTGTCTTTTCGCTCGCCCTTCCTTTTGCGCTTTTTTACTTCGCCGTCCATTCGGGGTGCTCCATACAGAGGGCGAGAGCCTGCCGAAGCATCGTCCATTCTGTGTCGTCGATAATCACGGCGCATTGTCCGTTGCCTACTTTTACAGCAGTATAGTCCCCTGCGGCAGCACTCTTGATGACCGTTTCGGGGTTTTGAAGATACTGCTTCAGCGTAATGATTTGCATCATTCCATCCCTCCAATGCTGCGATAAGTGTCGAATATAGCCATCGCCAAGCCGGTGTAGCCGGTCGCTCTCAACGGTAATCGTTTCTTCAGGGCCGCAAGCGTCGCGGTTTTCTGCTCTCCGAGGATGACGTCCATGTCTGCGGTCGCGGCGACATAGAAATCCCATACTTCCAGATCAAGAGGGCTTGCCCCGTCTTGCTCGTTATTGAACACACAGAAGACATACACGTCTGCATGGCGCTTCGGAACATTGCCGCCATTCTCCCAGTCTATTTTCTGAGCGACGTCGAAGACGAGAGAAGACGGCTTGCGCTGCTTCCAAACCTGACGGTAGGCTGATGTTTTGACCTCGATCTTGCATCCATACTGCGTGAGAATATCGAATACTCGCCAGCCGCTGCGGCGCTCATCTGCGACGGAATCGCCGAGCGCAGTGGCGACGATAAACTCACCGAGCGCTGCGCGTATCAGGTTGTCGTTGAGGTCTGACCCCATCCAGCGCCAGAAGTCGAGAACTTGCGCGGATGTATCAATACCATTGAGTGTGAACCTCTCTTGCCCCGAAAAACGGTCAATGTTATTCACTGCGAGCATCCTTCTAATTGCCGATTTTGCGGTCACTTGCTATCATCTGAAATCATCTGCTTGCAGAAATTCAATACTGCACAATTCCGCGCAACGGAAACTATGCACTTTTCACTACTGAAATCATCTGAAATCATTTGCTATCAAGTGCTTGCAATAGTCCCCGTAATCCAATCCAATCGTATTCGGAATCCTATTCGTAATCCGAATCTATTTATTGCATGGAACGATCTTCGATCGCTCCATGCCATCCGATGGCGTCATTATCATTTACGCATTGATTCAGACAACGCAGCTTTTCGCGATAGGCTGCGTTCAAAACCTCGACTTTTCCGGAGACGTCGAGCCGGTCGAAAATTCGAGCGAGTTCTTCGCAGTCTTCCGTCCAGCTCCGGTCTTTGACATAGTTGCTGCTGGTGGTTTTCATGGCGGCCCCTTCTTTCGATTCTTGTAATCTGAGAGACACACGACCTTAGCCAACGTGCGTTTCAGCCAATCCCTTTTCCGCCGCCGCACGGCGCTGTTCTTGGAGAGCCGTTGCTCTGACAATTTCCCTGCCGTCGGCGTCAAGGGACCTATACCGTTCGAGCAGAACAGCTTCATCTTCGGCGAGAACTTTTGCCAGATCGACCTTGGCCTCTTCGCCTGTAACAAGAAAAGCGATTGACACGCCTAAATACTCGCAAATTTGAGGTAGATACTTTGCGGGCGGGTCCGAGTTGCGTTTCTTCCAACTGGTAGTCTGGCTTGTGCCTATATCAAGGATTTTGCATAGTCCAGCCGGTGACTTTCCGGGAATCTCGTCAAGCAGTTTGAAGAGCCGTTCTGAAATGGTCATGTGTCCCTCCAAAATAAAACTTCAATTTGTCAGCTCACCCTATTGACAAACTCAAATTTGCGAGTTATAATAATACTATCAACAAGACCAAGTATACCACAAGGTTGGGTTGAAATCAAGGCGAAGGAGGTTGTTGCGATGTTTAATGCTGGCAAGCGAGAGCTGCTGATTCTCCGCCGACGTCAGGCGCTCAAAACGCAAAATGAAGTTGCCGTAGAACTCGGCATCTCACAGGCGAGTTATTCGATGATTGAGAACGGCTTCAGCAATCCGAAAGACGATGGCAAGGAAAAGCTGATTGCCATGTTCGGGCTTGAGCCGGACTACTTCGATACGGGCGAAGAGGAAGACGGGAGTGTGTGAGGATGACGGAAAACAACATCCGCAGCATGAGAGTTCGCGCCGGATTGTCTCAGGAAGACGTGGCAAGCAGCCTGCCGGAAGGAACAAACCGCGTAATGGTCAGTTTCATGGAGGCAGGACGAACCCTCCCAACGGTAGACGGCATGAAAGCTCTATGCGATTTGTTCATCTGTTCGCCGTCTGATCTGTATTTGCTTGACGACCTTGATCTTTCACTCAGCGAGCAGTTCCCGACCAAATGCAGCACTTCCGCAAAGACAGGCGGTGGTCGCGGCCCCGGACACGAAGGCATGACTGAATTTCGAGTGTGGGTCAAGCCGGAAGAGAAAGAGGCCATTGAGAAGGCGGTTGCCAAGCTCGGATACAGGTCAAGCGCCGAATGGTTCCGCGAGGCGCAACGAGCGCTCTTGCAGCGCTGCATCATGATGGGGTTGTCCGAATCCGGCAGTAGCATCGTAGACCTCCATTCGCTGCGGTGTGATTAAACCATCTGAGGTTATTGTAACCGCATGGGAGGGCAAAGAAAATGGCGGTGTTTACGAATAGCGATATCAAAAAACGGCGTGAGTTACTGAAAATGACCGCCGCTACGCTTGCCGAGATGATCGGGCGCGACCCGACCACGATCTACAACTGGGAAAGCGGAAAGTGCGACCCCGACCCCGATAGCCTTTACCAGATTGCGGAGGCTCTTGGCGATTTGAATATCTGGTATGACTGGATGCGGACGAAGTACAGCAGCTATGCGCGGCTCCATCCGGAGGGACGAGCGAACGACCTTCCCGGAGCGACGATGACCATGTTCGCCGAGCTTGCCGATCTGGTTGACCTTCGCCGAGAAACCTTACGAGATGCGGCGGACGGCAAGATTGATGACCTGAAGCTCAGGACGGATATTCTGCGGGAAGCCGAGGAAGCTCAAGCGGCGATTCAGCGCTTCATGAATGTGCTGAAATCCCAAAGAGAGAGAGGCGGTGATTAAATGCCGGCAGCAAAAATTTTCCTGACAAGCGCTGATATTTCCGCTGTGATGGGCATCAGCATCCGTCAGGCTCAGTACACGCTGAACATGTTCGACCAGCGCGGCCAGACCGTCCGGAACGGGCGAAAGAAGATGGTTGATCTGAATATCTTCAGCCGTTTCCTGTCCGAACAGGATGGGGCCGATTTGAGGGAGCGCAAGCGGGATATTCAGGAGTTCCTGCGGGAAGCGAAAAAGGAGGCGGCAGGATGACAGTTGTAACGGCAGATCAGGTTGATAGGGCCGAAAGCGTCACTTCGGTGCTCGAAGAAGTGCTGTACCACCTGCACAGTGCGAAGGAAGAGCTTGAGGGTTCGGGAAGCCGGACGGTTGAGCACATCTCCATGATCGAAGAGATCATCAGCGCGGCGGAAGAAGAAAAAGCCGAATACGATGCGATTCTCGACAAAGCCGATGCACAGGAGCTTGCGGCCATGAATCGTGAGTATGAAAGGAGCGTTCTATGATTCAGCTCCCTGATGTGGCGATTGATTTCGAGCAGGAACAGCACCTCTACACACTGCGCGGCTTCCGCATTCCGTCCGTTACCCAGATCATGGAGCCGTTGAGCCTGATGCTCTACAACGGTATTCCACTTGACGTGCTGAACGAAGCGGCTGACCGGGGTTCGCGGGCGCATGAGCAGATCAGCAATTACGTTAAGTACGGTGTTGAAGAACCGGACGAGGATACCGAGCCGTACTTCGAGGCGTTCAAGAAGTTTGAGCGTGAATACAAGCCCGCATGGGTCGAGAGCGAGTATCGAACGTATCACAAGATTCTTCGGTACGCTGGAACCATCGACTTGATCGGCTATATTGAGCCGGACGATGGAACTGGTGTTGACGTGATCGACCTCAAATGCACGAGCGTCTATCATCCGGTTATGCTGGCAACACAGCTCTCCGGCTATTGCGAAGCACTCAAAAGCCACGGCGTCAAGGTCAGGCGTCGATACGGCTTGCAGCTTCTCAAGACGCAAAAATACCGGTTCGAGCAGGTGGAGGATGGCTACAAGACCTTCCTGCACTGTTTGGCAATCTACAACGCAATGGCTGCCGAAAGGAAGCCGTGAACAGAAGGAGGCAATCCAGAATGGAGGAACAGACTATGGTCAACGAAGCGAAGCCGATCAACCCCTCGCTGGAAAACCAGCTTGAGAAATCCGGCCAGATGGCTATTGTGGAAGCTCGCAGCATGGTCATCGAGAGCAAACAGGACTACGAGCAGGCAGGAAGGTTCCTGGTTGAGATCAAGACCCGTGCGAAGCAGATCAAGGACTATTGGGCACCTACCAAGGCAGCGGCGAAGGCGGCGCATCAGTCTGTTGTTGACCGCGAAAAAGAGATGCTTGTCCCCTTGACCGAGGCCGAAAAGATCATCAAAGCCAGCATGGTCAAGTATCAGGCCGCACTTGAGCGGGCACGGCGCGAAGCCGAGGAAGAAGCTCGCCGCCGCCAACAGGAGGAAGCCGACCGTCTGCTCGCTCAGGCGATTCAGTCGCAGGAGAACGGCGACGACCACGGCGCAGCCGTTGGAATGGCAATGGCCGAGATGGTCGAGGAAATGCAGCCGCCGGAGATCATCGAAACGGCGAAGGCTGTTGGAACCAGCGTCAGCAAGAGTTGGAAGGCCCGCGTCGTAGACGAGACGGCAGTTCCGGCCTATGCGAACGGGCTTGAAATCCGCAAGATCAATCTCGCGGCGCTCAATAGCATTGCCCGCATGACGAAAGGCACCGCGAAGATTCCGGGCGTGGAGTTCTTCGAGGAAATGAACATCAGCGCAAGGAGCTGAGGAAGGAGTAATTCATGAACGAACCGTTTGAGGGCGACGTCATTATCGCCAATCCCTATGCCGTAGCCCCAGCGCAGGGAGTGTCCATGCAGGATGTCCAGCGCCATGATTCCGGGAATGCGCTGGCGGCGAACGCCGAAGCCCGTGTTGTTGCCGAAGTCAAAGCCCAAGTGCTTATGGCGCGGCAGTTCCCCCGCGATGAGCAGATGGCCGCCGAGAAGATTCTGCGCGAGTGCGCGCGTCCTACGCTTGCTGACGCAGCGGTTTACACCTTCCCGCGTGGCAAGGAAACCGTAACCGGCCCGTCGATTCGCTTGGCAGAGGTTCTTGCCCGGAATTGGGGCAACTGCACTTTCGGCTACGAAGTGCTTGAACGTCGGCAGGACAATCGCGGAGTGGGCTACTCCGTCATTCGCGCCTACGCTTGGGATTTGGAGACGAACATGTACATCTCCCGGCAGTTTGAGCTGAAGCACTGGCGCACGACCAAGAGTGGCGGTTACAAGCTGACGGACGACCGCGACATCTACGAACTCGAAGCGAACATGGCATCACGCCGCATTCGTGCCTGCATCTTGCAGATGGTTCCGGGCGATGTTACGCAAATTGCCGTTGCTGCCTGCCGCAAAACGGCTTCTTCTGGACTTGCCGAGAAGATGGCCGACAAGGAGCAGCGTGAGAAACTGATCTCCGCTACTGTCCGCATCTACGAGCGCATGGGTATCAGCCTTGCTGATCTTGAAGATTACCTGAACGCGAAAAAGCAGGACTGGTCTGCTGACCACATGCTGCGGCTGAAGGAGCTGAAAAACTCCATCGACGACGGCGTTCTGCCTATCGGAGAGGTTTTTCCTCACTTGGCAGGCAACGACAAGAACGCCACTGTCAGCAAGGAACAGGCTGTTGCGCTCATGGAGGCGGCGAAGGCGACCGGACGGCAGGGCGAAATCAGCGACGCGCTCAAGAAGGCCGGAATTGCGAAGTTTGCCGACACCCCGGCTGCGCGCTACGAAGAGGTTATGAGCCTGATTGCCAGCTTTGGCACGCAGGAGCAGCCGGCAAAAATCGAAGGCGGTTCGGACAAACCTGTGCCGTCCGAGGGAAAGGAGAAATAAGCAATGGCTGAAAGACCCATCAAAAGCCTGTCCGACCTGATGGACGGGGGCTTGGAGGAACGCTTCAATCAGGAGCTTACGAAGGTGTGGCAGAACGTCTACGACCCCAACACGAATCCGACCGCAGCGCGGAAGGTCGTGATGGAGGTCAAAATCGTTCCCAATGAGCGGCGCGATTCCGTGCAGTTCCATGTGAACGTGTCCTCCAAGCTCGCGCCGCATGTGGCGCTTACGCAGACGGTCATGCTCAGTCTCGGCGCAGACGGCACGATTACTGCTACGGAGCGCACGGAGCAGGTTCCGGGGCAGCTCGACATGGAAGGCAATGAAGCTCCCTTGCCCAGCACCATCAGCTTTGGGCGGCTCGAAGCAGTCAAGTGAACAAGAAAGGATGATTGACGTATGGCTACTACCCCCAACATCGAACCCAAGAGCAACGGTTTCTTCAATGGCGCAACTGAGCTGGCGCAGTATCTGGTATCTCAGGGCAAGAACGACGCGAAGAATGAGCTGGCGGTAAACCAGAAGCTCATTGAAATTGACGGCGTTCAGCACTATTGGGACAGCAGTAACCTTCGCTGGCGCCCGATTACTGCGCCCATTCCGGACGACGAACCTGTTCCGGAGCGGTATGTTTTTTTCACCCTTGACGGTCTGATCGATTACATCCGTGAGAACGCAGAGGGCAATATTCCGCAGCTTGATTCCGAAGCGAAGGGCGGCGACCGGCTGATTTTGCAGGTGGTGAATCATCGCATTGTCAGGCTGATGTCTCAGCCCTCGAAGTACAAGAAGGCTCGCCATTGCATCGCTTGCGTGGAGGCGCATGTGCCGGACATCCGCTTCGACAGCTACATGGACATCGAGCAGTTCAACGTGCAGCTTCTTTCCACCTTCATTGAAACGCCTGTGCGAGCGGAGCTTTTCAAGATTGTCAAGTCTCTGACGAAAGAGCAGAACTGCAACGTGACCGACGATGGCGTATCTCAGGTACTGACCGTCAAGCAGGGCGTATCACTCGCACAGAACGTCACGCTTCAGAATCCGGTTCCCCTCAAGCCTATGCGTACCTTCTCTGAGGTGGACCAGCCGGAGAGCAATTTCACCTTGCGCGTGAATGGCGACGCGGATGTCGCGCTCTTTGAAGCCGATGGCGGCGCTTGGAAGAACGCTGCGGTTGCGAACATCAAGAACTATCTCGAAAGCAAGCTGTACGGTTACGGCGTAGTCGTACTCGCGTAAGCAATCAGCAAAGCCGGGGCGGACATACCGCCCCGGTCTTCAGGAAGGAGGCGATGACAGACAATGCCGAACCGAATCATCAAGGAGGGTATTTGCGCAAACGAGCAGATCGACCGGCTGACTGCGTTTGAAGAAACGTTCTTTTACCGTTTGATCGTGAACGTCGATGATTACGGGCTGATGGACGGGCGCATCTCCGTCCTCAAGGCAAAGCTGTTTACGCTGCGCTGCGGTACGATGAAGGACAGCGAGGTTGAAAAAGCACTCAAACGTCTGTGCGAGGAAAGCTTGGTAGAGGTGTACCACTGCAAAGGAAGACCGTATCTGCACCTGACCGGCTGGGAGAGGAATCAGCAAATCAGGGCCAAGAAGCCAAAATATCCGCGTCCAGAGGAAGCGGACGAGGAACTGCCTGAAACCATCTGTAATCAAGCGCAAGCAGGTGAATGTAAGTCCAAACGGGCGGAATCGCATGACAGCAGAGAAGACCAGCCGAGCGCCGATGACCCGGTTGTTGTCGAGATGGTGCTGAACGACGGTGGAACGTATAAGGTCACTCGTTCTGAAGCCGAGCGTTATCAGGCTCTTTATCCTGCGGTTGACGTTGTGCAGGAACTGCGAAATGCGGCGGGCTGGCTCGAAGGCAATCCTACGCGCCGCAAAACAAAGGCTGGAATCAAACGGTACATCAATGGTTGGCTTGCGAGGGAGCAGGACAATGGCAAAGGCAAGGGTGGAAGTAGCACGTCCTATGCTCCGCCATCCAACAGGCCGACGGGCGGGAATCCTTTTAAGAGGTGACGGCTATGGACGATAAAATGACCCCGGCAGGTGTAGCAATGATGCAGTCCTTGGTGAATATGGTCGGCTGCGACTGCCTGAAAGAAGAGAACGGCGATTATCGCAACGAAGAGGGGTTGCTTGTGTGCGGCGTATGCGGCAAACGCAAGGAACGAAAGCTGAATGTCCCCTATCTTGGCGAGCGTATCGTTCCGACGCTCTGCGCTTGCGGAGAAGAGAAAATCCGCAGAGAGGAAGAGGAAAAGGTGCGGCGCGAGGAGCAGAAACGCTGCGACGATCTGTTCTCATTCAGCCTGATTGACGACCGCTTCAAGGAAAGCACGTTCGATAACTTCCAGATCAACGAATATAATCAGAGACAGTTCAAACTGGCAAAGCGGTATGTTGAAAAGTTCGAGGAAATGTATGCCCGGAATAAGGGCCTGCTGTTCTATGGCGAACCGAGCACCGGCAAAACCTATCTCGCATCCTGCATTGCCAACGCCCTGCTGAAAAAGCGTGTACCGCTGATTGTGACTTCTATCATTAAGCTGACTTCCGCCTCCGGCCCGTTCTCCAAGGAAGCCGAGGAACAGCGGCTGCTTGTCCGCAAGATGAATGCGGCAAGGCTGCTTGTCATTGACGATCTCGGAACCGAACGCGAAACCGACTACAAAATGGAGCAGGTGTTCGAGATCATCGACAGCCGCTACGGGGCAAAGCGCCCGATGATTATTACAACGAACCTGAGCCTTTATCAGATGCAGCATGAACCAAACATGCGGAAGCGCAGAGTGTACGAGAGAATCTTTGAAATCTGCCACCCCGTCGAGTTTACCGGCCCGTCATGGCGTTGGAACACGGCGGAAAAAGACTATGACGAAATCAACAATATCCTGCTTGGAGACTGAAGGAGGCGGCTTGCGTGTTGCTGGTTGCGATTGACCCCGGAAATGTTTATTCGGCTTATGTCATCATGCAGTCGGCAGACTGCAAGCCGCTCCACTTTGGGAAAGTAGAGAACGCTGCCCTCGAAGAAATGCTCAAAACGGACGAGCGTTTCTCCGCAGATGAGTATGTTATTGAGCGCGTCGCCTGTTACGGCATGGCCGTCGGGCGAGAAGTGTTCGACACCTGCGAATGGATTGGGCGTTTCAGCCAGATCGTCAAGGACGTGCGCGGAGCTGACGTGCAGTACGTCTTCCGGACCGAAGAAAAGAAGTTTATCTGTCACAATATGAGCGCCGGGGATGCGAATATCCGCAGGGCACTGATTGACCGCTTTGCGGAGCATGATCTGAAGAATGGCAAAGGCACAAAGAAACAGCCGGACTTCTTCTACGGCTTCGCAAAGGATGTTTGGGCCGCGTTTGCGGTCGGCTATACCCACCTCTACAAGAAAGAAATCGAACGAGATAGAGCAAAATTATTTGAGTGAAAACTCAAATTTTTGTGCTTTATCCATTGACAAATATAAGATAACACAGTATAATATAATCGTAGGAAATACAAAAACAACCCCACCACAAGGAGGAAACGTAGGTATGTGGCAGTTGATCGTCGGATACGTTGCTGGCGGAGCGTCCGCGCTGATCTTTGTTCATGTGATGAACAAGAAGCTCAGGGAGCAGCGGGCGCAGTACGAGCGGCAGCTCGAAGGGAGCAACCGCAGGATTTCTGATCTGACCTGCAAGGACGCCTACCGGCAGGGCCGCGACTATGAGAGCGACGCCCAGCGACGGTATCGCGCAGAACTCCGCCAGCAGATTGACACGCTGACGGCGGACAATGAGGAACTGCGCCGCGAACTCAACCTCGAATCCGTCTTTGCCAATCGGGTGAAGACGCAGGGCAAGGCGACGATGTTTGTTCGCTGAGGGAGGCTGGCATGAGAAACCATTACGCGATATGGGCGGTGGAGCGGTTCACGTTCCGGTTCGTGGCGTATATTGTCCTCCTGCCCGCGCTTGTCGTCCTGTTCCCACTGGCAACCGTCAGCAACTTGTTGGGCAGGGCTTTCTACTGGCTGAAAGGGTGGTGAACATGGACGTGTCCATCACTTGTGCGCTCAAGGCAATCAAAGCACAGCGCTCGCGCTTGAGTTCTCAGCAGATGAAAACGCTCAAAGGGCAGGTGCTCGCTGGTGATGTCAGCGGAGCAATGAAGGGCCTGAAAGCGCTGACCGAAGGACGCTCCGCTTGCTGTCTGAGAAGGGAGGATGCCAAATGGCAGAAACGGCTGAATCCATCAGAGCCGATGCCCTGAAGGAGTTGGAAAGATGGAATGCCATCAGGAAAAACGGAAGCAATGACCCGCTCTGGCCGGATGGCGTCAATCTGAATCTGGTGCGGAATCACATCATCTATGCGAATAGGCACTTGAAGGAACTGTCTTCCGCGCCTGTGCAGTTGTCGATGTTCGGCGGCTGTGAAAAGCTGCTTGACGATGGAAGCGCCAATCTCGTACCCCTTCCGCCGGAGGTTCCCAACGACTTCATGGCAAGAAAGAGCGAGATTCTTCAAGGCGCAAAGAAAGCCATCTCCATTCTCGAAAACTCAAAAAGCCTGAATCAGACGGGCAGGAGCGCGGACCTTCGACGAGCAATAGAGACGGGCGATTACGTTACCATGAAGCGATACTGCGCGAGAATGGTAGCTGATGGTATTGACGTCGGATACGAAATAAGGAGGTAGCACATGGGGACGAAAACGAAAATCGACTGGTGCGACAGCACATGGAACCCCGTAACGGGTTGCTTGCACGGCTGCGCATACTGCTATGCGCGGAGAATTGCGGAGAGGTTCGGGCGTGCCACGATAGCGGTATACGACGAAGAAGGGTATGCGGGATATGGCGGCATGACGTGCGCAGACGGAACTTGCCATGAATTGGAGTATCCCTATGAAGATTACGGCAATGGACGCACTGCGCCATATCCGTTTGAGTTTGACCCCACTTTCCATCACTACAAGCTGGACGAACCGAAAAGCTGGAAGAAGCCGCGCACAATCTTTGTATGCTCAATGGCCGATTTGTTCGGCGGATGGGTTCCGGACGAATGGATTGAGCAGGTATTCGAGGCATGCGAGGCAGCGCCTCAGCATCGGTATCTGTTTCTCACCAAGAACCCGAAACGATATGTAGACCTGTACGGAAACGGTATTCTGCGCGTTCGTGATTCTTTCTGGTATGGCTCAACAATAACGGGCGCAAACGAACCATTCTTTTTCAGCCGGATGCCTGACGACAATCCGCATACGTTCTGCTCCATAGAACCGATTATCGAACCGGTTGGAACCATGCAGGAAATGCCTGATTGGGTGATTGTAGGCGCAGAAACCGGCAATCGAAAAGGCAAGGTTGCGCCCTGTAAGGAATGGATTGATGAAATCGCCGCAGAGTGCAAGCGGCGCGGGAAACCACTCTTCATGAAAGACAGCTTGCACGACTTGATGGGCGACGACTTCAAGCAGGAATTTCCTTGGGAGGTGAAATAAAATGGCCAGTTTCAAAGAACTTCCGCGTTGTCCATACTGCGGAGCCGAAATGTTCCTTTGTCCGAAATGGGCGGGCTATCTTGAGTTCTTGTGCCCGAAGTGTAAGAGCAGCAGCCCGAAATGCGAAACGGTGAGCGAAGTCTGGGATGCTGCTATGCACCGCGTCAAACTCGTGAACTGCGCGGTGGAAACAAAAGAAATCGTGAACGCCGAAGTCGTATGGGCGGATGAAAGCGTGGCGGCAGATGAAACTCGGTGATTGGGTACATTGCACCCGCTGCATTCGCAAGACCGGAAATCACTACGAGATTATCCAGGCAGAAAATGCGATGGACAACACGGAAACAGCCCTGTACTTCGAGCGTGGGGCAGAAAGCCCCGTAGAGGTAGACGGCTTTCATGACTGTGAGCGTATCGAATTTGTGGACATGCAGTTTGAAGGCGTGTATGTCGGAACGACAACGGTTTGCCGCAGACTTGAATGCAGTTATGAAACCCCGCCGTATGGCAAGGAGGGCTACCGCTTCGAGAAATACGACCCTATTGAGGTCGCAATCGTGTACTACGCACAGAACCACAAGCGGCTGGTTCCGCTCGATAGCCTGCGGCAAAAGGAGGCATAAGCAGTGCTATATGAACTTGTGAATCCGAGTGATGCCTACGTTTTTCAGGCAGACAGTTTTCCTGTTGCAGTAGTGGCAGCATGGATGATTTCGCCTATGTACGCGGTAAAGCCGGAAGAGGGCGAGGATTACTTTGGTATTCCTGCCCTCATGGAAGACCCATTCAAAGAATACAGGGAACGGTTCGATTCCGTTGAGAACATCATCAATGGACACAGAGAGGAAATCGTCGATGCTCTGCAATCTATTGCACTGGGTGGTTTCAAGGATTACCGCAGGTATCTGTTGGCAATCAAGGTGATTGATGATATTGAAAAGTTTGCGGAATTTCGCGAGAAGTGGAATGACAACCGTTCAAGCATGAACAACATCTGCAAACGTGCCGACAATCTCGCCGACTGGCTGAAAAAACAGCATTATGTCCTATGAGCCAATACCTCGAAGACGTCCTGCGGGCAGTGCGTCTAAAGTGCCTCGATTGCAGCGGTAATAGCCAGAAACTCGTTGACCACTGCAACATCCGAGAGTGTCCGCTTTTCCCTTATCGCTCGCTTCGGGTGATGGGCGAGCGAAAGAAAACACCGAAGAACATGCGGCAGATCAGCATTTTCGATGGCCTGCCGACAGGAAAGGAGGCAAAGAATCTATGAAACATTGTCCGTGTGAAGGGTGCAAGAACAGCGTCGGCGGCGTCGATTGCCGTTTGAATGTCGAACAGGAGTGCAAGGCGGGCGGCGGTTACGAAGCATGGGAGCCAGCAGAAAACGAACCGTACAGAAGCGGGCGCTTCGAGAAACTGCTCAAATGGTCGGCGATTATCCTTGTCTGGTTTGCTTATCCTGCGGTGATCTACAAGCTGTTCCTGCTGGCCTTCGGGAGGTGATGCCAGTTGACACTCTATCACTTTTGCGCAGATCGGCACATCAAGGGAATCTTGCACAACGGGCTTACGGAAGGCGGTCTGACAGAGATTGCACCGCATGGCTTCATTCTTCACACCGGGTGGATATGGCTCACAACCGACCCGGACGCAAAAAAACAGAGCTGGGCAACACGCAATGCGATTCAGTACAGCCGCACGGCTTGGCGTTTGACGGTCGAGATTCCGGACAACGAGCTTGACCGCATCTACGACCGCCAGCGTCTTCGGGCGGTCTATCCGTTGACAGAGCCACTGTTTGAGGGATGGCCCGGCTCGGAAAACTGGTGTGTTCACCACGGTCGCATTCCACGAGAGTACATAAAGGCATATGAAAGGAGCTTGTGATATGCAAGACAAACCGGAAACCAAAGTCACCGCCATCTATTGGCCTGAAGAACGAGAGTTGATGCTGTTCAAGCGCTGCGTGTGGGTTACGATGGGCAAAACGGAGATGCCGTCGTCGCCTCCGTCGTCTAAGCTCTTGAGTTCTTTGCTCAATGCTCGTCATTCCCCCGTGAGGGTTTTGAACTTCGCATTTCTGGTGGAGAACGTCCCGTCCAATATCTCCACCCATTTCGCCCGTCACGTCCACGCGCAGCCGTATATCAGCAGTCTGCGTAATGACCGGCAGGATAAGATAGATGGCGACGAAGCACCTCGAACCACGCCGGTCCACATGATCTTCTACTGCAACGCCGAAGAACTCATGAACGTCGCAAACAAGCGGCTATGTGGAAAGGCCTTCGAGAAAACGCAGCAGGTTGCGCAGTTGATGTGTGCTGAAGCTGCTCGCGTGTGCCCGGAGATTGCGCAGTATCTCGTCCCGAATTGCGTATGGCACGGCGGTGTGTGCCATGAACCGGAATCCTGCGGGAGGTGCATCCGAGGATGAGCGATGAAAACCGTATCCCCCTGCGTAATCCGGAGGGATACATGGATTTGACCACGCACGATGCGCTCACAAACGTCATGCGTGAGACGGAGGAAGCAGACCTGCGCTGCAATCGTCTGATTAAGTCCATCAAAACAGTGATTGACCTTGCGGACTTCGACTTGGTTGCCCGCATCGAGGTCAAAGACAGACGTACCGGGAGGACGTACAGATGACCTTTGAAGAACGTCTTGCCGCGCAGCTTTACCTTGAGCGCCGCGCCCATGCAGAAACGCGCCGGAAGCTGGCAAAGGCAGAACATGACCGCGACCGCTATGGCAGACGAATCCGCTTCCTGCAGGGGCGGCATGAAATTCTGGCGCGGGAATATAGGGCTATTCGAGCCGAACGCGACACTCTCGACAACTGTGTGACCATGCTCGAAAGGAGGCTGTTGGATGAACAGCCGGGAGAAAAAACGACCGACGGCGCAACCTGTTCCTGACCGTTTTCCCTTGTCTGGCCGTGAATACTACGCGCTTCGCGAACTGTTCGGCGTCGTCAGCACGTTCAACAACTGCGCTGGCGAACTCGACAAGCGGGTTCGGAGCATTCCGGGAGCATACCGCGACTATCGCATGATTCAGTCCGTGGCAGAGAAACTCGTGCGGAAACTTCTGACGACGGTTCCGAAGAACAAGCTGGTTCAGATTTCAAAGGAGCTGAAGTATACGCGGATTGTGGTCGAAGTAAAGCCGGAAATTACTCCGAGCCGCGATGATGGGAATCTGCTCACCTACGTTCCCCAACGAGCACTGGAAAGAATCATGGAAAAAGTCGTTGGTTATGAATGCTTCTGCTGTGAGAAGGCGGGAAAGGATGCCCGGCGCTGCCAACTGCGGCGCGACATCGAAGCAACGTATCACTACGATTACCCGGACGACGGGAAAGAATGCCCGTTTGCCGGAATGACGATTGGAGGAAGCTGTGAAAAAGTCGAAGAAGATGCGGACGATTCCGAAAAAGAGTAACGGCCCGAATATCTTTGAGCGGATGCAAATGCGGCGTGTGGAAAAAGATGCTTACACCAGCATCATTGCTGATAGCTTTTGCGGCGTGAATTGGCATGTGAAGCTGAAGATATTCCCGGTCTTCACCGTCTACAAAAACCCGCGCGATTTCCCCGGCAAATATGTTGTGCGCTTGTTCGACGGGACGAGGCCAATGCGCTTGATTACCATCCGTGACACGCTGGATGAAGCAAGGGCCACCATTCCCGAAGGATTCTATTGTGTGCAAAAATCGCCGGATGACGACCCGGTGATCGTTGAAACTTGGCTGTAAAGGAGAATAGAGGATGAAGTTTGGAGAATTTGCGAAGGAAGTTCATCAGAACGCCGTCGATCACGGCTGGTATGATGCTGAGCGAGGCGTCAGCGAGATTTTTGCCCTTATTCACTCTGAATGGAGCGAAGCTCTTGAGGAATACCGCGCCGGAAGGCCGATGGAGTGGTATCATTGCTGCGAATGTGAGCCTGACGGTCACGGACACCCCTGCGACCCGAAAGACGAGAACGATTGCCTGAACTATGAAACGCGGGAGAAATGCTCACATCGTGGTAAGAAGCCGGAAGGCATCGCTGTTGAGCTGATTGACGGCTGCATTCGCATTCTGGATTTCATGGGCAGTGTACTCACCTTGGATTCCGATGCGGATGATGTGGATTTTGATGAATTCATTCGCCCGAGTGATAAAACGCGAGAACGTGTTGAAGCAACTTTCAAAGCAACTCCATTTCCAGCCTTCGTTGCAAGGTTGCATGCCATGACGACGCACGCAATGGAGAGCACTTTGGTAGCAAATGGTGCGCGTTTGGATGAAGCGATGTGCCATCTTGTAGCAATCATCTACCGCGTATTCATCTGGCTCGAAGCTCACGGCTGTGAAGACCCGAAGGCCGTCATGATTGAAAAGCACGAATACAACAAGAGCAGACCCTACCGCCACGGCGGGAAGCGTTGCTGACATCTGATAGCATTTGATTTCAAATGATTTCAATGGAAAGCGAGTGATATGGAATGAATAAAGCGATGTTCGTCGGCAACCTTGTCCGCGACCCGGAGCTGAAAACCACTCAGAGCAGTGTGGCGGTCTGCACCTTCACCGTCGCCGTCAATCGTATGCGCGATGCGAACGGAGAATCCCGCGCGGATTACCTGCCGGTCAAGACCTTCAAGAACCGCGCCGAGAACTGCGCGAAGTATCTGAGCAAGGGCAGCAAGGTAGCAATCGAAGGCCCGGTGCAAACCTACTCCTACGAAGCACAGGATGGCTCCAAGCGCTACGGTTTTGAGATTGTGGCGACGGAGATTATGTTCCTGCCGTCCGGCAACAGGTCTGATGCCCATAACGGCGGCGGGCAGACGGCCCAGCAGGGCTCATCTCAGCAGTATACCGGCGGCAGTTCTTCCGATGGCTTCACACAGGTGGATGACGACGAGTTGCCGTTCTGATCGCCGCCGGCCCATCAGAGGGCACAGAACGGAAATGATGAACGCGAACAGAAAGGCAAGGTGCGGAGGCAATGCAAAAAGAGAGCGTCGATCTGATGCTTGGCAATTACCGCGAATATACGGCCCGATGTGAGTTCCTCGAACAGGAGATTCAGGAATTGGAGCGCATTGCCGCCGATCTGCGCAGGACGATGATGACGGACGCACTGTCCGGCTCTCAGAACCTATCCGGTATGCCACATGGAACAAGCGTCAGCAGTCCGACGGAACGAATCGCCATCAAGTTTGCTGACGGCTATGTCCCGGATTACATCGTTGACATCGAGAAAGAGATCGCGAGTAAGAAGGACGAGCTTCGCCGCAAGACACCGACCGTCGTGTTCGTGACTGCGTGGCTCAAAGGGCTGTCCGAGAAGGAGCGCTTCGTGATCGAGAGCAAGACCATTGGCGGCGCATTCTGGCGGGAGCTGATCTACGCCTACCAGCAGCGCTTCGGCGAGGTCTACTCGAAGCAGGGGCTGAAGAAGATTCGGGACAGGGCACTCGAAAAGATTTATCGGATAGCGACATAATTCATTCTCGACCGTTGGGAGAGGGGCTTTCTGAAACCTGCCGTCAAGTGAAAAGCTCCCCTCCCAATATCTATAATATATATAGAGATAGATAATAGACCCGTGTGTATGTGTAGTAGTGTTTATATTATATAATACATATAAGGGCAACAAGGCAATGTACGCCCCCGTAAAATCAGTCTACGATCAAATGAAAAAACGCCATTATAGGCGCTTTTCTGAGCTGTATCTCTTGACAAATATCATATAATGGTGTATAATATAATTGTAAGGCAGAACAAGTAATTGTTCTTTGGAAAGGAGGGAGGACAATGGAGGGCGGAATGACCAACGCTGAGTTCAATGCTTTTCTCGAAACGCTGGCACAGCTCGTAGAAAGCAAAGCGAAGTCGCCTGAAGAAGCGGCAGAGCTTATCCGACAGGCGAAAGCAAAATAAAAAAAGTAGCGGCCACCCTCGCAAAGCGTACCGCTACCCCACCAAGAAAGGTGAGCCGGGAGCCTTACCCCGGCCACCTTGATTGTACCACAGTAAGGCAGGAAACGTCAAGGAGGAAAGAGCCATGAAGCTGATGACGAAGGAGATCGAGAAGAAGCTGCTCAAGACGGAGACTGGCAGCACCTTGGGCGATATGGATGCGGAGGTAATCGTGAAGTATTTCAACCCCTGCGGCGCAGGAACGTGGCTGATCACCGAGGGCGAGAAGCTCGAAGACGGCGACTGGCTGCTTCACGGCTATTGCCACATCTTCGAGTGGGAATGGGGAGCTATTCTTCTCTCTGAGCTGGAAAACACCGTCTGCCCGCCATACTGGCTGAGAATTGAGCGCGATCTCTGGTGCAAAGGCTGCACGGTTCAGGACCTGTCTCTTATACACATCTCCGAGC
>ENA-OYXU01000343-OYXU01000343.1-human-gut-metagenome-genome-assembly--contig:-NODE-343-length-19412-cov-4.892184_pt1 | contig 19412 bp, 23 predicted proteins | sample MGYA00243243_ERZ653435 | MGnify/ENA primary metagenome ERZ653435 (study PRJEB26926, sample SAMN06165113) | human gut metagenome | biome: ENVO:00009003; feature: ENVO:2100002; material: ENVO:00002003... | reverse complement strand
TCTCGTGGGCTCGGAGATGTGTATAAGAGACAGGCCGTTCCTGCTCCGAAGAGTTTCAGAAACTTGCGCCGTGATATGTTGGATTGGTTGTCGCTCATTGTTCTTTGGGTTTTATTGTTTCTTTTGATGGCTTGTACACGTTGCGTCGGTTGTGCGTCAGATGCTTCTGTGCACCTCGTGCCCTTCCACGTAGATGGCCGAGAAGGGGCGTGCGGGACAGAGGTTCTCGCAGGCTCCGCAGCCTATGCAGCGTGACTCGTTGATGGCCGGTATGCTCGGCGACAGTTCGTTGTCGGGGTCTGACGGTATCATCTCTATGGCTCCTGCGGGGCAGTGGCGCGCACAGTTGCCGCACTCCACGCCGTCGGTCAGCGGCACGCAGTTCTTCTTTATCCATACGGCGTGGCCTGTCTGTATGGCCGACTTGTCTGCCGGCGTTATCAGTCTGATGGCGCCAGTGGGGCACACCTCGGAGCATCGTGTGCACTCGGGGCGGCAGTAGCCACGTTCGTATGACATTACGGGCTGCATGAGTTTCATCATGTCCGTCGACGGGCGCAGCACTCCGTTGGGGCATGCCGACACGCAGAGCTGGCATCCGGTGCAGTGGCGCGCCATGTGCTGTGCGCTGAACGAGCCGGGAGGCGTGAGCGGTGTGCGGCGTTCGGGGGCAATCTTGTCCTCTATCTTTGCCAGTCCGCCGTCCACTTTCTTCTTCTCCTGTGCCATGGCGGCAGTCGTGGCCATGGCCGTGGCCAGCAGGAACGAACGCTTCGACCGGTCGGGAGCGGAGGATGAAGGCTTTTTCTCAGTCCCGGTGTCGGCTTCCGCCATCTTCTGTCTGGCTGTGCCTGCCGCCGGCTTGTGCCCGTAACTTATTGCCCCGAAGCTGCACTTGCCTATGCAGTCGCCGCAGACCACGCAGCGCGTCGGGTCGATGGTGTGGTTTTTCACGTCGATGCACGATGCCTTGCAGTAGCGCGCGCACGACCCGCAGTTGCGGCATTTGTCGGTGTCTATGTGCACTTTCATCCACGAAAAGCGTGAGGCAAGGCCGAGCAGTGTGCCCACCGGACATATCGTGTTGCAGTAGGTGCGCCCGTTGCGCCACGCGAGCGTAACGATGATGACGAACGTGGCGGCGGCGATGATGAAGGTGGGCATGCTCTTAATCCACACATCGGTGGTGTAGAAGGCGTAGCTGTCAATGCGTTCGGCAAGGGCGGCGAGGGCGTTGTTGCCCAGCTGCCACAATGGCTGCATCAGGTTTGAGGCCATGCGGCCGTAGGAGCTGTACGGTTCGAGCAGCGCCACCACCGAGCCGATGCCCGCGGCGAAGGCCACAATCATTATGGCGAGCATGGTGTAGCGCAGCCACGACACGGCGGCGGAGTATGAGTACGGGTGCTTGCGCTTGTGGTTGTGCAGCCAGGCCACCGCGTCCTGAAATACTCCGAGCGGACAGATTACCGAGCAGTAGATGCGTCCGAACATGAACGTGAGCAGCAGCGGTATCAGTGCCACGGCGAGGTTGAACAGCAGTGCCGGTACCAGCTGTATGTGGGCCATCCAGTGCAGCCATCGGTGCACGGTGCCCGTAAAGTCGAGAAACAGCAGCGTGATGCCGGCAAAAAACACAATGGCAAGCGTTGTTCTAATCTTTTTTAGCATGATTTTAGTGTGTATTGGTGTATATTATCAGTTGTCTTTGGTCTCTTTTCTCCCCGTAATCCTCACGATGAGTATGCTCATTTCGTACAGAATCCATATAGGCATCGATACGACGAAGAGCGTGAAGACGTCGGTTGTCGGGGTGATGATGGCCGCCACGATGAGTATGGCCACGATGGCGTGGCGGCGGTAGCGCGTCATGATGTGGCCGTCGATGATTCCCATGCGGGCCAGCAGCCAGCTGACCACCGGCAGTTCGAACACCACTCCCATCACGAGGCACATCGTTATCAGCGTGTCCATGTACGACTGCAGCGTGAGCATGTTGTCAATGTCGGCACTTACCTGATATGTTCCGAGAAAACGCACCGTGAGCGGAAACACAAGGAAGTAGTTGAGCAGTGTGCCCGCTATGAACATAACGTAGGCACTCAGCGTCACCTGTATGGCGCAGCGCCGCTCATTCTCGTAAAGGGCGGGGGCCACAAATCCGAAGAGGGTGTATAGTACGTATGGTGAGGCGAGCAGCAGTCCGGCGTACAGTGCCGTCTTCATGTGTATCATGAACTGCTCCGTAAGCCCCGTGTTCATCAGGTGGAGCGTGAACGGCTCGGTGCCGAGCAGGCGGTAGGTTATGAAACTGCCGTCGTGGGGAGCCAGCACGATGTCGAACAGTATGTCCTTCATGCAGAACGCCACCGCCGCCATTACGGCTGTTATCGCGATTATGCGTATCAGACAGCCGCGCAACTCGTCGAGATGGTCCCAAAAAGTGGTCACGCCGTTTTCCGTTGTACTCATTTTGCGGGGCTGTCGTTGCTTTCTGTTTCTTTGGTGTCCTTTTGCTCTTTAGCACCGTTGTCGGTGCCGTTCATTCCGTCCTTAAAGCTCTTCACGCCCTTGCCGAGTCCGCTCATCAGCTCGGGAATCTTCTTTCCTCCGAAAAGCAGCAGCACGATGAGGGCAATAACAAGTATTTCCTGCATTCCAAGTCCAAACATATTTGTTGTTTTTAAGTTATTGTATCGATTGCAAAATTAATGAAAAAATCCGGTGTTGCCGTGCACATATTACAGATTTGCTTATCATAATTACAGGAGATATTCCACTCCGTGCTCTTTGGCAATCTGTTCCAGCAGTCCGCGGCATGCGTCCTCGAGCAGCTCTATCACGAGTTCGAAGCCTCTGTCGCCACCGTAATAGGGGTCGGGCACGGTGTTGTGGCCGCTGTGATGGCGGCAGTAGTCGGTCATGAGCGTCACCTTCCGCCGTTGTCCGTCGTTGCGTGCCATGGCCGTCACGGCGCTGTAGTTGTCTTCGTCCATCACTATTATGCGGTCGAATCGCTGCAGGTCTTCCTGACGTATCTGCCGCGCGCGGCTGCAAAAGTCGTAACCGTGGGCCGCGCCGTGGCTTCTCATGCGCCTGTCGGGCAGTTCGCCGGCATGCCACGACCCTATTCCGGCGGAGTCAATCTCCACGTAATCGTCCATCATATTCTCCTTCACCATGTGGCGCATTATGCCTTCGGCAGCCGGCGAACGGCAGATGTTTCCGAGGCAGACAAATAGCAGTGATGTCTTTCTGTGGGTGTTCGCGCCGTTCTCTTTCATATAATCCGTCATTTTTTGTTCTGGGTGTCTGTATATATAATAATGTGTATTGGCATGTGAGTTTAGGCAAACTCCTGCACTTATGGCGGTGCAAACTTACATAAAAAATCTGACTTTCACGTGCTTTTTGACTGGTAAAATCGTCTTTGTAGGGCCTGCCGGCCGCATAAATCATATTTTTTGTGTAATTCTGGAAGAATCTTGTAACCTCTTTACTCATAGGAGATTGGAGAGAATAGTGGAATTTCGGGTAACGAATTGGCAACCGTGATTATTTTTGCGCTTTGCCGTGAGTTGCTTAAATCAAGGCTCTCGTCTTGATGCAAAAGTAGCAATAATAATCCTAAGAACATTATATTACAGCCAAAACTTTTGCATCAAGATTAAAATATTTTGAGTTGAAGTCATTTTTCATCGAACCAACTGCGCGTGTTGTTTGCAATCCGTACCAGTGTAAGCATCACGGGCACTTCAACCAGCACACCGACAACAGTTGCCAATGCCGCGCCGGACTGCAGGCCGAACAGCGAGATGGCTACAGCCACCGCCAGCTCGAAGAAATTGCTTGCACCTATCATTCCTGCGGGAGCCGCCACATCATGCGGCAGCTTCCATGCCCGCGACCAGCCGTAGGCAACGAAGAATATCAGGAACGTCTGCACAATGAGCGGCACGGCTATCAGCAGGATGTGCAGCGGATTGGCAAGTATCGTCTCTCCCTGGAAAGAGAAGAGAATGACAAGCGTAAGCAGCAGTCCGATGACGGTCGCTTTATCGAACTTGTGGATAAAGACATTGTTGAAGTAGTCTATGCCTCTCTTACGGACCACAATTATGCGTGTCACGATACCTGCCGCTAATGGAACAACCACGAACAGCAGGACAGAGAGCAGCAATGTCGCCCACGGAATGGTTACTCCGCCGACGCCGAGCAACAACGCCACTATCGGAGCGAATGCCACAAGGATGATGAGGTCGTTCACCGCCACCTGCACCAGCGTATAGGCAGCATCTCCTTTCGTCAGATAGCTCCATACGAACACCATCGCCGTGCAAGGAGCGGCTCCGAGCAGCACGGCTCCGGCAAGATATTGGTCGGCAAGTTCCGCCGGAATCCATGCCTTGAACACGACAAAGAAAAAGATCCATGCTATGCCGAACATCGTAAAAGGCTTTATCAGCCAGTTCGTGACGCAAGTCACAAGGATGCCCCTTGGGCGTTTGCCCACATTCTTAACGCTCTGAAAATCCACTTTCAGCATCATCGGGTAAATCATCAGCCATATCAGCAAGGCGATGGGTATGGAAACATTGGCGTATTCCCAGCGTCCCAACACATCGGGAAGTGCCGGAAACCATTGTCCCACGGCAATACCTGCGATGATACATAACGCCACCCACAATGTCAGGTAGCGTTCAAAAAATCCGATTCCCTGTTTTTTCTTGTCCATAAATCATAAATGTGTTTTGTTTAACAACAGCCTCCGCAGGAACACTTTGGAAGCTCTTTCCTCAAAATCTCCGTGATATAGAATTCTGCGAACTTCTGACGTATCTCATCCCTCACGCGGCGGAATACGGCGGTAACCTGCCCATCGGTGCCCGTGGCAGCGGCCGGGTCGTCGAAACCGATGTGCAGGCGGTGTACGACCTGTCCGGTGAATGCCGGACAATTCTCGTTTGCCCCGCCGCAGACGGTAATCACATAGTCCCACTTGCCGTCAAGATATCCGTCCACACTTTTAGGTCTGTTTGCGGAAATGTCTATTCCGGCTTCACTCATCACCATGACGGCCTTGGGATGAACCTCGCGGGCAGGGAATGTTCCTGCCGAACATACCTCGAGAGAGCTGTCGAACGATTGCAGGAAACCCTGCGCCATCTGGCTGCGGCAACTGTTCCCGGTACAAAGAATAAGTATTCGTTTCATACGGTCATTTGTTTTTCCATGCTACAAGAGCCATGTTGTTATCTGATAATTCTTTTACTTTCGTTATCCATCTGCACTCCTCCGATGCTTTCATGCGCAGGAAATTATTCGTGGTATGCGTCAAAGCAAGACATGAGTTCACCACCCACCACTTCTGGGGAATGCCGGCGCGTCGCAAGTCCTGTCGTAACCGGCCGGCTTCGAATACCGGAGTCGCCTCAGGCAGTGTAACGATGATGACTTCGGTCTCGGCGGAATTTTTCAATCTGGGAAGCAGGTGTCGGACTGACGGCGGCATGTTTCCGTGCGTGCGTTCCACTTCCTTGTGGTAAGACTCCGTGGCATCGAGCAACAGGAGGGTGTGCCCCGTCGGTGCGGTGTCTATGATCACAACTTCGTCGTCGGCTTTCTCCACGATGTCCGCAAAAGCCCGGAACACGGCAATCTCCTGCGTGCAAGGCGAACGCAGATCTTCCTCGATGTAGGAAAGGGCTTCTGTACGCATGGTCTCCGCAGCCTTGGACAGGACCTCCCGCCTGTACTGCTCCAGCACATCCTTCTCGTCGATGCGGCTCATGGTAATCCCTCTGTGGAGGGCGTTGCCATAGTCCAGATGGTTTGCCGGGTCTGTGGTGGTGAGGTGAACCCTTATCCCGGCATCGGCAAGTTTCACGGCAATCTCCGTGGCAACGGTCGTCTTGCCCACACCTCCCTTGCCCATGGTGAATATGACCCGCTTGCCGGTTATCATCAAATCCCGCACCACATCGTCTATCGACTTCCCGGATGGCTCCGGCTGCCTGAAATCCATGTCGTCCCTGATCTCGTCTTCCGACAGCATACGGCGGATGTCCGCCACGGATGAAAGATTATAGGAACGCAGCGGGACTGTAAGGAGCGGAATCGACTGCAATCCCGCGGGCAGATGCGCGAGAGCCTCCTGCTGGGCTTTGAATATCGCTTCGGAGACAGGCTCGGTCACATTTCCCTTGTCCAGTATTCCGTTGATGACGCACAACCGGTTACTGATGCCCGTGGCTCTGAGTTCCCCGGAACTGCGTTCCGCCTCCTTTAATGAAGACTGGTCGGGACGGCTCACCAGCATGAACAGGGTCTCCGCATTGTCCGCCAGCTTGTCCATGACCTGCCGGTAGATTTCCTTTCGCTCTTCAAGTCCGGAGAGTTGTCCGAGACACGAGGCCCCGTGTGTGCTGTGGCTGATGAATGTGCTCCATGCCGATGGCAGTCTCAGCATGCGCAATGTATGTCCCGTGGGAGCCGTGTCGAACAGGATATGGTCGAACTGCTCTTCCTTGCCGGAATCGGTCATGAAATCGCAGAAGCTGTTGAAGGCGGCAATCTCCACCGTGCATGAACCTGAGAGCTGCTCTTCCATACCGGCGATTACGCTGTCGGGCAGTTTCCCACGGAACGGGCCTATGACGCTTTCACGGTATTCCGCGGCGGCTTCTTCGGGATTGATGTTCGCCACCATGAGACCGTGAACTTCCGGCACAGGCATGCCGTGACCGTTGAAGTCAGACCTGAACACATCCTGCAAGTTGGATGCGGGGTCTGTGCTTACCAGCAATATCCTCTTCCCCCTGTCGGCGAGTCCGATGGCAGTGGCGCAGGCAAGCGATGTCTTGCCGACTCCGCCTTTTCCTGTAAAGAAGATATATTTCGTAAGCCTGATGTTGTCTAAACTGAATGTGTCCATAAAGATGCTTCTATTTGTTCATTACAGGAACCATCTCGAGGTCGATGCCTGTCCACTCGCCAATCAACCGTGTGGAGGGATACGCACGTGTCGTGGCAATAGCTCCGTCAACCAGCGTGATGGGGAGAGCTTCGGCTCCGTGTTCCTCTAAATATTCCTTGACGACCGGATTTGAGATGTATGCTGCCGGATCATCTTTCAGGTTGTGACGCTCCACGTCGGCACCCCGTCTTTTCAATGTGTCCACTATGACGGAGATGCGCATGAGTTCCTTGTTGATGGTTGCCCCGCACAAACCGGTGGAGCAGCACAATGCGGGGTCGAATATTTCTATCTTTTTCATGATGTCTGTTTATTTTGATCGATTTACTATATTATGCTCTGCGATGCGTCCTTTCTCCAAACGCAGCCGCACGTTGCCATACAAGGATGCCGCCTCACTGTGAGTCACCATGATTATGGTCATTCCTTTCCGGTTTATTTCTTTTAGGAGGTCGAGGATTTCCGCCGAAAGACCCGGATCGAGGTTGCCAGTAGGCTCGTCGGCCAAAAGCAGTCCCGGATTGTTTGCCAAAGCCCGCGCTATCGCCACCCGTTGCTGCTGCCCGGCAGATAACTCTTTCGGCAGATGCGACATCCTGTCGCCGAGTCCCACCCAGCGCAGAAGTTCCTCTGCCCGTTTTTCATTGTCGGCAGGTTTGCCGGCCTTGATGTTCATGGCAATCAGAATGTTCTCCAATGCCGTCAGGTAAGGTATCAGCGCGAAGTTCTGCATGACGTATGAGACGTGGTCCGAACGGAAATTCTCCATCGATTTCTCATTCTGCAAGTCGATGGACATATTGTTGAACAACAGCTCGCCGGAAGAAGGTTTCAACAGACCTCCCAAAGCCAAAAGCAGCGTGGTCTTTCCCGAACCGGATCTCCCGGTTATTGTCACGAAGTCTCCCTTCTCCACATCGAGAGAAAAGCCGTCGAGAGCCTTTACCGTTCCCTCTTTACGCGGATATTCCTTGCTCAGGTTATTGATACGTATGTACATAAGTTGATATATGCTATGTGGTTTCTTCTATGTTTCCTGCATGTTGCCGAACGGTTCTATGCGCCCGGCGAGAATGGCCGGTATCACCGCTCCCAAGAAAGCTATGATTGTTGCCAGAATGACGGACAGGGCGAGATACGCTATTTCCGGGTGTACGGATATCCCTACAATCGAAGGACTGAGGTAAACCGCAGTCATCGTACCTGTTATATATCCTAAGAATCCACCTGCCACACCGACAACCAGAGCCTTGGCTATCAGGATGTAATAAATATGTGTCTTGTGGTAGCCAATCATCCGCAGAATTCCTATCTCCCGCCTGCGTTCGTTCACATTTGCCCAGATGCTGTTGCCTATCGAGAGTCCTCCCACCACAAGTATGATGAGCAGGAATATCCACGACAGCCGGCGCATCATCAGGTTGGTCTGCTGCTGTGTCTCCACAATCTGGTTGATGGTAGTGATACGTGTGTCGGGCAGTATGTTGCGCAGCTTGCCTAGCAGACCCTGCGATATTTCGTTGCAGCATCCCATGATTTCAATCGCATTTACCTGTGCCCCTACGCCGAGCAGCTCCTGCACGGTGTGCAGATTGGCAAAGATACGGTCATCGTCAATGGTTCCCGTTTCAGGTAATATCTTTGTCACATTGAATTTCCTGCCCTCTATGGTTATCTCCGAACCTTCCGACACCTGCAGACGCAGCGCTACCGAACTGCCCGCGAAGCAGTCATATCCGGCAAGGTCGTCTATGACCTTTCGTTGCAGCCGCTCATCCTTATACTTGGACCGGCCATCCGTGGACGGCGCACACGTGGCTGCCACCTGACGCCCCGCTATGCCTCCTTGCTGCCATATCGGTTTTGATGCAATCTCGTTCTTCGGCTGTATGCCTGTCAGCACTACATTCTGACCGGCGACGGCAATCCTGCGCGACAGTTTGGGCGACATGTTATCCACTCCCGGCAATGTGGACGTGGCTATCTTCTCCACGTAGCTTTCGGGGAAAGTCGGGGCATCTATCTCGGCGGCATAGTAATCGTCCACGCTTGCCGACTGGGGCAGCACGAGTATATTCGCTCCGAGGTTGTCCAGCTTTATGGCCACGGCTTTCTCCGATTCGGTCGAAATCATGCGGATGCTTACGATTACCCCGATGCCCAGTGTCACGGCGAGCAGTCCGGATATAAGCTGAGATTTCCGCTGCCAAAGTTCTTTTCCTATCAGTTTTGTAAGATTCATGATTCATGTATATTTCAGGTTCAACAACCGCCGCCACCACCGCAGCAACTTCCTGACACCACCACGGTCGCCGCATTTTTCAGTTGCAGTTTAGTAGCGTCTGTGTGGAATTGTCCTGTAGGAATGCCCTGCGCGTTGATGACGAACACAGTGGTCTGTCCCACGGCACTCCCGTTGGATAAATCCTTGATGAATTTTTGTTCGGCTTTCTCGTTTGCATCGACCGTTATCACCCGCACTCCGCCAGGCATCTCCTTGCTTACGGCCGCACACAGTTGTCTCAGCTTCTGTACTCCCGACTTGTCTCCTGATTTACCCACGATTACAAATGCCGCTTGCCTTGACGTGACGGACGAGTACAAATCATCGTACTTCGGCGAGGGTATGGCCGCTGCGAGACGCTTCGCGTCTGCATTTGCCCTTGTGAAGCCACCGGTCACATTGCCTTTTGGCGATATGCAAAGTATCACAGGCAGAGGAGCACCGGCCAGTCCCCATTTATGCACCAGCTCTTCATTGCGCTTGTCATCCCGCTGCATGACCGCCACCAACGGCTTTGGGGACACCAGTGCGGATGCGTCATCTGCAATCTTCTTGGCTGCACGGGTATCAGTATTCCCACTCTCCGTCACCACGACGAACACCGGCAGTTTGTTTGCCTTTGCCTTGTCGAGTGTGGATTGAATAGGTGAATCTCCTTTCGCCCCGACCGATGGACCGTTGGCTCTTTTCTCCTTCTCAACGGCCGCTTCGGTAGATGCGTGTGTCCGCGGGGTTTCTCCGCAGGCTGTCAGGGGAAGCAACACCATTGCCATGACAACGGTATGCCCCAATCTTTTGGATAATGATTTTAACATCATAACTGAAATTGATTTTAATTTTTTATTTGTTAGTTATTAGCCTAAATACGAATATACAGAGCAAAAAAATCCCTTATGGGCAGCACTTTTCTTTATTTTTTATCTGTGTGCTGAAGAAATCACCAAAGAGAAGCCGTGCCAACTCCCAGCTTTCAGGACATATACAATACTTTGTTTTGGTAATTTCCACCGTACTATGTATCAACCCGGCATCTTTCAGCTCTTTCAGGTGTTGCGATATTGTGGGTTTTGACACATGGAATATTTCGCTGATGTCCCCGAAGAAACACGTTTCCTGCCTGGCAAGAAAAAGTATAATTGCGACACGGGTCGGATGACTCAGTGCCTTCGATATACGTGCGATACGCTCAATCTTGTCTTTATTTTCCATCTGAACACTCATTGCCTTATGTTTTTGTTCGCAAAAGTACGAATTTTTTTTGTTGTGCGTAAGAAAGCGTTAGTCTTTTAACTAACATTAAAACATTGTTGATTACTCAGTCTTTTCCATGTGGCCGGTAATACACTTGAGAAGTTCGTGGAATATGAACGGAGATTAATCTTCTGTTGCCATCAGCCTGTTTCAATGACTGTAGGATGTCTCCGCTGTTACTCGCCACGTTCCTGCCTTAACCGTTCCCAGACCTTATCCACTTCCGTCTCGCCATCGAAATAAGGATGCTGTTCGCTCCGCCTGAAGGTCTCCCCGTTGGGCACAAGGATTATCTTGTCGGAATCCGGATATTCGCACACGTCGTGTCCTATGTATGAGCGCATATCCAAATAGGTGCAAGGCGCGTCCGAATGATTGTAGAGCTGGTGCGCACCGTTCTCGCCTGCCTCGAAGAAGAGGATGTCGCCCTCGTTCACTACTTCCGGTCCGGCGTGAGTGCGCAGGGTGGCGGTGCCGGACAGGATGAGGAACATCTCTTCTGCATAGCGGTGGAAATGATAGGGTGCATTGTATTGCCAGGGATTGAGTTGCCGCAGGTCGAAGTTCAGATATTGCGGACAGATGCCCTTTTGCTCACGCGATATGTCCGTGAACAGGCGGAAACCATCTATTTTGTCAGGATTCGGCTGAAAGTCTCGTTCTTCTTTTCTGATGATTGTTGCCATGATAATTCTTATTCTATTATATGTTCAAAAGTAAATTGACACCTCACTCCTTAATGTCTTGTTCTGTTTCTTTGCTCATGCGTTTATACAGGTAACGGCAGAGCATCGTGGAGAGAATGGAGCACTTTTGTCTCTCCTGCAGTCTGCTTTAACACGCTATCCGCTTGTAAATATAACAACACAATATTACAGGCAAAATGGAGAATAGGACATAGTAAAAAACAGAAGACCAATATATAGAAGAATAAAGTGGTACTCCGTATATCGGATATAGACAAATGTGGAACAGAATAAATGCAATGACAGAGAAAAGCAGACTATATCCGACCAACGGCCAAAAGCTGCTGTTCTTAACTACTTTCCATGTAGCAATTCCTCCGATACAGAAGCATAATGGAAAAACAATCAAATGCCCTATAATATAGAATAAATTGATTCCATAGCTTAATGCTTCCACACAAGTTGTCGCGATGCCGCACAACAGCATCATCGCCTCGAATTTCCAGAAACGTTTATCTAGCAATTTCATCGTTTACCTCCTTTCCGCCACAGGCAAACGAACAAGGAAACTATAACGCAGCAATCTATAAGCGATAACCTGTTGGTTGAATTAAATTTCTAAAATATTTACAATGAGAAAGTTGTGCATATCGCTGACATTTAGTAAATTAGTGGTGACCAAACCATTGCTTACTACCATCGCGCTTATGCACAACTTCATAGCAAAGTTCGCTCAAATTCTCGAAATCTACAAGAAATTCGCGGGAGATCGTGTAGACAAGAACGGAAATCGTCCACATTGCGGCGTTGTACCCAAATTTTCCGACCTCGAAGTCATCGCACTCTCGGCAACAGCTGAGGCGTTTGGATTCGATAGTGAAAATTATCTTTTCAAGCGGCTCCATGCCGAAAAGGGAGAAAATCTTCCCAACCTGATTACTCGCCGACAATACAATCAGCGCAGAAAGCTGACTGCTGTTCTTGGCGAAGAAATACGCAAAGACATTGCAAAGGCAATGGATGGCAAAGAGAACGTATTCAGCATAGACTCCAAACCTGTCAAGGTCTGTCAAAACGCACGAGCCAAACGGTGTGCTATGGGAATAGATGATTGGGAACGTGCCCCACAATGGGGTTACTGCGCGTCGCAAGGCATCCACTACTATGGATATAAACTCCACGCAATCTGCGGAATAAGCGGAGTAATACACTCTTACGACATGACCGCAGCCAATGTTCACGACCTCCATTATTTGAAGGATGTGCAGTGGGAGTATCACGACTGCCTGATGCTCGGTGACAAAGGATATCTGAGTGCTGAAGTTCAGCAAAATCTCTTTGACACCGCAAACATCACCCTTGAAGTTCCATATCGGTTGAATCAGAAGAATTGGAGACCGCCGACATGGGCTTACAGGAGATTCCGAAAAAGAATCGAAACCATTTTCTCTCAACTCAACGACCAGTTCATGATGATTCGAAATTACGCAAAGCAACCGACCGGACTTTTTACCCGGACTGCTGCTAAAGTCGCTGCCCTTACGGTGCTTCAGTATGTGAATTATATCAATCATCGGAAAATCGGTCAAGTGAAATATGCACTAATTTAATTCATCCAACAGGTAAGCGATAATAAATGGTAAGCATAGAAGTGGTGACGGTACTTGCCAAAATAATAGAAGAACCATTCTTCATCTAAGTGAGCATCCCAAATGCCCGTTGCTTCGACCAGACTTGCATAATCAGAGAATACCGCTATGTGTGCAGTAACCAATAGAATGATGAAAATTATACTCGCTATCTTCTGCCAACGTTTCATATTCCAATCGTTTTTATTTCCCTTTATTTGTCTCCCCGCCAGGCCTTACACTCCGTCCCGACACTCTATATAGACAATTTGAAGACTCTATATAGAGTGTCGGGATTTCGCATTGTCCGGCTTTCAGTCCTTGGCGTTCACAATGTCCGCCTGCAAGCCGAACTCAAGGTTCTCCTTGGCGAAGGCGTCGCGCATCGCCGCGCTCTTGGTGAACTGCACGCTCACTTCCTTGATGAGGTTCGCCCCCTGACGCTTCGCCTCGGCAGCGGTCTCCGCACCGTTCGCCTTTATCGTGAGGCGGAACGAGCCGAGGTCGCCCAGGCGCACGCTGTTGCCGTTCTGCAAGGCGTCGATTACTTCCGACTGCAAGGCATCGAGCACCGCCTTCACGTCGGCACTCGACACGGTGCTCCGCTTCTCTATGCGCTTCGTGATTTGTGCGAGCGTCAGCGGTGTGGCGGGCGCAATCTGCGGATAATACTTCACTTCTTTTTTCTGTGACAAAAGGTTCTTCTTGGCTTGAATGACATACTTAATCATATAATTCGGTTTTAAGTTGAATAATCTCCACAAAGGTAATCATTTAATCTGAGAATCAGTCCGGGTTTTACAAGAAAAGCGTTTCCCATCCTCGCTTTTCCTCCTTTCTTGAAAGGCTGCGGAAGTGCCACGAATACATGAGGTTACAAAAACGAGCCACTTGTGGGTGATAAACGGCCCGTTTTTGATTGAAAAGTGGGCCACTTACGATGCGTAAACGACCCACTTTTAATTCTAATACGATGACAGATACTTGACGGGAATAGTTCGTAGCATCTATATTTCAAATTGAAATTGCTTTTCATCAAACCATTTGAGGCAATCTGTTCAATCATCAATCAGAAGAATGTTCCGAATACATATCCCGAAACCGTTGCCATCACGATGACCAACGCCACATAGACGGCTGTCTTCTTCGTTCCCATCACGCCTCGGATGACCAGCATATTGGGCAGCGAGAGCGACGGACCGGCAAGCAGCAGTGCCAGTGCCGGACCTTTGCCCATGCCTGAGGCAAGCAATCCCTGGATGATGGGCACCTCGGTGAGCGTGGCGAAATACATGAAGGCTCCCGTGAACGAGGCGAAGAAGTTGGAGAGCAGCGAGTTTCCGCCTACCGCCCACTCAATCCACTCATTTGGGATGACACCTGCTATGGCCGTATCGTCGTGCGTGGAGCCGAGCAGAAAGCCCGCTGTAACCACGCCGATGGCCAGCAACGGCATAATCTGCTTGGCAAAGCCCCACGAGGAGAGTGCCCACTCGCGGTTTTCCTCGTCACGACTGTCGAAAAGCAGGATGACGGAGAGTGCAGCGATGGCTACAACCATCGGCACCAACGGCACCAACTTGGCATTAGCCACAAACATATTTGCCAAAACGACAGATAATCCCGTCACGACCGCACCCACGGCCACCCATGCCATACGGAGCTTCAGCACCTTTACCAATGACCAGCACATTACGAGCGACCATGCGCCCACGATGTACCACTTGTGCGTGAAAATCATGCTCCATATACCTGTGTCTCCTGCGGCAGGTGCGCCCCAGTTGGCAAAAACGAGTATCAGCACCAGCGTGAAGAAGTGCAGCGATGTCTGCCACATCGGTCGTTTTTCCGGCGGTGGTACGATGTTCATCTGCTGTTCTTTCTTCACCTTCTCCTCATTGCGGAAGATGAACGACATGACAAGACCGATGATGACAGAAAAGGCTACCGCCCCTATCATACGTGCCACGCCCATCTCCATGCCCAGGATGCGGGCGGTCAGGATAATGGAAAGGATGCTGATGGCCGGGCCGGAATAGAGGAAAGCCACAGCCGGTCCGAGTCCCGCGCCACGCTTGTAGATACTGGTGAACAGCGGCAGGATGGTACAGGAGCATACTGCCAGTATGCCGCCGGACACGGCCGCCACGGAGTAAGACACCCATTTCTTTGCGTTCGCCCCGAAGTATTTCAACACCGACCCTTGACTGACGAATACGGCTATCACGCCTGCAATGAAGAATGCGGGCAGCAGACACAGCACCACGTGTTCCTGCGCATACCAACGTGCGAGGTCGAGCGTGGCATCTACGGCTGTCATGAACCGCTCACTGCCGAGCGGAAGGAAAAAGACAGTGGCGAACACCGCCACTATCCAGAACAGTTTCTTCAGTTCCTTTGCTGTTTCCATTGTCCGCCTCCGTTAAATGCCGAGCATGGTTTTCACTTCCGCTTCCGTGGGTACGTGTCCTTTCAGCCGCACCACGCCATCCACCACCACGGCAGGCGTTGTCATGATGTTGTAGCTCATCATCTCGGCAATGTCGTCCACCTTCGTCAGCTTCACATCAAGGTTGTTCGCCTTTATTACCCGTTCCACAACACTGTATGTCGCCTTGCACTTGGAGCATCCGGGACCGAGCACTTTCACTTCTTTCACTTTGCCATCAGCCGCGCCGCAGCAACAGGAAGTTGCCGGTGTCTCTTCCTGTACATCATCGCCGCAACCGCACGCAGTCCCGGCGTTTTCTTCTTCCTCCACAATCAGGCTGTCGCCACACGAACATGAACAGGGCTTCGGTGAGAACAGCGATGCCCAGAATCCTTTTTTGTTTTCTTTCTTTTCCATATTGTCTCTTTGTTTTTTTGTTAAACTATAATTTGTTAGATAAGTCTGCCCACAAGATTAGCCTAATAGGGCATTGAACAAATATCCGGCAATCACGGCCGTGAGGAATATCACCGCCACGATGGTAGCCACTAATTTGCGGCGGAAGATGCTGGCAAGCATCGTCATTTCAGGTATTGCCATGCCTGCTCCGCCGATGATGAGGGCAATGACCGTGCCGATGCTCATGCCTTTGCCCATCAGTGCCACTCCGATGGGGATGGCTGTCTCAGCGCGGATATACAAAGGTATGCCAAGCACTGCCGCAACGGGGATGGCGAACAGGTTGTCAGGCCCGGCAATTCGTAGCACGAAGTCCTGCGGCATATAGCCGTAGATGCCCGCACCGAGGGCAACACCGATAAGCAGATAGCCCATGATAGGCCGCAGACTGCCCCATGCCGAGATGAACGCCTCACGCAACTTGCGCTTGAGCGGCCAGGCACGTCGGTTCTCCGAATTGCCGGCATGCCCGTTCTTCAAACGGACATTTTTCACATATTTCTGCATTCCTGCCTTTTCCAGCACAAAGCCGAACAGCACCGAAGCGACAAAGGCAATGATGAAATAGGCTGTCATCGCCTTCACGCCCACCATTGCGCCAAGCATACCTATTATGATGGGATTGAGCAAGGGCGAGGCTATGAGGAACGACATGGTACTGCCGAAGGGCACTCCAGCATTGAGGAAGCCCACGGTCATGGGTATGGTGGAGCAGGCACAGAACGGTGTCAGTGCGCCGAAGCCTGCCGCCATCACGTTTCCGATGATGCCGCGCCCGGAAAGCCGGTTCCTGATTTTCTCCTGCGGGATATACATCAGGATGATTTCTACCGCCGCGCTGATGAGCATGAACAGCGCAATCAGTTCGCACGTGATAAACACGAAATACTCTAATGTGTCAACTAATGTATTCATACTTATTATTTCTTAATGCCTCAATCATCCGTTGTGTTTGTAAGACTACGAACATTACAAATAAAAAGAGGCGTTTTTTTACATATAATTCATGTAGCCGTAATACACTCCCACAAGAATGAACAGCACAGCCACGATGCGGTTGAACCATTTCTGGAAGATGCCTATCCGCTTGTAGAAGTTGCCGATGCTCGACACACTGTAGGCAAGCACCCATGCCACCGCCATGACGGGCAGACCCGTGGCAATGGCAAAGACCACCGGCAGCAGGTAGCCGCCGCTTTCCGCCGCAGACATGGGGATGAGCATCCCGAAATAGAACAGGCCGCTGGACGGGCAGAACGCAAGAGCGAACAGAATGCCCAGCAGCAGGCTGCCCCATGCGCCTCTCAACCGCTCCATCCTGCCGGAGGCTGACACACCGAACTGAGGCAGCGGCAGCTTGTCGCCGAACAGCATGAACAGTCCTATAACAATCAGTGCCGGAGCAAGAAGACGTTCGCCCCACAGGCTGATTTCGTTCTGTATGTCGAACGTGTCCGCCCCGCTACGTATCACGGCAATCAGCACCGCACCCAGCACAGAGTAGCTCAGGATGCGTCCCGCGGTATAAAGTATGCCATTGATGAACATCCGGTTCCGGTTCTCGATGTCCTTGCTGATAAAGCCCATCGCCGTGATGTTCGTGGCGAGCGGACAGGGACTCAGAGCCGTGAGCAGTCCCAGGAGGAACGCCGTCAGCACGGGAATGTCGCTCCCGTCGAGCAGAGTCTGAAGGTAATCCATAATCGGCAGTCTATTTCAGCAGTTCGTTGATTTTCGCCTTCAGCCCCTTCTTGAACTCATCCGTCTTGTTCCGTGCATATCCGAAACCGAAGCGCGTCATGTCGTTGCGCGTCTCCTTGCCGCCCTTCCATTTGTTCACGTAGAGCGACGACCAGCTCACCTTGTATGCCTTAGCCAGTTTCGCGCCCTCGTCCGTGGAGATATCCACCACACGGAAGCGCACCTTGCCCGCCTTCTTCTGTGCGGCAAAGTCAGCATCCACCACCTCACGGGCATACTTCTCAATGGCCATGCACGTGGCACAGCGTTGTTTGCCGTGGAAATAAATCACTTCCACACCGTCACTCTTTGTCTGCGCCTGCGCCATGCCTACGATGGCGAACAGGCAAACCAATGCAATCGATAAGATTCGTTTCATACTTGTTTTTTATTAAATGTTATATTGTTTATATATGAGAGGTAATTCGTAAAGCAACGAACGAACAGGGCATAAAAAAGACCTGCGGCCACGTCGTATTCGCAAAACTACGAACATGTAAGGTAAAAGAAAAGGTGCCGTTACTCACAGCAACCCTCCTTTTTGCAGATGTCCTGTCCGAGAAACTCCCTGAACAGTTCCTTCGCCAGTCGCCAGTTCTCCTTGTTGATGCAATATCTCACTTTGGGTGTCTCTATCTCTCCCTGTATCAGTCCGGCATCTTTCAGTTCAGAGAGGTGCTGCGACACCGTGGCTTTCGCAATGGGCAGTTCCTCGTGTATATCACCGAAATAGCATGTCTCCTGCTTTGCAAGAAATTGGACGATGGCAACACGTGCCGGATGTCCCAATGCCTTTGCAAAGCGTGCCAGCTTTTCCTGCCGGTAGGTATATTCTTTTTTCTCGTTCATAATCCATGATATGTTTGTTGTTCGCAAAAGTACAAACATTTGTCGAAACGACAAAATATTCCCTCCGTGATTTTATGATTTTACATAAATTCTTGACTTAAAATAAGGCCGGCAGTATCTCTAAACAAATAGAAAAACAGCCCGCCCCTTGTCATTCTTTTATCTACGCTTGTCGATAAATCAAGATATTTATCGACAAGCAGATGATTTTATTCCTGTCTTTGTTCCCACTTTGAGTGCATCTCCCTTGAAAGTTCCACAATCTCCCGGCTCAGCTTCACAAGGTCGATGGTACACTTCTCTAACCTGTAGAGAAGCGTCATCGCCTTTTTCTCCGAAAAGTGGCAACGCAACTCTTTAACAACCTGATTGTAGTTCGTGCCGATGGCACGGAACTGGGCATGAAAGTCCGACAGCTTGGTGTAGTAATCCACCAACGTCTTGTCCACTTTCAGCACCCGGAACTTCTGCCCGAAGAAATGCTCCTTGAGAAAGACGGCTTTCGCGTACATATGCGATTCTTCGTACATCGTGAGAAATTTGTTCCATTCCACATCATCGAAGCGCACCATCACGCAGTGCGTCTTCGGGTTCAACTTGGGATTTCTCCCGTACTTGCTTTTCTTGTTCATGTTTCTTATTCTTTTAATTTAATTGTCTAATCTCCGATTAAAGAACCTCGAAATTATCCGACTGCGGAGGGTAATTCTGCCCACGGCGGTGCAAGGGTTTTCAGTTACCGGAATCAACCGGAGTAACTGAAAATATACCTTGCTGTGTCTTTGAGGACAATAAATCCTCCGTCCACCGGATTGGTTTAAGGAAAGAATACCTCAATCAACTATCATGTTTACATGATGAAGTGCATCCACTACCTGATGTCATATACACTGTCCTCTTTTGGGGGAATTTACTCTCATTTTTGGCAGCGGGCTAATGGTTGCTTCCTGTTTCTGCCGCTTGCCGCACAGGTAATCTTTCAGGTCTTTATACCCGTGATAGTTGTGGGAGAAGTTTCGGATGCATCCTGCAAACTCGATTCCTAAATCCCGATACGCCTTTCTTCCCGCCTCGTCATTGTCGAGCAGGCAGTGGATGCGCTCATATC
>ENA-OYXU01000342-OYXU01000342.1-human-gut-metagenome-genome-assembly--contig:-NODE-342-length-19445-cov-5.755905_pt1 | contig 19445 bp, 15 predicted proteins | sample MGYA00243243_ERZ653435 | MGnify/ENA primary metagenome ERZ653435 (study PRJEB26926, sample SAMN06165113) | human gut metagenome | biome: ENVO:00009003; feature: ENVO:2100002; material: ENVO:00002003... | reverse complement strand
CGGGAGCGTATGGATTGGTAAGCTGCTCAAGGATTCGGCGTTGGAATTCGGCCTTTCGCTCGTCAGCGCTTTGCTGAGGATAGTGCCTAATGTTTGTGTTTGTGCCATAGTCGGTTAGATTGATTTTTCGGTTTATATCGGGATATTCGTCCTGCCATCGGCAGTTGTTGAGCCACGTCGAGAGGTTTGCGAAGTTCGGCGCGAAGACTCGTGCGCCGCGCGAGCGTGCTTCGGCGAGTGCGCGGTGGTACTCCAAGAGGCGTTCGAGCGCCGGGCGCAGCTGCGGGATGATTTCGCGCCAGTTTTGCGGAAATTTTCGCTTAAGGTTGGCTAATTCCACCTCTAAAGAGCGCTTAGAGCCCGGATAAGCCTTCCGAAAAAGCTCAAACTCCCTCGCCAGCTCAAACTCACAACCCTTTTTTTGTTTATTTTTTTTATCTACGGAAGTAGATATATCTTTATCTTTATCCTTATCCTTATCTTTATCCTTATCTTTATCCTTATCTTTATTATTGTCTACTGTTGTATCAGTTTGTATAACATTAGTATCGTTTTGTATTTTCTCAGATTTATCTTCATTAGTTTTATTCCATCTCTTTTTTATGGCATTACGTCGTACTTCACAAATTCTGTCATAATTTTCTTGCGCTCTGTCTATATCCTTTTTAATCAGATTGAAAGCCATGAGCAACTCGTTGCTGAGAGTCGGCTCTGTGCCATATAGCGCATAGTTGACGATGGCATCATAATACTGCGCGCGCAACTCAAAGGGACAGAATCTGAGCGCTTCGGCCCAACTCTCATAAAAGACAAAAGACTTTTGCTTTTTCATATTAATGTATTGCTTGAGGTTTAAAGACAATACAAAAGTACGGCCGTGCGCGCCCCAAAACGCTCATTTTCCGTCAGCCATGCAAATTAACACTGATTTTTAACAAATGTGTAGGCCATGGAGGGTCGATTTGCAATCGACCGTTGATTATCAATGGCTTATCATTGGGCGATTGCAAATCGCCCTCCCATATTTACAAATCGCCCCTCCATGTTCGGGGCCGGGTCAGTCTTCGCAGTAGTGACGGAGGACGCGGCGGTAGGAGTTGAAAATCTTGCTCTTGGAGACGAAGCCCACGTAGGTGCCGTCAGGCTCGACGACGGGTAGATTCCACGCTCCGCAGTCATCAAAGGTTTTCATTACTTTGTCCATATTCTCACCGATGACTATCTTGGCGGGCGGCACAGCCATAAATTTGCTGACATACATCTTGCGGTAAAGGTCGGGACGGAACATGATGTTGCGTATGTCGTCAAGCAACACGACACCCATCAGGCGCCCTGACGCATCCAGCACGGGAAAAAGATTGCGGCTCGACTTGGCGATGACGTCGACCATGTCTTTGAGCGACATGTCAGGCGACACGGGCAGGAAGTCTTTCTCAATAACGTTGTCAATCTTGAGCAATGTCAGCACGGCCTTGTCTTTCTGGTGTGTCAGCAATTCGCCGCGCTTGGCAAGACGCATGGTGTAGATACTGTATGGTTCGAAGAATTTAATCGTACCATAGGATATTGTGGAGACTATGAGCAACGGGAGGAACAGGTCATAGCCGCCGGTCAGCTCAGCCGTGAGGAATATTGCCATCAGCGGGGCATGCATGACGCCGCTCATCACACCGGCCATGCCTATCAAAGCGAAATTTTTGGTCGACAGCGGTATATCAAAGCCTAAAAGATTGATAATATAGGCAAACAGGAATCCTGCCATGCATCCGACATACAGCGACGGCGCGAATGTACCGCCGACACCGCCTGCGCCGTTAGTGGCCGAAGTGGCGAAAGCCTTTGTCGCTATAATCAGCGAGATAAAGAGCACGAGAAACCATATCGAATTGCGGTCGCCATAGAAAATCGAGCCGTTGACTATCGACGATGTGTCACCGCTGAGCAGTCCGGTTATCGAGCCGTAGCCCTCGCCATAGAGCGGCGGGAAGACGAAGACGAGACCCGAGAGGATGACGCAGCCGATAGCCGTGCGTATCCATACATTCTTGAAACGTCCGAAAAATGTCTCCATCATGTTCATCACACGGGTAAAGTAGAGCGACACGAGTCCGCAGAAGAGGCCGAGAATGATGACAAAGGGAATCTTGGCCATGTAGAAATCATCGCTCTGAACAAAGAAGAACTCAAACTCATAGCCCGTATACATATATGCTATCGTGGCGCTTGTAATCGAGGCAATCAGCAGAGGCATGACCGAGACGGCCGTCAGATCGAGCATCAGCACCTCGAGTGTGAAAAGCATGCCGGCGATGGGAGCCTTGAAGATGCCGGCGATGCCGGCTGCGGCGCCGCATCCGACAAGTATCATCAGCGTGCGCGGCGACATGCGGAATAACTGGCCGATGTTGGAGCCTATCGCGGCGCCGGTGTAGACAATCGGACCCTCGGCTCCGACCGATCCTCCGAAGCCGATGGTGACTGACGAGGCGACAATTGATGTGTAGATATTGTGCCGTTTCAGGCGGCTCTTGTTCTGCGAGATGGCATAGAGCACGCGGGTGACGCCGTGGCTTATGTTGTCCTTGACTACATATCTGACATAAAGCGCCGAGATTATCACACCGATGGCAGGAAAAATGATATATACATAGTTACCGGCGCTTACATCAATCTGTGATGTCAGGACAGATGATATGAAATGAATAAGAAGTTTCAGCAACAATGCCGCCAGTCCGCCGAAAATACCGACTAAAAAAGCGACAAAGAGTATGAATGTACGCTCTTTGACATGTCGCTCGCGCCACATCAGAAACCTAAAGAAAGCTTCTTGGACACGGCTCATGTGACGTTGTTCGGCTGATGTTGTCTGTGACATATTTTATTAAATAATCTTCGATTAACAGTTTGCCGTCCGGCTCACACTCCTTTACCGGTGAGGACTGTGCGGACTGTATAGAAAAGTATCTTGATGTCAAACGCCGGCGAGACGTTCTCAAGATAAATCAGATCATATTTGACACGTTCGACCATCTGGTCTATATCGCCTGCATAGCCGTATTTGACGAGGCCGAACGATGTGATGCCGGGACGGAGTTTATGTATCATGCACACATAAGGAGCCCGCTCGGCGAGCTTTGTCAGATAATATTCGCGCTCCGGACGCGGCCCCACGAGCGACATCTCGCCGACAAACACATTCCAGAACTGCGGTATCTCATCGAGACGGTATTTACGCAGAAAGCGCCCGACGCGTGTGACACGAGGGTCAACTGCAGATGACAATGCAGGGCCGTCAGGCTCCGAATCGACAATCATCGTGCGGAATTTAATAATCCTGAACGGGTGACGGTGGCGCCCTATACGTTCCTGTCTGTAAAGCACCGGGCCTTTTGAGTCGATTTTTACGGCAAGCGCGATAGCTCCGAAGACAGGCGCGAGTATGACCATCGAAACGGCTGCAACGGTTATGTCGACCAGACGTTTTATATTAGATGTCGCAGGCGAGAGATTGGTGGTCGAGATGTCGACAAGCGGCTCTCCGACAACACTTGTCACACGCGGTCGCGAAGTCAGCAGATGATAGAGATCGGGGCTGATAAAGAGCTTGCGGTCAAAGGCATAGAGCCTGTTTATGGAGTCAAGCACCACACTGATGCTGTCATCGCCGTCAGGCACAAGAACAAAAGCCTTAACGTCAAGTCTGTCGGCAAAGTCAGCGATATTGTCGGCGGCATAAATGTTAAGCCCGTCAGATGCAACGCGCTCACGACTGCCATTGCCATGCAAATCGACATAACCGACCACTTTGTAGCCCATCGCGGCATTTGTCTCGGACAGACGCCGTCCGTAGCTGACAGCACGCGGCGACGTACCGACTATCAAGACATTATATGGCAACCCTCCGCGCGCGATGCGACGTCTGACTGCCGCTCCTATGGCATATCTCATTACAAAGGTCGGCAAGAAGAAAGCGACCCACAGCACGGCCATAAGCTCATAGTTAAGGATACGTCCGCCAAGCCCGTCATTGATGACAGCCACGAAATAGACCATCAAAGCGCCGAACAACGCTCCTATTGCCGAATTACTGAAATCAAGGAATCTTGATTTATATACCGGCTCATTATAAAAACCGCTGAGTACGTAAAACAAGACCATCATCAGCGGAAAAACAATATAGCCCTTGACGACATTAGCATCTGTCGACCAACGGATGAACAGGTCAAAATCGCCGCCCTTGAGCAAAAGTACGCGCGCAATGTTGAATATCAGCAGCCCGGCGACAGCCATCAGCCAGTCGCTGATAATATACACAATGCGTTGACGCGTCTCTATCTTCATATTGTCAAATTAAGTCGATAAGACCTTACGACATCCGGGCCGATTACTTCCGCAAGATTACGAATTCCCCGCCCTTTGAAATTTTGATTACCGACGATGCTTTTGCAGGCAGAGAATCACGACATGACATGCATACGTAATCGACGCCCGATATTATCTCCGGCGAAATCTCCGCAAAGCAACGTGCCGCAGGCTCGCCGCTGATATTAGCCGAGGTCGACACAAGCGGGCGGCGGAAAGCACGGCAAAGCTCATGCACAAAGCCTTCGGAAACAACCCTTACGCCTATGCTGCCGTCAGCAGCAAGCAGCTCCGGGGCGACACCGACACCACGGTCATACACTATGGTCAGCGGGTCAACGGCGACATCAACAAGCTGGTAGGCCACCTCGGGGACTTCATCGACCACTCTCTCAAGCGCAGCCACGGAGTCAACCAAGGTAATAAGAGCCTTGGAGTCGTCACGCCGCTTCAGTTCAAAAACACGCCTGACGGCCTCACCGTCTGTCGCGTCACACCCGATGCCCCACACAGTGTCGGTAGGATACAAAATCAAGCCGCCACGTCTGAGAGTGTCGACGGCTGCCTTGATATCAGATTGCCATGATTGGTTCATATCAGTGCAAAGTTACAAAAATTTCTATAATAACAATCACGCGACAAACTCGGGCTCTATTACAAATATATGTTAAAATAATAGTTGCTGATTAAACCATCACACCCATATCAGGTCAATAAATCAAAACAATATAGCTTTTTCATAACACAACTCATACTTAGCCAAGTAATGAACTGACTTTTGATTAGATAGAGGTGCTCCGACTCGCGAAGAATCGGAGCACTTCTTTTATAAGAGCTATTATAAATCGGCCATTTGAGGCTCAGCAGTAAAACCCGGTTGAAATGTTAAAAGGACATATATAATTATGTAGGGACATGCCAAAGCGACCGGCCGGGAGCGGCGGCATGTATAATTCGCCGATAATCGCCTGATGGCCAAACAATACGTGCCAAAGGCACGTCCCTACATAGTTTTTAACAACCGCTTTTTTACATTGGTCCCCATTTGAGCTATCATATTGTTAAAAAGACGGTTTAAGTGATGTGAAGCTGCAATTTTTTCACCTAAAATCCCGTAATAAGTGATTTTTGTCGTATCTTTGCCCGATAAAGCATCAAAAAGCCTTTTTCCCAACAATCAAGATATACATCACAAGATAATTTGTCACAATAAAAGGATATGAAAAAACTGTTTTTTGCAGCCATCAGTCTCGCGCTGGTCTCACAGGCGGCTATGGCCAACAAATTTGACACACGCGGCATCATTGTCGCAAACCAATATAAGGAATTTGTAAAATCGCCCGACCGTCTGCTGCTGCCGGCCGACAAACTGCCTTTCGCCACAGACATAGTCACACGCTCGGCAGCCACAGCCACAGCTTTAGTCATCCCCGAGGACGGCTACACGGCCGAAGACATCGCCGCCACAGGCCTCAGCATCATCGGCGAGGCCGGAGGTGTGGTATTGGTCAACGGCACGATGGACGACATCATAGCCCTCGCCGAGACTGACATCGTCAAAGTCGTCTCGTTCGGCGACGAGGCTCAGCCAATGATGACTTACGCGCGCGCCTTCACAGGGGTCGACGACATCCACAACGGCGCCGCCGGACTTCCCGCCGCCTACAAGGGCGCAGGCGTCATCACCGGCATCTTCGACCAAGGCTTCCAGCCCAACCACTACAACTTCAAGGACGCCGACGGCCGTCTGCGCATCAAACGCTTCTGGCGATTCACAGCCCAGAACGGCGCATACACAGAGCTCAAGACTGACGCCGAAATCCTCGGCTTGGAGACAGACAACACGAGCAGCTCGCACGGCACACATACTCTCGGCTGCATGGCCGGATCGTGCAACCTCAAGACACGTCAGATGGGCAACTATGACCAGCGCACAGGCACATTTGACATGGCCAACATGATGCTGCAGAAACCCATCCCCTACTATGGCTGCGCACCCGAGTCAGAGATTGTCATCGGCGCCGGCTCACTCCATGACGCCAACATGACCAAAGGCATCGAACTGATACAGAAATATGCCGAGGCCGAAGGCAAACCGGCTGTCGTCAATCTCTCAATCAGCTCTATTGTCGGTCCGCGCGACGGCTCTGACGCTTTCTGTAAATTTGTCGACGGCATCGCCGCCAAAATCCCTGTCTTCGTTGCAGCCGGCAACGACGGCGACAAGCCTGTCTCTATCTCAGGCAAAGCGGTCAAGACATTTATCCTTCCCTCAAATCCCAACGCGGCTTACAGCGGTGTAATCGACATCTGGAGCACAACCGGCCGCCCCGTCAAGGTCACTCCCTTTGTCTACAACATCAAGACAGGCGAAACCACTTTCTCAAAGACATACACATCAGCAGCAAACGAAACATACGCCACCCCCGACGTCAGAGGCGAATATCTCAAAGACGACAATTTCAACAAGGCTTTCATGTCGTCATATATGATTGTCGCATCTAAGGTATCGACCACCAACTCGCGCTACAACATGCGCATAGACTACAGTCTGCAGTACAACTCGGCCACCAATGATGACCACGACCTCCTCTTCGCCGTCATGGTCGACGCCGGCACAGCCGAAGTCGACTTCGTCAACTACAGCCGCAACGCCGTTCTCTCATCAAACGGACTCGACGGCTGGAGCACCCCCACATCTGACATGTCAATCAGCTCAATGGCCTGCGGCAAGAACGTCATCGTCGTCGGCGCATGGAACACCCGCAACGCATGGACTAAAGAGACACAGGGCATCATAAACTATGTAAACCCCGAGGAGAACGGTCTCGGCCTTGATGCCATCGCCGGCTATTCAAGCCACGGCACACTGCGCGACGGCCGCTCGCTGCCCCACTTCTGCGCTCCCGGCACCGGCGTCATCTCGTCAGTCTCGACACCCGGCCAGAACTCACTCGATCCCAACACATACCCCATCGCCACTCTCACCAAAGGCTCCGTCAAGAGCATGTGGGGTCTGATGCAAGGCACATCTATGGCTACGCCCGTTGCTGCCGGCGGCGCTGCCCTCTGGCTGCAGGCCGACCCGACACTGACACCTGCCGAAATCCGTCAGATAGCCATCGAGACCTGCAAGCATGACGACTACACCGTAGCCGAGCCCCTCCGCTTCGGCGCCGGTAAATTTGACGCCCTGCAGGGTCTCAAGAGAGTCCTCGGCCTGTCGTCGGTCAACGACATCAGCGTCGAGCAGGGCGCCAAAGTGCTCGTGACACCCACCGGCGAGCGCAGCTGGTCAGTCTATGCTCCCGGCGCCGAGTCTGTCAACGTCACCCTCTACTCTCTGTCAGGCATCGCCGCGCTAAACGCCACGGCCGCCGGCGAGGAAGCCGCAGTCGACGCATCGTCGCTGCAGCCCGGCATCTATGTAATGAGCATCAACGGCTCTGACAACCGCCGTGTCGTCATCCGCTGAGGCCACGCAACCGCAATGACTCCGCAATGAAAAACATTGTCACACGCTCTCTGTCGGGCATCGTCTATGTCGCTGCCATAGTCGGGGCCCTGCTCGCCGGACCATACTGGTTCGGCGGCCTGATGGCGGTCTTCACCGTCGTGGCCATGCTCGAGTTTCAGCACCTCCTCGGCATGGGCAATAACCCGACGGTCATCAGCACGCTGATACGCATCCTTGACATCGCGGCCGCACTGTCACTCTGTCTTACGGCCTATGGAGGCGAGCTTGCCCAAATCTTCTTCGCCGTGCTTATCCTGACCGCCTACATGATAATCCGCATAGTGCTTGCGCTCTATGACCGCCGTCATGACGCCTTCCGCCACACGGCCATGTCAGTGCTGTCAGTGCTCTACATCGGCCTCGCAATAGACGCGCTCAACTTTTTAGCGTTCAACCCCCTATTGCAAGGCGTTGCAGGCTGGCAGCTCGTGCTGACCGTCTTCATCATGATATGGCTCAACGACACGGGCGCCTTCTGTGTGGGCTCGCTCATAGGCCGCCACCGCCTCTTCGAGCGCCTGTCGCCCAAGAAATCGTGGGAAGGCTTCTGGGGCGGATTTGTGTTCTGCCTCGTAGCCGGAGCCGCTGCCGAATGGGTCTTCGGCGGTCCGTCACTCATCATGTGGATAGGCCTCGGAGCCATTGTCAGCATCTTCGCTACATGGGGTGACCTTTTCGAGTCACTCATCAAGCGAACACTCGGAGTCAAGGACTCAGGCCATCTCATCCCCGGCCACGGAGGCATCCTCGACCGTATAGACTCGCTGCTGCTCGTCGCCCCGGCCGTGACTCTATATCTTTTCTTTCTGCCATTCTGATACAAATCCAAAAGAACTTAAGATAAACTAAGACACGCAACAAAGCGGCATAATTTTTTGTATAACTCAAAGCAAAAACATATCTTTGCCTCATACGTCTTTCAAAACGACAACGAAACTTAACTCTAACTAACTTAAACTAACATGGAAAATCAAGACCTCCTGATCAAACAGGTGACCGAAAAAGCCAAAACATGGTTGAGCGACGGCTATGACGCCGAGACTCAGGCCGAAGTGCGCCGCATGCTCGAGGCAGACGACAAGACCGAACTCATCGAGTGTTTTTATAAAGACCTCGAGTTTGGTACCGGCGGTCTGCGCGGCATTATGGGCGCCGGCTCAAACCGCATGAATATATATACCGTAGGCTCTGCCACACAGGGTCTTGCCAACTATCTCAAAGAGGCCTTTAAAGACCTCCCCGAGATTAAAGTCGTCGTCGGCCATGACGTGCGCAACAACTCGCGCAAATTTGCCGAAATCGTCGCCAACATCTTCTCGGCCAACGGCATCAAAGTATATCTTTTCGACTCGTTCCGTCCGACCCCCGAACTCTCCTTTGCAATCCGTCAGTTAGGTTGCCAGAGCGGCGTAAACATCACCGCCTCTCACAACCCCAAAATCTACAACGGCTACAAGGCATATTGGAGCGACGGTGCTCAGATTATCGCTCCGCATGATGTCAACATCATCGACAATGTAAACCGCATCAAGAGCGTAAAGGAAATAAAATTTGAAGGAGACCCGTCAAAAATCGAGATTATCGGTGACAAGATGGACAACGATTTTCTCACAGCCATTCAAGGTCTCTCGCTCGACCCCGAGGTCATCAAACGTCACGCCGACCTCAAAATCGTCTACACCCCTATCCACGGCACAGGCGTTAAACTCATACCCGAATCGCTGCGCCGCTGGGGCTTCACCAACATCATCCATGTCCCCGAGCAGGACATTCCCTCGGGCGATTTCCCGACCGTAGACTCTCCCAATCCCGAGAACCCGTCGGCCATGGCCATGGCTATCGCCAAAGCCAAGGAAGTAGGCGCCGATCTCGTCGTAGCCTCTGACCCCGACGCAGACCGCATCGGCTGTGTAATCCGTGACAACGACGGCGAGTATCAGCTCATCAACGGCAACCAGATTGTAATGATACTTCTCAATTACATCATGCGCCGCAACCGTGAGATGGGATGTCTTAAAGGCAACGAATATGTCGTCAAGACCATTGTGACCACCGAGACCATCAAGTCTATCGCCGACAACTACAATATAAAGATGTATGACTGCTACACCGGTTTCAAATGGATTGCATCTGTAATCCGTGAGAGCGAGGGCACGATGCGCTATCTCGGCGGCGGCGAAGAGAGCTACGGCTTCCTCGCTGAAGACTTCTGCCGCGACAAAGACTCTGTATCGGCAATCTCTCTTATGGCTGAAATCTGCGCATGGGCCAAAGACCGAGGCATGGACTTCAACGAAATGCTGCAGGATATATATGTCAGCAACGGTTTCTCACACGAGGAAGGCGTGTCGGTCGTCCGCGAAGGCAAGAAAGGTGCCGACGAAATCGTGCAGATGATGAAAGACTTCCGCGCCAACCCGCCCAAATCGCTCGGCGGCAGCCCGGTTGTCACCGTCAAAGATTACGCCGACCTCAACGAGACTGACCTCACCACAGGCAAAGTCACCAAAATGGATTTCCCGACCACGAGCAATGTGCTGCAATTCTTTACAGCCGACCACTCGAAAATCTCAATCCGTCCTTCGGGCACTGAGCCTAAAATCAAATTCTACATGGAGGTCCACGACAAGCTCGCCGGCAAAGACGACTATGCACGCGCCAACGCTGATGCCGCAGCCAAAATCGCCGCTATCAAGAAAGACCTCGGCATCTGATTGCAACGCAATTAAACCGAAGTTTTACAACCTTTTAATAAAATGTGCAGCCGTCCGCGACCGTCGGGTGGCTGCACAATAATTTAAGCAGTCAAGTCTCACGCAATGAAAGTAATCTACGAAGACAACCACATCATCGTCGTCAACAAAGAGCCCGGCGAAATCGTGCAGGGTGACAAAACCGGCGACACGCCCCTGTCAGAGACAGTCAAGCAGTGGATAAAAGAAACTCACGCCAAGCCCGGCAATGTGTTTCTCGGTGTCGTACACCGTCTTGACCGGCCGGTCGGAGGACTGGTTGTATTCGCCAAAACATCAAAAGCTCTGACGAGACTCAACGAAATGTTTCGTAACGGCGACGTGCACAAGACCTACTGGGCACTTAGCCGCAACCTGCCGCCACAAGAGTCTGACACTCTGATACATTACATCACCACGGCCGAGCGCAACAACCGCTCGTATGCCTCCGACACACCTAAGTCCGGTGCAAAGGAGGCGCGACTATCATATCGTCTGCTCGCCCGTGGCGAACGTTTCAATCTGCTTGAAATAAACCTGATGACAGGCCGCAAGCATCAGATACGCGTGCAGATGAGTGCCATCGGATGCCCGATACGCGGCGACCTCAAATACGGCGACAAGCGCAGTAATCCCGACGGGTCAATATCGCTCATCGCGCGACGCATCAGATTCATACACCCCGTTTCGGGCAAAGAAATTGACCTCACGGCTCCCGTGCCTGACGAACGTCCGTGGCGCGAACTTGAGCAGGCGGCCGCCGACAATCAAAACACAGCTCAACAATGACAAAAGAAGACCTCAGAATCGTTTTTTTCGGCACACCCGAGTTTGCCGTCGAGAGCCTCGACACACTCGTCAAGGCCGGTTATAATATAGCCGCTGTAGTCACCGCTCCTGATAAAGCAGCGGGCCGCGGCCATAAGATGCTTCAGTCGGCCGTCAAGCAATACGCCGTCGCACATAATCTGCCGCTGCTACAGCCGGTGTCGCTCAAAGCCACCGAGTTTGTCGACGAGCTGCGTGCCGTCGGAGCCAACCTGTTTATAGTCATAGCGTTCAGAATGTTGCCCGAAGTTGTCTGGACAATGCCCGAATTGGGCACATTCAATCTCCACGCCTCGCTGCTGCCGCGCTACCGCGGAGCCGCGCCCATCAACTGGGCCGTCATCAACGGCGACAAAGAGACCGGCGTGACTACCTTCTTCCTTAAACACGAAATTGACACCGGCGACATAATCTCGCAGGAGGCAATCACCATCGGCGACGACGAGTGCGCCGGCTCGGTCCATGACCGCCTGATGCAGCTCGGCGCACGCCTGACACTCAACACTGTCGACGACATCGTGGCCGGAACGGTCAAACCGATGCCTCAGGATGCCATAGCCGGCCGTGAGGTTTCGGCCGCCCCAAAGATTTTTAAAGACACATGCCGAATCGACTGGTCAGCAAAAGCAACAGACGTGCACAACCTTGTGCGCGGTCTCTCGCCCTACCCGGCCGCATGGACCACAATGACTGACGAGGACAAAGGCGCCGCGACCGATATAAAAATCATCAGGACAAGACTTGACGAAAAGGACAACACACACACCGAGCCCGGACGGATTGTTACAGACAGTAAAACGCTGTATGTCGAATGTGGACAAGGCCGTGTCGAAATCATCGAACTCCAGCCGGCCGGTAAAAAACGTATGGCAACTGCCGAATGGCTGCGCGGTGCACGTCCGGGCAAAGCTAAGATGGAATGACAGCGTATCCCCCGTGTCCTCGTGCACAACTTGAGCCGCCGCAACCCGAGCTACGCTAAAGAAAGAGACGTTATGTTAATTATGTCAAAATCAAACACAGGAGACGGCTATATTTCATTGTTTTTAGCTATCTTTACACGGTTTTAAAACCAAATGCCGACGGGCGAACCTAAGGCGTCTCTGCGTTGTTTAAAAATTAAACAGTCTGCCATACAAGAGGCTGATATCTATCAACGCATATTTAAAAGTCATCGATATGTATAACATAGAAGACGAAGACAACAGCACCGGCATGCGCCACGAGCGCTATCACATCCCGGAGAGCAAGACACGACGCACCATTCAGACCATTATGGGCATCGTCATGGTGATTATTTACGTCGGCATGGGCATACTATTGCTCATCAACTTTTTCGGATGGGAGGGCGACTGGGCTTGGACCCGCTATCTCGTCGGCGTCATCCTGATTATATACGGATTCTGGCGCGCATACCGCCAGTATGCCGGCATAGACTCACGCATTTAGGCCCGGCTCAACCCCCAAGGCTCATCAAGCAAGACAACTTCACGTAATGTCCTTTATAGACCGCAAAATGAAACATAACATATTGTGCCTTATGGCGGCAGCCGCTCTGACTGTCACCATGAGCGGCTGTCTCAAATACGAGAAAAAAGCCAACTCATCGACCACCGGCACTATGACCATGGTCTGCGACAACACGTTTCAGAACATCATCGAGCAGGAAATCGACGTCTTCGAGTATCAGTATCCCGAGGCTCACGTACTCGTCAGGTATCTCCCGCAGACTATCTGCATCGACTCGCTGATGAGCCTCAACACCCGCACGGCCGTCATAGCCCGCGAGCTCACCAAAAACGAGCGCAACTATCTCAAAGGCAAACGACGCACTGTCAAAGAAAGCAAAATCGCCGTTGACGCCGTGGCACTGATAGTCAACAAGGACAATCCCTGCTCAATGCTGACTACAAAAGAAGTCGGCGACATACTGTCAGGCGAATCAAGATATTGGAACGACCTCGAGCCAAGCGAATTAGGCGAGATACAGGTCATTTTTGACGACAAGTCGTCGAGCCTCGTGCAGTTTATGCGCGACTCGCTGCTCAACGGTGCCGAACTCGGTCCCAACGTTTACGCCCAAGGCTCGATACCGGCTGTGGTCGAGACCGTCAGCAAGAAAGTCAATGCCATCGGCGTGCTCGGTGTCACATGGATTACCACCGACATGAAGACAGCCGAAATCTCCAAGGACGAGATGGCGCAGAAAATGCTCTCTGACGAGCCCATACAGGGCACCACGCTCGACGAGGACGTCAAGGTGCTCAAACTCCGCCGCCCTGACGAAGTGACAGCCTACAAGCCCTACCAGCAGAACATCTTTGACGGCACCTATCCGTTATACCGCCCGATATATATGGTTACGACCGGTGTATCAGGCAGCCTCAGCAGCGGATTCTACAGTTTCGTCACGGGCGATATAGGTCAAAAGATAATCATGAAGACCGGTATTCTGCCGGCCCGCACAAAAATACAGGTCGTCGAACTTGCGCAGCCTTGAACGACGTCCGGCAATGGTAAAGTAAAACATTAAACAATCGCTATACACACTAACACGACATGAGAATCAAGTTAATCTGCTCGCTGCTTGCCGCAGCGGCCACTCTCTCGGCCGTGGCTCAAAGCCAAGGCTACAAAGACGGCATCGAATTCTACAAAGCCGGTCAGTATGACAACGCCAAAACAATCCTTGAGCGTACAATTAACGACGCTAAGACCGACAAAGCTCTGTCATACTATTACTTAGGTCAGGTTGCTTTGGCTAAAGGCGACAAAGCCGCAGCCAAAACAAACTTCACAAACGGCGTATCGGCAAATGCCGAATGTCCCTACAACTATGTCGGACTTGGCGCCATCGACCTGCTTGACGGCAATGCCAAAGCTGCAGAAGACCAGTTTAAGGACGCGCAGAAATTAGCTAAAAAAGACGCAGAGGTCAGCGTAAACATCGCACGCGCATACTACAATGCCGACCCCGTCAAATATGCCAAGGAAATGGACAAGGCCATGGCAAAGGCACGCAAGGACTCTAAGAACCAAGAGCCGGCAATCTACATCCTTGAAGGCGACATGCTCGCTGACGCCAAGGAGTATGGCAATGCAGCCGCTAAATACGAGATGGCAATCACGTTTGACAAAAACAATCCCGAGGGCTACGTCAAATATGCCAACTCTTATTTCAATGTAAACCCCAACTTCGCTATCAGCAAATTAGAGGAGTTCTACAAACTCGCTCCGACATCGGCTCTCGCACAGCGCGAGCTCGCCGAGAAATATTATCAGGGCAACCACTGGAACAAGGCAGCCGACCTCTACGGCGACTACATCAAGAATCCCAACCACTTCCCCGAGGACAAAGCCCGCTACTCGGTGCTCCTCTACTGGGGTAAAAAATACGAAGACTCCAAGAGAGTCGCTCAGGAGATTCTCGCACAGGACCCGTCGACATTCCTGATGCAGCGCATGATGTTCCTCAACGACGCCGCGTTAGAGAACAATGAGGCTGCAGCCGCCGAGGCTAAGTCATTCTTCGAGAAAAATCCCAACGGTTACTTCACAACCAACGACTACACCACCTATGCCGACGTGCTCAGCAAATTGGGCAACGACTCGCTCGCAGCCGTGCAGTATGAGACAGCCGTCAGCAAAGACCCCGACAACGCAGAGCTCATCAGCGAACTCAGCTCGTTCTACACAAAAGCAAAGAACTATCCCAAAGCCGCTGACACATATGCCCTCTATCTGAGCAAGCTCGAAGACCCGTCGACCAACGACCTCTTCGGCGCCGCACGCCGCTACCTCAACGCAGCCGCCACAGCAGCCCCTGAAGACAGCGTTGCACGTCATGACGCAGCAGAGAAAGGTCTCAAATACATCAACGATGCTATCGCCGGTGCTGTGCCCAACCCCGTGCTCTATCAGTTCAAGGCCCGTCTTAACATCGCCGACAACAACAATCACCCCAATCAGGAGGCCATCGACGCTTACAATGAGATGATTACACTGCTCGATCAGGATCCGGCAAACAAAGACCCCAAAAACGCCGACAACAAGCTCAATCTCTATAAAGAAGCTTATCAGTTCACCTACCTCTATAACGGCAACGTCCTCAAAGACAAAGAGAAGACAGCCGAGGTAGCTGACAAACTCAAAGCCATCAACGACCTCATCAACGGCACAGCTCCCGCCGAGGCCAACTGATAAAAAACCATTACGCAGCAAGCCTGCTGTCAAAGCCTGACGACAGGGACGTTATGCGAGCCATAGCGTCCCTGTCTCGCTTATCTAAACAATATCCACACACTGCAATCATGAGCAACCAGCCCCTCGCGGAGCGCATGCGGCCGCATACTCTCGACCAATATATAGGTCAAAAACACCTTGTCGGCGAAGGCTCGATAATACGCCGGATGATTGACTCCGGGCGCGTCTCGTCATTTATACTCTGGGGCCCTCCGGGCGTCGGCAAAACAACTCTGGCACGCATCATCGCCAACACGACGAAATCATCGTTTCACACGCTTTCGGCCGTCACATCGGGCGTTAAAGACGTGCGTGAGGTCATCGACCGATGTCGCAAAGAGAGCGGCGGCATGTTTTCGGCAGGCAGACCGATATTGTTCATCGACGAAATACACCGTTTCAGCAAGTCTCAACAAGACAGCCTATTAGGCGCTGTTGAAGACGGCACAGTGACGCTTATCGGCGCCACGACGGAGAATCCGTCATTCGAAGTCATAAGGCCGCTGCTGTCGCGTGCGCAGGTCTATGTGCTCAAGCCTCTTGACGAGAACGACCTCGGCGAGCTGCTGCGTCAGACCCTCGAGCGCGATGAGGTGATAAGCCGCCGCGACGTACGTGTCGAAGAGACAGCGGCGCTGTTCCGCTACGCCGGCGGAGACGCACGCAAGCTGCTTAATATCATAGACCTGTTAGAGCAGTCGACAGCCCACGGCGAGCCCATCGTCATAAATGACCGCACGGTCACCGAGCGTCTGCAGCAGAATCCACAGGCCTATGACAAGAACGGCGAAATGCACTATGACATCATCTCGGCCTTTATAAAAAGTGTGCGGGGTAGCGACCCCGATGCCGCCGTCTACTGGCTCGCCCGCATGATTGCCGGAGGTGAAGACCCCGAGTTTATCGCACGACGCCTTGTCATCCTCGCTGCCGAAGACATCGGACTGGCCAATCCTAACGCCCTACTGTTAGCCAACGCCACATTCGATGCCATAATGAAAATCGGCATGCCCGAGGGCCGAATCCCTTTAGCCGAGTGCACCATCTATCTTGCGACTTCAGCCAAAAGCAACTCGGCTTATATGGCCATCAACAATGCCCTCGCCGAGACTTCGGCCTCTGGCGACCTGCCTGTGCCGCTTCACATACGCAACGCTCCGACATCGCTGATGAAAGAGTTGGGCTACGGCACTAACTATAAATATGCCCATGATTATCCCGGCAACTTCGTGCGCCAGCAGTTCTTGCCTGATAAGCTGCAGGGACACCGCTTCTGGCATCCCTGCGACAATCAGGCCGAAAATGTCCTTGCGCGCCGACAGTATGACCGCTGGCAGGCACCCGACGGCGACAGCGACAAATAAGAGCTTTCAGTCTATCTTGGCGACAGACTGTCCGCGACTGACGCTATAGCCTATCAGCGAGTTGACTGCCGAGCAGATAAGCGCGATACCGGTAATGAGCACGACCACCGTATTGATGTTGCGAAGATTTGTGCACAGAATCACTATACCCGCCACAATCATCAGCGCCGGTACGATATAAAGGAATACCGGCAGCAGCAATGGTTTGCTGAGCCAAGCGAGAGATACAATCTGGTATACGCCTACGGCTATAAGTGTAGCGGCGAAGACATAAACAAATATTCCGGCAAAAGCTGTAGGGAAAATACACATCATAAGGCCTATCAGCAGAGCTCCGATTGACACAATCAACGTCCCCGGCTTAGCCTTGGTCTTGTCAGACAGCGATGTGCAGAGGATGTAAACTGACGGTATGATAAACATCAGGCCGATTATTACAGCCATCCAAGACAGCAGATCTATACGGTTATGAAGCGCTATCATTATAACGCCGGCCACAAGCACTATGACTGACGTAAAAAGATTTGAATTTGTACGGTACATAAATAAAGGGTTTATACATATATAATGTAAACCGCCGTACGTCCCTATTGTTCTGTCGGGCTATGGATTTGTCAAGCGGGGAGCTTAAAGCAGATTCTTGGGCTTTGTGGCTACGAAATCTTTGAGATAAGACGGCACAGAGTAGGCGAGGTCGAGGAAATCGCGGCTAGTAAAGGCCCTCTCGGCCAGAGCTATCATGTCGACGGCGACAGGCTCTACACCATCGACAATTCTTACATTGGCCTTGTCGGCAAACAGTGGCGCGGCTTTTGCCGACCCGTCGCCGAACATAAGCACCGGGCGCCCGGATGCAATAATCTCACTATAGCTGTCACCGTCGAGTATCAGCGGCTGCGGCGTCATGAGTTCGTTGAGCCCGAAGTCATAAGCGGCTGTATAGACCTCCATGCGTCGTGCGTCAATCATCGGCACGAAAATCGTCTCCGGATCGATGTCAAGCACCGAGAACATCACGCGCGTGGCAAGCAACTCGAGGGTCGACACGCCGATCAGCGGCACATCAAGAGCATACGCAAGTCCCTTTGCCTCGCTAAGTCCGATGCGCAGACCCGTGTAACTGCCCGGGCCGAGACTGACTGCGACCGCATCAAGTTTGAGCTCTTTATCAGCCAGAAAATCAAGGCATCCCTTTATAAAGCCGCTGAGCAGCGTCGCATGATTACGTCCCGTAAAATCTTCGTGATGGTCTAAAATCATACCTTCGGCGGTCAAGGCGGTCGAGCAGACCGAAGCCGATGTCTCTATGTCGAGTATTACTGCCATGTCAAAATAAAAGTCGTTTTTAACAGCCGCAAAGTTACAATATTTTTTATTTGCTATCTTGTAAAACCGTGGAGTTTTCATAACTTTGCGTCAAGACAACCTAAACACTGCCGATTCTATATATGCTTTTATCAATGACCGGTTTCGGAAAGGCTGTGGTCGAAACCGCTGACAAAAAAATCACAGTAGAAATCAAATCTTTAAACTCCAAACAGTTAGATTTAAGCGTCAGACTTCCCGGAGCATATCGGGACAAGGAGCTTGAGTTGCGCAACATCGCCGCACGCCGCATCGAGCGCGGCAAAGCCGACATGGCGGTCTCTGTCGAGAGCCTCGGGTCTGACCTGCACGCCACACTCAACACTCCGGTTATAAAAGCCTATCACAGTCAGATTGTCGAAGCCGCCCGAGAGCTCGGCGTGGAGCCACCCGCCGACTGGTTTGCCGTAATTCTGCGTCTGCCCGACGTCTTTCGTGCCGACAACGACGAGACCGTCTGTGCCGACGAAGCCGAGGCTCTTTTCAAAGCCACAGCCGAGGCCGTCGAACGCCTTATGGAATATCGCAGCGTCGAAGGCAAGAAATTAGAAACATTCTTTATGACACGTATAGGCCGCATCGCCGAGCTGCTCAAATCAATAGACCCGTTCGAGCGCGAGCGAGTCGAGAAAATCAGACTGCGCATCGAAGACGGCCTGCGCAAACTGCCGGGCGTCGAGGTCGACAAAGGCCGTCTCGAGCAGGAGATGATATTCTACATCGAAAAATTGGATGTCAACGAGGAGAAACAGCGCCTCGCCCAGCATCTCGCCTACTTCGAGGAGACTCTTATGCTACCGACTCCGGGACAAGGCAAAAAATTAGGCTTTATCGCTCAGGAGATGGGACGCGAAATCAATACATTAGGCTCCAAGAGCAATCATGCCGACATGCAGCGCATAGTCGTCAAAATGAAAGACGAGCTCGAACAAATCAAGGAGCAGGTGCTCAACGTCATGTAAACAGTTAAAAACCTTAACCTATAACCAAATATACCTGTCTCTTATACACATCTGACGCTGCCGACGATAAGGC